>Ga0247834_1000095_pt1 | contig 148369 bp, 148 predicted proteins | sample LaCruzMarch2015__8_FD_187118 | JGI IMG/M metagenome (GOLD analysis project Ga0247834, IMG submission 187118) | Freshwater microbial communities from meromictic Lake La Cruz, Castile-La Mancha, Spain - LaCruzMarch2015_12m | ecosystem: Environmental > Aquatic > Freshwater > Lake | place: Spain...
TGGCTTGCCCTGGATCACGCGCTCTACTGCAGTGCCATGGCCACCCGCAGCCGTTCCTCCGGTCTGATCAGATGGTCGAGATCCTCGGCGTCCTTGTCGACGGCGATCTCCACCAAGTTCACCTCGCCGCTGAACATCCCGCCTGCTGTCGGGTAGTCGTCGGTCACCGGTGAGCCGGCCTCGAAACCGACGTCGCAGGTCTCGTCGGCGGAGAACACCATCGGTTCGGTCTGCTCCACCCGGCCTTCGCCTGCCTTCTGTCCATCCACATAGAGCGTCACCGTGCCCCCCTTGGCCAGGCCGCCGCCGTCGTAGGCGAACTCCATCCGCACCTGATGGGTTCCTGCCGGAATCGCCGCTGTGCCCGCGATCGTGTAGCGGTTCACGCCATAGAAGTTGTAGCAGTACTTCGGCTTGCCTTCTTTGGCGTAAAGGCTCCAGCCACCGGTGAGGCCCCCCTGGGCGACAATCACGCCCTCGGCACCGGCTTCGGGCACGATCACCTCGGCGGTGATGGCGTGCGACTTGTTCTTGAAGTTGACGATCGAGCTTTCGCTCAGCCGCCCCATGCCGCCGAACACCACTTGCCGTGTTCCTTTGATCAGCTGGGGCCGGCCGGCGATCTCAGGATTGGCCCGCTCGGCGAAGCGATCATCCAGCGGCAGCACGTTGTACCTGGTGGCTTCGATTAGCCACAGCCGCTGCAGTTCATGGAGCTTCTGGGGTTGTTCCCTGGCGAGATCCCGCGCCTGGGTCCAGTCGGAGCTGGTGTCGTAGAGCTCCCAGACATCGTCGTCGAAGGCGGCCAGTTGCACCTGGCCGGTTACCCAGGGCGTCCGGTGCCTGGTCACGGCGGTCCAGCCCTTGTGGTAAATGCCGCGGTTGCCCATCATCTCGAAGTACTGGGTCTGGCGCCGTTCGGCCGCCTTGGGGTCGTTGAAGGAATAGGCCATGCTCACCCCTTCGATCGGACGCTGCTGCACGCCATTCACGAAGGTGGGCTGGGGCAGGCCCGCTGCTTCCAGAATCGTGGGGGCCACGTCGATCACATGATGGAACTGGCTGCGGATTTCTCCCCTGGCCTGGATTCCCTTGGGCCAATGAACGATGGTGCCGTTGCGGGTGCCGCCGAAATGGGAGGCCACCTGCTTGGTCCACTGGTAGGGCGTGTCCATGGCGTGGGCCCAGCCCACCGCGTAGTGGTTGTAGGCCTCAACTCCGCCCAGCTGATCCAGCCGCTCGGTTAGGAACTCGGCGGTTTCGAGGTGGGCAAAGCCCGTGAGCGGAGCCATTTCGTTGAAGCAGCCCTGCAGGGAGCCCTCCGCTGAGGCGCCGTTGTCGCCGATGATCACGTAAATCAGCGTGTCCTCGAGAATCTCAAGCTCCTGAAGCGCATCAATCAAGCGGCCGATGTGATGATCGGTGTGCTCAAGGAAGCCCGCATACACCTCCATCTGTCGGGCGAGAATGGGCTTCATCTCGGCCGTGATCGTGTCCCAGGCGGGAATGTCGGCATGGCGCCCCGTGAGCTGACAGTCGGCAGGAATCACCCCCAGCTGCTTCTGACGGGCGAAGGTTTCTTCCCTCAGAGCGTCCCAGCCCTGGTCGAACTGGCCTTTGTACTTGTCGGCCCATTCCTTCGGCACATGGTGCGGGGCATGGGTGGCGCCAGGGGCGAAATAGGTGAAGTACGGCTTGTCGGCCATCAGCGCCTTCTGCTGGCGGATCCATTGGATCGCCTTGGTGGTCAGATCCTCGCTGAGGTGATAGCCCTGTTCGGGTGTCTTGTGGGGTTCCACCGGCGTGGTGCCTTCGTAGAGCGCCGGATACCACTGGTTGGTTTCACCGCCGATGAAGCCGTAGAAGTATTCGAAGCCGCCGCCGCCGGTGGGCCAGGCATCAAAGGGCCCCATCGGACTCGTCTGCCAGACGGGCACCTCATGGCACTTGCCGAACTGCGCAGTCGAGTAGCCGTTGAGCTTCAGGGTGCGGGCAAGTGGGGAGCAGCTGTTCGGCAGGATCGAGTTGTAGCCGGGCGCTCCCGTGGCCATCTCGGTGATGCCGCCCATGCCCACCGAATGGTGGTTGCGCCCGGTAAGCAGGGCCTGCCGCGTCGGAGAACAGAGGGCGGTGGTGTGGAAGCGGTTGTACTTGAGGCCGCCTGCGGCCAGCTTCTCGATGTTGGGCGTCTGGCAGGGGCCACCGAAGGCGCTGGAGGCACCGAAACCCACATCATCCAGCAGGATGACCAGCACATTCGGTGCTCCCGCCGGCGGCCGCAGATCCCTGATCGGCGGGTACGACGTATCGGGATCCCTGGCGTCGTAGGTGGTCAGGCCCCCATGGGGTTGATCGGGGATCGGCAGGATCTGGCGTTGCACGGGATCGGAAGAGGTCATCGGTGTAGGCCTGTTCGGGATTGAACAACTGGGAACGGATGGGTGGATCGCAGCGACGCGTTCCGCTGAGATCTGCGCGAAACGCAACTACTGCCGCGCCAGGATCATCCGCATCTTGTCGTCCTGCGATTCCACCGCTGTGCCGGTCACATCCACCAGCGCCCGCTTCACCGTTCCGCTGAAGGCGAAGGGTGGCTTGTAATCGGGCATGGTGGGGGAGCCGGGATCGGCGCCCACCGCCGCCCCCGCCGCCAGGCCCAGGCTCAAGGGAATCGTGACCGGAAGTTGGCCCTCACCCACGGGCTCGCCATCCACGAACAGCTTGATCGCCGCTGGGGTGCCCTTGCCGTTGGCGATGTCGGCCGGACCGGTGGGGGTGAACTCCACGCTGAAGATGTGATGGCCGCTGGGAACCGGCGCTGTGGAGGTGATGCGGAAGTGGCTCTCCGCCACATAGTTGTAGCCGTAGGTGAGGAGTCCGTTCTGCACGTAGAACGCAAAACCACCGTCGTTGCCCCCCATGCTGAACAACACCCCATCGGCTCCGTCTTCGGGCACCAGGGCCTCCACGGAAATCGAGTGAGGCCGGTTCATCACCCTGGGGGCCGCGTTGGTGGGCACCACCTGGGTGCCGGGGTAATAGACGTAACGCTGTCGATCGGCGGCGATCTGAGGGCGCTCGACCCCGAATCGCTGGGTGCCGCGGCTGTCGATCGGCAGCACGTTGTACTTGCCGGCCTCCACGTACCACATCCCGATCATGGCGATCAGCCGATCCCGTTCGGACGCCGCCAAATCATTGGTTTCGGCGAAATCCTCCTCGAGGTTGTAGAGCTCCCAGCCATGGGCATCGAGCTGGATCAGCTGGTCGTAGGAGATCGGATCGCCGAACCTGCGGCCCGATTCGCTGAAAGAAGTGCCCGGCCAGGGGCAAACGGCCCGCCAGCCATCGTGATACAGGGAGCGGTGGCCGAACATCTCGAAGTACTGGGTGAGGTGCAGACTCGGTGCAGCCGGGTTGTCGAAGCTGGAGGCCAGCGAGAAGCCCTCGATCGGGCTCTGGGTCACCCCCCGGATGGTGGTGGGCGCCTCAATCCCTAGGGCATCGAGCACGGTGGGCACCATGTCGATCGCATGGGCGTACTGGCTGCGGATCTCCCCCCTGGCGTTGATGCCTTTCGGCCAGCTCAGGATGAAGGGATCGCTGGTACCACCCCGGTAGGTCTCCCGCTTCCAGCGCCGGAACGGGGTGTTGCCGGCATGGGTCCAGCCCCAGGGGTAATGGTTGAAATACTTCGGTCCGCCGATGTCGTCGATGGCGGCCAGGTTCTGCTCCAGGTTTTCCGGCACGTTGTTGAAGAACTTGCCCTCGTTCACCGACCCGGTGGGCCCGCCCTCGGAGCTGGCGCCGTTGTCGGAGATCACCATGATCAGGGTGTTGTCGTATTCGCCCAGTTCCTTGAGGAATGCGATCAGCTCGCCGATGTGGTGGTCGGTGTGCTCCAGGAAGCCGGCGAACACCTCCATCATGCGGGCATACAACCGGCGTTCATCGTCCGAGAGAGAGGCCCAGTCCTGCACGTCGGGATCGTGGCGCGACAGGGTGGTGTTCGGGGGAATGATGCCCAGCTCCTTCTGGCGGGCGAACGTCTTCTCGCGGTAGGCATCCCAGCCGTCGTCGAATTGGCCCTTGTATTTGTCGGCCCATTCCTTCGGCACATGGTGGGGCGCATGCATGGCGCCGGTGCAGAAGTACATGAAGAAGGGCTTGTTCGGCGCCACCTGCTTGGCATCGGCGATCATCGCCTTCGCCTTCTCCACCAGATCCGGCGTGAGGTGATAGCCCTGCTCAGGAGTTTTCTCAGGTTCCACCTGGGTGTTGTCGCGCACCAGCTCGGGGTAGTACTGGTGCGTGTCGCCGCCGAGGAAGCCGTAGAAACGCTCAAAACCCCTTCCCAGGGGCCAGCGGTCGTAGGGGCCGGCGGCGGAGGTGGCCTCCGCCGGGGTGAGGTGCCACTTGCCCACGGCGTAGGTGTTGTAGCCCTTCTGCAGCAGGATTTCGGAAAGGAAGCCATTCTCGAACGGGATGTAGCCGTTGGAGCCGGGATAGCCCATCGAGCCTTCCGTGATGCAGGCCAGCCCGTTGGAATGGTGGTTGCGCCCCGTGAGCATGCAGGAGCGTGACGGCGAGCAGAGCGCCGTGGTGTGCATGTTGCTGTAGCGCAGCCCATCGGCCGCCAGGGCATCGAGGTTGGGCGTGGCGATCGGACTGCCATAGCAACCGAGCTGCCCGAATCCCGTGTCGTCCAGAACGATGTAGAGCACGTTCGGCGCCCCCTCCTTCGCCCGGTTGGGCTCGGGCCAGGCCGGGGTCGACACGTCGGCGGTGCGGCCGATCACGCCAGGGAAGGCGGTGCCGGGCTTGTACTCGTTGAGCGGCATCGGTCCGGGGAGGAGGGCTGCCCGAAAGATAATCAGACAGGCCAAGGTGAGTTTTTCACCTGTGTCTTTCGACACAGCGCTCAGCTGAGCAGCGCCAGCTCCTCCTGGAAGGGGCTTTGCAGCAGAAGATCTGTCAGTCCCAGCCGCTGACGCCAGGCGGCGATCGGCAGCGCCCAGCCTTCTTCCCAGCGCATCGCCAGCAGGGTGGGCCCCAGCCGGGCCACCTCCAGACCGAAGCGGATGCCATTCCAGAGGCGCTCGTTCTCCTGAGGAACTTCAAAGCCGTGGAAGATCCAGGCCGTCAACACGGCGGCAGAGGCTGGCTGGCGCAGGGCCGAGGCGTAGTAGGCCGAACCTGCGGCCTCTCCGGGCACGTCCACGGGAATGGCCAGCACGGTGTGATGGAGGTCATGGGTGAAACGCAGCCGTTGCTGCAGGTAGGCGCCGGGGCCGTCCATGCCGGAGGTGTCCGGTGGTGGTGGCGCATGCAGCCCAAGCCGATCGAACCGCGCCTGATAGAGCTGGCCGAGGCTGCCGTTCGGCAGGGCCCGCAACTCCGGTGCCGAGGGCCAGGGACCCCAGTACCGCTCAGCGGCGAGGGCCCTGAGGGCGGGATCCTCGAGCAACTGGGCCCGGCCCAGATCCCCCAGAGCCGAGCTGCCGAGGGCATCCAGCAGGGGCACGGCATGGGGAAACACATGCTCCGGATCATGGGCCGTTTCGAGCAGGGCGATGGCGGCCCGCAGGGTGCGGCGGCGGAGGTCGGGATCGATCTTCATGGTGTGGATGGGGCAGGGGCAGGAGACGACGCCAGCCGCCCCAGGTCATCCTCCTGGCTGCCGGCGTTGATCCAGCCGGTGGAGAAGGTTTTGTGTGGTGGTGGCGCGTGCAGCCCAAGCCGATCGAACCGCGCCTGATCGAGCTTGCCGAGGCTGCCGTTCGGCAGGGCCGCCAACTCCGGTGCCGAGGGCCAGGCTTGGCTGACTTTGGCCTTACCAGTTGAATTGGAATGCGACTCAGGATCCACGGATGAAGCCTGAACCCAGCCTCCTCCGTCGGACCCTGCATGGCCCCTCCCACCGCTGGTGGGCGCTGGTAGCCGTGGAGTTCGGAAACTTCGTCGTCTACATGGACGGGTTCATCGTCACCCTGGCCCTGCCGGCGATGGCCAGGCAGTTCGGTGTCGGTCTGTCCACCCTGAAATGGGTGATCGTCGCCTACATGCTCAGCGTGACGATCACCCTGCTGCCAGCCGGGCGCATGGCTGATCTCTGGGGCCGCCGCCGCATCGTGGCCGTGGGAATGGGGGGGCTGGCCATCAGCTCGTTGATGTGTTTCCTGGCCACCAGCTTCCCGGTGCTTCTGTTCTGGCGCGTGCTGCAGGGCATCGGCGGTGGGTTGGTGCTGGCCAATGTGATGGCGGAGATCACCTCGGTGTTCCCCCTGCGGGAACGGCGGACCGCCATGGCCGTGAACGCCTCTGTGCTGGCCCTGGCCCAGGTCACAGGGCTGGTGCTGGGGGGCCTTGTGATCGGTACGTATGGCTGGCCGTCCCTATTCCTGATCATCCTGGCCATCAGCCTGGCGGGTCTGGTCCTCTGCCTCCTGGTGCTGGAGCCCTCGAGTGCCGCAGGCGGCGGGCCCCCCTTCGACGCGGTCGGTGCCCTGCTCTGGAGTGCCACGGTGGCGGCGCCCTTCCTGCTGATCGAACACCTCTCAGGGGCCTGGCCGTGGCCCCTTGGAGTGGCACTGGCAGCCGCGACCCTGCTCCTGTTGGTGGGCTTCCTGGCCGTGGAGCGGCGAACGGCCCAGCCCCTGCTCCGCCTCGGCCTGCTGCGCTCGCGGGCCTTCAGCTGCGGCTCATTCGCCGCCGCTTTTTACTTCGTGGCGGCTGTCTCGGCCTACTTCCTCCTTCCCCTCTACGCCCAGTTCGTGCTCGGTCTCACCCCGCTGCGGGCCGGATTTCTGCTGGTGCCGCTGTCGGTGATGCTGGTGATCACCAGCCTGTCCGTCACCTTCCTGGGCGGCAGATTCGGAGCTCGCAGCCTCAGCACCCTGGGACTTCTTGCCGTCAGCGGCGCCGTGTTGTTGCTCTCAGGGCTTCAGGCCGGCGCCTCGGAGGTTCAGATCGTGCCCCCTCTGCTGCTGCTCGGCGCCGGTGGCGGCCTGTTTCAACCTCCCAACAACAGTGCCACCCTCAATCCGGTGCCGGCCCAGAACCTGAGCGTGGCCAACGGCTTCCTCTCCACCTCCCGGAATTTCGGCCAGGCCCTCGGGGCCTCGCTGGCCGGCTCGATCCTGTCGATCGGGCTGGGGCCAGGCGGCGCCCAGGTGTTGGCCGGACGGCCCGGAAGCGTGGTGACGGGCACCCCGTTGATCCACTACATGACCGCCCAGCACCACGCCTTTCAGCTGGCAGCGGCCCTGGGCCTGGTGGGAGCGGCCGTGTCCCTGCTGCGGGGGCGCGAGTCGCCCCAACGGAACTCCGCAACGCTCAGCCCTCCGCCAGCCTCCGGAGGTAATCCTGCTGGCTGCCGGCGTTGATCCAGCCGGTGGCAATCGTTTTCGTGTGGCTGTGGCTCACCCGGCCCCGGTGGATGTGGGAGGGCCCCGCCGGGAAGATCGCCAGCTTGCCCTGCTCGGCCTCCTCGTGGTGGCCCTGCCAGTGGAACTCGGTGCCGGCCTCGGGCACGGTGTCCAGGTACAGGATCCAGGCCAGCACCCGCCTGATCGGTTCGGTGGCCTCTTCGGTGGTGGTCCAGTCGCAGTGCCAGCTCCTGAAGCCCTCGCCGGGGGCGTAGCGCTGCAGGTTGAAGATCGGCAGCACGAACAGACTCTGCTCCGGGCACACCTGCCGGAACAGGGGCCGCTCCGCCAGGTAGCGCTCCAGGCCGGCGCTCACCCCGCGCAGGATCAGCTGGGCCAGGCCATGGGCCTCCGGGTCGCTGCGGTCGATTGCCACCAGAGAGATGTCGGTGGAGACCTTGGCGGGCTCCGGATCCGGCCCCTGATCAGGCCCCGCATCGGGCCCGAAGGCCACACCGGGTCGCTGCAGGTCGACCCGGCGCTCGAAGAAGGCCAGGGCCGCCTCGGCGACGGCGACATAGCCAGGGTTGCGGAAGCGGGCAATCAGGTTCATGGGTTCTGCCGCCACGGCACCGCCACCAGATCCTCCAGCAGCTGCCAGCTCCCTTGCTCCACCATCCGATCCGCAAGCCCAACAGCCTCCAGCGCCGCGGCCACCCGCTCCAGACCGACCGGATCACCCCCCGGCTCCAGGGGCCACACCAGCACCTGGGCCTCGGCAGGATCCGCCATCAGCTTGAGGTTCAGATCAGCCAGCTCTCGCTCGAAGAACAGCCGCCGCATCCGGCCCGTAACCACCGGCCCCAGGGAGGCCGCGAACGCTTCCAGCGCCTCCCGATCGCCGGAGCATCCGCTGTTCAGCGCCAGCCAGATCATCAACTTGGCCCAGCCCTCAGGGGTCCACAGCGGCGAAAAGCTCTCCCGGTGCTGCCGCACCAGCTCACCGAGGGCGAAATCGAACAGGCCCGCCTGGAGCGCAGAGGCTTCGGCGGCCGGCGGGCTCATGGATGCACCGCCCGAAACACCTCCTGCCCGAACACGTTCTGCACAACAAACAGCAGAACGAACCCCATCACCGCTGCGATCAGCGGGGTGGTGATCCAGCCTGAGGCGATCCCCCCCAGCACGCCCCAGCGGATCTGGCGCACCCCCTTGAGGCCCTGCAGCAGGCCGATGCCCAGCACCGAGCCGATCACCACCTGGGACCCCGACACCGGCAGCAGCGGAATCGTGGGCAGGCCCCAGCCCGCCAGCAGGCTCTCCAGCGCCGTGGAGGAAAAGATGAACAGCACCAGCGAATGGGACACCACCACCACGAAGGCGCCCAGTGGCGAAAGGGTCATCAGGCTGTCGCCCACGGTCATCATCACCCGCCGGGAATAGGTGTAGACACCGACGGCCACGGCGATCCCACCGATCAGGAACAGCTGCTCCACCGACGAGACGCTGAAACGCCCCAGGCTCAGATCGCGGAAGGGCGAGGCCTCCACAAAGAAGCCCATCACATTGCCGATGCCGTTGGCGCCGATGGCATAGGAGCCGAAGACGCCCGCCAGGATCAATCCGGTGCGGGTGTTGCGATCGAGCGAGAGCAGGTGGGGCCGGGTGAGGCGGATCCACTCCACCAGCAGCTTGTAGAGCAGCATCGCGAAGATCGCCCCGAGCACCGGTGACACCACCCAGGTGGCGGCAATGCGGCGCAGGGTGCCCAGGTCGGTGGGGGAGCCGCTGAACAGGTTCCAGCCGATGATCGAGCCCACCACCGCCTGGCTGGTGGAGGCCGGCAGGCCCAGCTTGCTCATCCAGGCCACCGTGAGGGCGGCCGCCAGGGCGGCGGTGAAGGCCCCCGGCAGGGTGTTGATCGCCCCCAGTTGACCCAGGCCCTCGGCGGCGCCGGCGCCGCTGGTGACGGCACCGATGATCACGAACGCGCTGCAGAGGAAGGCCGCCGTGGAGAAGCGGATCATGCGGGTGGCCACCGCGGTGCGGAAGGCGTTGGAGGCGTCGTTGGCCCCCATCGACCAGCCGAGGAACAGGCCGCTGGAGAGGAAGATCAGCGTGACGATCAGGCTCATGGGCTGGGCTCCGGCTCAGAGAGCGCGCTTGATCGCGTAGATCGAGAGGTCATCACTGATGTTCTCGGCCATGTCGGCCAGACCATCCAGCATGGCCACCTCCTGGCGCAGCTGGCTCCGCTGCTCAAAATCGAGGCCGGAGGCGACGATTTTGCGCCTGATCCGCAGGGCAATCCTGTCGGTTTCATCCTCGAAGGTCCGCACCTCGTTGATGTGATCGCGCACGGCCTCCGGGTTGCGGAAGAAGGTGCGGGCGGCCAGCACCACGGCCTGCACGCAACGGATCGCCAAGGTGGAGAGTTCCTCGAACTCCTGGGTAAAATCCGGACGGGAGCGGGGCTGCACGATCATCAACTCCTGAAAGTCGTCGCCCATCTGGTCGAGCAGCTCAAACAGATCGCCCAGTAGCCGCAACACATCGCCCCGGGCATCAGGCAGCAACATCTCGGTGTAGAGCATCGTCACGATCGTGCGGCGCAGTTCACTGCAGCGCCGCTTGATCTCGATCGCCTGCTCCAGTTTCTCCTCGCAGATCGCCAGGTTCTCCGCGGGGGAGAGATAGGCGCGAAGGCCGAGTTCCACGATGAGCACGCCCTCGGAGATCTTGTCAAGGAACTCCTCGATCAAGCCCTGAAGAAAACGGGTTTTGCCGAAAAGCGGAGGGGTTTCACTGGACACCGGGTTTGCTTGCCTGGCTTCGTTCCTGTCAGGCAAAGGTAACGGCACGAAGGGGGCGGCAGACCGTGGCCGCATCCGTCATCCCGCCGCCACCTCAGCAGCAACGGTGCTCCTTCGTCCCCCTCGGGGGTCAAACTACGGAGGCCTGAACGTGACAGACCCATGGCCCTCGACCTCAACGACCCGGATCTGGAGTTCGCGGACCTCGTCTACGCCTACCAGAGCTGGGTGATGGCGGTGATCAACGACGAGAAGCTCGGCGGAGAGGAGAAGCTGCTCACCGACGACATCGCCGAGGATGCCCTCAACGCCATGCGCTTCCTGCCCGGCGAAGTGACCTCCGCGATCGAAACCAGCCTCGCCCGGGTCTACGACGTCGATCCCGACGAGCTGGCCGACCTGTTGTTCCCGGAAGACTGATCCCTCCACGATGGCCGCTCCCCGCGCCCTTCGGTTCGGTGGCGACACCTACGTGCTCGGCACCACGGCGCTCGAGCGGGAACGGCTGCGGCTGCAGCATGAGCTGTGGTTGCCCCTGGCACGCCAGGCCTGGGGCCGTGCCCACCTGCAGCCAGGCCACAGGGTGCTCGATCTGGGGGCCGGGCCCGGCTTTGTCAGCCTGGTACTGGCCCGGGCCGTGGGCCCCACGGGGCGGGTGCTGGGGCTTGAGCTCAGCGCCGACTATGTCGAGGTGGCCCGGGCGGCGGCCGCGAGCGCCGGACTGGAGCAGCTGGAATTTCGCCGACACGATCTGTGCCGCGATCCCCTGCCGGACGAGCCCTTTGATCGGGCCTGGTGCCGCTGGGTGGCCATGTTCCTGCCTGGGCTGGAACCGCTCGTGGAGCAGCTGGGCCAGGCCCTGCGCCCCGGTGGTCAGGTGGTGTTCCACGAGTACGTGCACTGGAGCAGCTTTGCGCTCCATCCCCATGGCGCCGCCATCGAACGGTTCGCTGCCGCCACCCTGGAGAGCTTCGAGGCGGCCGGCGGCCATCCGAACCCCAACCGGGAACTTCCGGCCCTGCTGGCGGCGCGGGGGTTTCATATCGAGGAGCTTCGCCCCCTGGCCCTGGTGGGCCAACCCGGCGATGCGGTGGCCGACTGGCTGGAGCGGTTCGTGCGGGTCTACGGCGCAACGCTGCAGCAGCAGGGCCGCTGGAGCCTGGAGGAGGCGGCCGCCGCCGAGAGGGAGATGGCCCGGGCCCACGGGCGGGCTGGAAGTTACTGGGTCGCTCCCACGGTGCTGGAGCTGCGGGCGACACGATGGCATCCATGACCTGGACCATCGCCGACATCCCCGACCAGAGCGGCCGCATCGCCCTGATCACCGGCGCCAACAGTGGCCTGGGCCTCGAATCGGCCCGCGCCCTCGCCGGCCACGGCGCCACGGTGGTGCTGGCCTGCCGCTCCCGGCGCAAGGGGGAAGCGGCCCGCGACGAGCTGCTGCCCGCGGCCACCGGCGGGCTGGAGGTGCTGGAGCTCAACCTCGCCGATCTGGCCAGTGTGCGAACGGCGGCCCGCTGGATGGCCGACCAGTACGGCCGCCTCGACATCCTGCTCAACAACGCCGGGGTGATGGGCACGCCGCGGCGCCTCACCCACGATGGCTTCGAGCTGCAGTTCGGCACCAACCACCTGGGCCACTTCGCCCTCACCCAGGCCCTGTTGCCCCTGCTGGAAGGGCGGCCGGGCGCCCGTGTGGTGACGGTGACCTCCGGGGCCCAGTACTTCGGCCGCATCGCCTTCGATGATCTGCAGGGCGAAGTCCGCTACGACCGCTGGGCGGCCTACAGCCAGAGCAAGCTGGCCAACGTGATGTTCGCCCTGGAACTCCAGGAGCGGCTGGCGACCGCCGGCCGGCCGGCCATCTCCCTCGCAGCTCACCCCGGCCTGGCCCGCCCGAACCTGCAGCCGGCCTCGGTGGCGGCCCCCAGCTCGAAGCTGGAAGGGCTGGCCTACCGGTTGATGGACCCCCTGTTCCAGAGCGCCGCCATGGGAGCCCTGCCCCAGCTCTACGCCGCCACGGCCCCCGAGGCCAAGGGCGGCGAGCAGTATGGTCCTGATCAGTGGGGGGGGATGCGGGGCTGGCCGACCCAGGTGCGGATCGCCCCAGCGGCCCTCGATCCCATCCAGCGGCGCCGGCTCTGGGAGGTGAGTGAGGCCCTCACGGAGGACAGGGCTTGAGGAGATTGCCCGGTCGGCGGCTCCCGAAAGGGCGACTGATTCTGGGCATGGGCGGTGCCCTGACCCTGTTCCTCGGCCTCGGTGGCTGCAGCAGCGGCTTCCTCCCCGACACCCTGTTCATCTACGTCGAGAACGAATCCAGCCAGAGCCGCCAGGCGGAGATCGGCGATTCCCGCAGGGTTGTTCAGCAGCTGCTCGAGGACTTTGAGCAGGCCAATCCGGGCGTGCGCATCCGGGTGCGGCACTTCTCCAGCGGGGCGATCGTGCCGGCCACCGCCTACCGCACCTCCCGCGCCCTCGGTCCGGATCTGCTGGTGACCCGGGTGGTGACGGCGCTGCGGCTGAACCAGCAGCACCTGTCCACCCCGGTGCGGTTTCGCGGCAAGGGCCTCGAGGAGATCCATCCCCGCTTTCTCGCCGAGTTCCGGCTGGCAGACAACCGGTTTCTGGCGGTACCGCTGCTGGCTGAACCGCAACTCGCCTGCTTCAACAGACAACGGGTCCCCGATCCGCCCACCAGCCTGGACCAGCTGATCGCCCTCAGCGCCAAGGGGATGCGGGTGGGCCTTCCCCTGGCTGCCACCGACCTATACTGGACCGCCAGCGGCAGCGACGCTGAAGACAGCCTCCAGGCGCTGCTCGAATCCGCTGACGACAGCGCCGTCGCTGCCCCAAGCTTCAAGGCCACAGACCAGCGCAGGCTGCTGGGGTGGCTCAACTGGCTGGACAACGCGAACCAGCAGCAGAACGTGGAATTCGCCGAGGAATCGATCGATCTGGTGGAACGGCTCGGCCGGGGCGAGCGGGACTGGATCAGTTGCAACAGCCTCTGGCTGGGACGGCTGGGCCGCCAGATGAAAGGATCCCTCGGGGTGTCGGAATTGCCTGGGGCGGATGGTCAGCCCGCCACCACACTCACCCGGCTGAAAGTTTGGAGCTTCGGGACCCACTCCAGCCCCCGCCAGCGTCAATTGGCGCAAGCCTTCGTGCTGTTCACCCTCAACCCGGTGAATCAACGCCGGATGATGTTGGCCGGCCCCGGTAATGTGCCGGTCAACAAAGAGGTGCTGATCCCCACCAAGAGTTCCCAGCGCTATGCGGCCATGGCCGCCAGCCTCGACCACTCCCGCATGCTGAGCTTCCGCCATCCCGAGCGGGTGGAGCAACGGGTTGGCCAACTTCATGACCTCCTGCGCCAGTTGATCGCGGGAAGCCTCGATCCCAATGGGGTGATTCAGGGCCTGACCGATCAGGCGGGAGGCGCACCCCCCGACCAGGACACCCCCTGAGGCCCGGGCGATGGACATGCTTCTCCTCGAGATCTCCGGCTGGCTGGGCTACCTCAGCCGCCCCCTGGTGCTGCTGCAGGGATTCACGGTGGCGGCGCTGATGCTCGGCTACCACTGGGGGGTGCAACCCCGGCTGGCCGCACGCCCCCCCATCGTTCGCTTGCTTGGCACCCTGGGCCTGCTGCTGGCCCTTCGGCTGGGTGCCGAACTCCTCCAGGCCCTCGGACAACCGAGCGGCCTGGTGGAGTACTCCGTGCGGCTTTACGCCATCTGGCAAGGGTTGATCGTTGCCCGGGTCCTTCTCGCACGGCGCTTTGGCGCCGCCCCGATCGACCGGCTTTATGGCCGCATCATCAAGCCCCTGTTTCTCCTGTCCCTGGCGGGGTCCCTGGTCAACCAGGTCGATTCGCTGGAGGACTTTGCCGACATCCCCCTCTTCCCCCTCTTCAACGAACCGCTCACCACTGGCGGCCTCGTGCTGCTGTTCACCATTCCCTATTTCCTGGTGGTGCTGTCGGAGTTTCCGGTGGCCTGGCTGGGGGCCCTGATGCAGCGGCTGCTGGGATTCAACAAGGGGACCCGGGTGGCGATCCAGCTGGTCTGCCGCTATGTGCTGATCGGTGGCGGTTTCCTCTGGGTGTTGCACCGGATCGGGCTCAATGCCAATGCGATTGCCGCCGTGGCCGGGGGCCTCTCGGTGGGCCTGGGCTTCGGGGTCAAGGAGGTGTTCTCCAACTTCATCAGCGGGCTTTGGCTGCTGTTCGAGGGATCCGTGGGTCCAGGCGAAATCCTCTTCATCGATGGGGATCCCTGCGAAGTGCGCAGCCTCGGGCTGCGGGCGGCCGTGCTCTGGCGCGACCGCGACAACGCTGAGCTGGTGGTCCCGAACCAGGACTTCTTCACAAAGACCACCACCACCTACACCGGCTCTGACCGGATGCGCCGCAGCCAGGTGGACGTGTCCGCCGCCTACCGCCACGACCCCGAAACGGTGATCCGCCTGCTGGAGCAGGTGGCTCTGGCCTCGCCGCGGGTGCTCCCCCAACCGGCGCCGAAGGCGTTGCTGCTCAGCTACGGCGATTCGGCGATCAACTACGCCCTGCGCTTCTGGATTGAAAATCCGATGAACAACGCTGGCATCAAGAGCGAAGTGTCCACTGCCGTCTGGCATGCCTTCAATGCCGAAGGCATTGAGATCCCCTTCCCGCAGCGGGTGCTTCAACAGCCAGGACACCGCGAAGGGACGATCGTCGCGATGCCGGGCGAAACGGGCTGAAATGGAGCCACCGACCCAGCACCAGCCTTCCGTGGACACCAGCGACATGACCACCCACGACCTCATCCCCGCTCCGGCCCTGCGCGAGCTGAATGGTCGCTCCGACCGGGCGGGCTGGAGCCAGACCCTCGGCCACGGCGCCCTGATCCTGGCCAGCGGCTGGGTGTGGGGCCACGGCGCCTTCCCCTGGGTGGTGCGGCTGCCGGCCCTGCTGCTGCTGGGCTGGGGCCTGGCCTTCGCCTTCTGCGCCATGCACGAATGCGGTCACCGCACCGCATTCGCCAGCCGCGCCGTCAACGACGCGGTTGCCTGGTGGGCGGGCGTGCTGAGTTTCTACAACGCCGACTTCTACCGCCGCTACCACCAGTGGCACCACCGGTACACCAACCAACCGGGCCTCGATCCGGAACTGGAGGATGCGCCGCCCACCAGCCGGGCGGGCTACCTGCTCCAGCTCAGCGGCTTGCCCTGGTGGACCGGGAAGTTGCGGGGCCATTGGCGGGGGCTGCGAGGCGAGTTCACCGCCAACCCCTACATCCCCGCTGACGCGGCCCCGTCGGTGCGTTCCTCGCTCTGGAAGCAGGCGGCCGTGTACGGCGTCGTGCTGGGGCTGTCAGTGCCAGGGGGGAACGGGTTCCTGCTCTGGTTCTGGCTGCTGCCGCTGGCCCTGGGCCAGCCCCTGCTGCGCTTCGTGCTGCTGGCCGAGCACGGCGGCTGCAGCAACAGTGGTGACGGCCTGGCCAACACCCGCACCACCCACACCCTGGCGCCGCTGCGCTGGCTGATGTGGAACATGCCCTATCACGTGGAGCACCACCTGTTCGCCTCGGTGCCGTTTCATGCCCTGGCGACAGCCCACCAGCACATCGCCCCCCGCCTGGTGCACAACGCCCCAGGCTACCTGGCGGTGCACCGTCGCTTCCTGGCCGATCCCTCCGTTCTGGCCCTGCCCGCGTGACCCAGGCCGCTGGGTCCGTCGCCGACGGGGGATGGGATCAGCTCTTCGAGCTGGGGCCCTTTCGCTTCGCCTGTGGCCAGCAGCTGGGGAATGCCCGCCTCAACTACCGGGTGTACGGCCGCCTCAACGCCGATCGCTCCAACCTGGTGCTCTACCCCAGCTCCTACGGCGCCTGGCCAGAAGACATCGCGTGGGTGGTGGGCCCGATCCTCGATCCGCAGCGCTGGTGCGTGGTGCTGGTGAGCCAGTTCGGCAACGGCCGCTCCAGCAGCCCCAGCAACAGCGCCCTGGGCCTGACCGAGGACGGCTGGGTGGTGAGCCATGTCGACAATGTGCGGGCGCAGCGGCGCTTGCTGAAGGAGCGGTTCGGCGTGGAGCGGATCGCCCTGATCTACGGCTGGTCCATGGGGGCCCAGCAGGCCTACCACTGGGGCTCCCTGGCCCCCGAGGCGGTGGAGCGGCTCTGCTGTCTGTGCGGCACGGCCCGGACCACCCCCCACAACCGCCTGTTCCTGCTCAGCCTGCGCCAGGCGCTCACGGCCGACCCGGCCTGGAATGGCCAGCGATTCACAGCCAGCCCGGACCAGGGACTGCGCACCTTCGCCCTGATCTACGCCAGCTGGGCCGCCAGCCAGCCCTACTACCGAGAACGGCACCATGAGGCCCTGGGCTACGGATCGGTGGAGGACTACGTGGAGCGCGTCTGGCTGCCCGCCTACCGCCGCCACGATCCCCACAACCTGCTGGCCATGCTCGACACCTGGTTGGGCAACGATCTGGCGGTCGCGATGGCGACCGCCACCGGCTCGGGAAAGCCCGACGATCTGGCAGCCGCCCTGGGAGCGATCAAGGCCCGCACCACCGTGATCGCCGGACGCCACGACCTCTACTTCCCCCCGGACGATTGCGCGGCTGAGGCGGCCCTCATCCCCGGATGCCGCTTCGAGGTGATCGAATCGGTGCTGGGCCACCGGGCCGGCAATCCCCGCGACGCCCCCCAGGAGCAGGCCCAGATCCGCGCTGCCATCGATCGCCTCTGCCACGCTTGAACCCATGACCGACCTGGCCCGTTACGCCGCCGACCACGGCATCCGCCATTTCCTGTTCTCCTTTTCTGATCTGTTCGGCGTGCAGCGGGCCAAGCTGGTGCCCGCCTGCGCCGTGGAGGGTGTTGCCCGGGATGGGGCGGGCTTCGCCGGCTTTGCGGCCTGGCTCGCCATGACCCCGGCCGACCCCGACGTGCTGGGGCTGCCCGATCCGGCCAGCCTGATGGTGCTGCCCTGGCAGCGGCAGGTGGCCTGGGTGGCCACCGACCTGCAGGTGGAGGGCCAGCCCCTGGAGCAGTCGCCCCGCTGGGTGCTCAAACGACAGCTGGAGCGTGCCGGCGCCCTCGGCTACCGGTTCCGCACCGGCGTCGAGGCGGAGTTCTTCCTGCTGACCCAGGATGGCGGGGCGATCGCCGATGCCGGGGACACCCAGACCAAGCCCTGCTACGACCAGCTGGCCCTGATGCGCCAGCTCCCCCTGATCGGCGGGCTGCTGGAGGCAATGGAGGAGCTGGGCTGGGGCCCCTACCAGGCCGATCACGAGGATGCCAATGGCCAGTTCGAGATCAACTGGACCTTCGCCGATGCCCTGGTGACGGCTGACCGCCACGCCTTCTTCCGGGTGATGGCCAGCGGCATGGCCGAGCAGCAGGGCTTGGGAGTGAGCTTCGCGCCTAAACCATTCGCCGACCTCACCGGCAACGGCGCCCACCTGCACCATTCGCTCTGGAACGCGGAGGGCCGCAACCTGTTCCACGATCCCCTCGGCGAGAAAGGGCTCTCAGCCCTGGCCTATGCCTTCCTCGCAGGGGTGCTGGAGCACGCCGCCGCCCTCTGCGCCCTCACCAACCCCACACCGGAAAGCTACAGGCGCCTGGCAGGGCGGCCCACCAGCTCCGGCGCCACCTGGTCGCCGGGCTGGATCAGCTATGGCGGCAACAACCGCACCCACATGGTCCGCATCCCCGACGCTCAACGCCTCGAGCTTCGCCTGGCCGACGGGGCCGCCAATCCCTACCTGCTGCCGGCGGCCGTGCTGGCCGCCGGACTCGACGGCATCGAGCGGGGCCTGGACCCCGGCCCCCGCAGCGACGCCAACACCTACACCGATCCCCCCACCGGTGATGCGGCGAAACCCCTCCCGGCCAGTCCAGCCGAGGCCCTGGCGGCATTCGCCGCCGACCGAATCCTGCGGGAGGCCCTGGGGGAGCCCTTCTGCCAGGCCTACGAAAGCCTGCGCCGGCAGGACCTTGCAGGCAGTGCCGGGGGTTGAGTCTCCCCAGGCCCAAGGCCATCAACCCCTGGCTGCCATGCCGATGCCGTCCCCCTCGCCGCGGAAGAAACCGGCCAGGCTGATTCCCGCCTCGTGGGCGGCCACAGTCACTCTCAACTTCTGATCCTCATCGAGGCCATCCCAGAAGGCATGGAAGAGGTCGATTGAGGCCTTGCCCGCGCCCACCACCCCCAGCACCGAAAGGGGGAAGGCCAGCCAGGGGAACACCAGCAGCAGCACCGAGAGCACCGCCCCCACGGCGACACCGGTCTTGGCTGTTTCCAGGCTGGTGCTCAGGATCAGTTTCAGCTGGGTACCGCGGTTGATCTCACCCCGTTTGCGCAGGGCCTCGGTGCGCAGGGCCGTCAGCAGGGCCTGGTAGATGGCATAGGTGAGCACGCCGCCAACGGTGCGCTCCGAGATGAACTCACCGCCGCTGAACGCTCCGCCGTTCGCATTGAGATCCACGGAGGCGAAACCGGCCATGGGGGCCACTTCCCAACCGGCGCGGGGGATCCGGAAGGGGTCGTTCTCGCGGGTCATGGCATCGCAGCGGAGGCGACCAGCCTGGCCGAAAACCAACCCATCTGCCTGACACGTCATCCGTGGGTGTTTGACAAAACGGAACCGTCGCCCTAGATCCCTGCACAACAGTCATTGACAGCGATCCCCAGCTCAATGGCTGACGCCAACGCGGCTTCCCGCAGCCAATTCTCCTCCCAGATCAGCGGCACCCTGCCTGAACGGCCCGAGCTGGTGCTGGTCATGGATCTCGACGGCACCCTGTTGGGCGGCACCTTGGCCCAGCGCCGTCAGTTTTACAGCTGGCTGGAGGATCGCCGGGACGGGGTGCTGCAGATTTTCAGCACCGGCCGCGACCTGGCCGCCGTTCGCAGCCTTCTGGGGGGTGACAACGGGCTGCCGCCACCGACCCCCCACCTGGTGATCGGGGATGTGGGCAGCACGGTGGCCTGCGGCCTCAGCCTGGAAACGGTGCCAATCGCCGTGGACCCGATCGAGGCCCAGTGGCAGGCCGTCCAACCCCTGCTCGACGGCCACCTGGAGGGGGTGGCCGGGCTGAGTCCGCAGCTTCGCAACGTGGAGCGCCGCTATGCCTTCAATTACGAGCCCCAGGTCTTCGATACCGCCATCCTCAGCCGGCTGGAGCTGCTCGGGGTGGATTGCCTGCTTTCCGACGAGCGGTTCCTCGATGTGCTCCCCGCCGGGGTGAACAAGGGCACCACCCTGCTCCGCCTGCTCGACCTGCTCGATCTCCCCCATGGCCAGGTGGTCACAGCCGGCGACACCCTCAACGACCTCGCCATGTTCCGCACCGGGCTGAACGGCGTGATGGTTGGCAACGCCGAACCCAAGTTGAGGGCCCTGCACCCCGAACTGGAGAACATCTACCTGGCCGAGGCCCACGGCTGCGGCGGCATCGCCGAGGGCCTGCGCCACTTCGGCCTGGATTGCCCCGTCTGAGCAAGGCCCCCCACGGCTCTGGCCCGGGCCGGCTCAGGGGTCGATCGGTCCGCCGGGATCCCGGGTGACCTCGACGCCAAAGGGAGCGAACAGGAACACCAGCTCCCCCAGGCGCTCCTGATGGCCATCGAGGGCAAACACCCCGCCGGCCACGAAATCAGCGGAGCGCTGGGCCTCCTCCGGGGGCATGGAACTCAGGTTGAGCAGCACCGTCTTGCGTTCCCGGACGGCATGCACGGCGGCCATCACATCTTCGAACCGCAGCGGTTCCATCAGAACCACCTCAGGAGGCAAGTCAGGGAACCGGCTCATCGCCACAGGGTGCCATGCACGGGCCAGGGGGTCCAGCAAGGCTCATCCCCCCGCCAGGAAGTCATCGGGGCTGAGGTCCTCCCGCCGCTTGAGGGCAAACAGGGTGCCGGCGTTGCCGCGGCAGACGCGCAGGTCCTGGTCGAGAACGGTGATGTCGAGCCAGGCGGGATAGGGCTGGTGAACCGTCCGGAACAACCTCAGCCGCTGGCCGCCGCCGATCGAGGGCCCCAGCCAGCCGCCCCGCTGGAAGGCAACGGTGACCCGCTGGGGCCCCACGATCGCAAGGCTGGCCTCAATACTGATACCGGCCAGGGCGCCGAGGGGGCCAGCCGACCGGAGCAGGTTCATGCCGCGCCCCTGCTCCGGCTGAAGAATCTGCAGGTTTTCCAACCAGGGCGCCACCAGGAGATAGGGAAGGCGGCTGCTGCTCCAGCACAACTCCCACACCCCCGTGAGCAGGGAGCGCTGCCGTCCGAGATCGGCCGGCAGCTCCCGCTCAAGGGCCTGGATCAGGGCTTCAACCTGGCGATCGCCGAGCTGGCCCGGCCGGTCCAGGGCCCGCAGCAGTTGATCACGATTTGACATGGAGGCCAGGGTGATCGGTAAAGGTCGGGTGAAGATTGGGTTCGCTGGGACCCGGGGCCCCGAATCGGCCACCCGTGGGATGTAAGGTGACTTTGGTTCATAGATCTCTGGCTAGCTCACAAGTGGGCTAGAGCCCTCGACGGATCAGTTCAAGTTTTTTCCCAGTTACATGACAATCTACGTAGGCAACCTTTCGTTCGACGCCGAACAGGAGGATCTCCGTGACCTTTTCAGTCAATACGGAGAAGTTCGCCAGTGCAGCCTGCCCCTCGACCGGGAAACCGGCCGTAAGCGCGGTTTTGCCTTTGTCGAACTGGCCAATGATGCCGAAGAACAGAAGGCCATCGACGATCTCCAGAACGTCGAATGGATGAACAGGATGATTCGCGTCAACAAAGCCGAGCCCCGTGGCGGCGGCGGTGGCGGCGGTAATCGCGGCGGTGGCGGTGGCGGTGGCTACGGCGGTGGCGGCGGTGGTTACGGCGGCGGTGGTGGTGGTGGCTACGGCGGTGGTGGCGGTGGCGGTGGCCGCAGCCGTTACTGAACCAACGCGCTCCAACCCCCAACGGGTGTTGACTTTCTTCACCCCGCTTCGGCGGGGTTTTTTCATGGCCCGGCCGCCCCTCAGCCCGCCCGCTTGGCCGATCGCCACACCGGAGCAAGGGCAGCTGCCGCGCCGATCAGGATCAGCAGCAGCAGGGGCAGCTCCCGCCAGCGGGCGTAGGGGGTGATCCCTCCCAGGGCTTCGAGTTCGATGCGGGCCGTGGCCGGCCGGCCCCCGGGCAGCCGCTCGATCACCACCCCCTGGCTGTTGAGCACCAGGCTGGGTCCAGTGTTGGCGGCGCTCACCAGCCAGCGGCCCGTTTCGATCGACCGCAACTGACTGAGCGCTACGAACTGATCCTGAAGCAGGGCTGGGTAGGGATCGAGATTGGCGACCGCCAGCAGCCAACGGGCCCCGTCGCGGCTGGCGGCGGCCAGGGCCTGGCCATCGGAGATCTCGTAGCAGATCGCCACGCCGATCGCCCCAGCCGGCCGCCCCAGCAATCGGCTGGGAGTTCCAGGCTCCACACCACCGACGGCGGAGAGCCCACTCCAGCGCCAGAACCTCGCCAGGGGCACCCATTCCCCCAGTGGCACCAGCCGGTGCTTGTCGATCCAGCCGGAGGGGAGCACCCGGTCGGGAGCAAAGCGCAACACGCTGCTGCGCAGCTCCTCTCCCTCGACGCGGAAGCCACCACTGAGCACCTCCACCGGCTCCCGGCTGGGCAGCTCCTGGCCCCGGACGAGGGATCCTTCCGGCAGCAGCAAGCTCTGAACCCCCTGCAGCGCCGCCTCCCGCCTGGCGGCCGCCAGCCGCTGCAGCAGGCGCCGCTGCTGGGCGGGCTCGAACTTCTGGCGGGTGGGCACCGCTGGCTGCAGCACCATCACTGCCACACGCTCTCCGCGCTCGGCGCCGCTGGATTGCAGCAGGCTCCAGCCCAGCAGGTGCAGGGCCGCCACCAGGGCGGCAAATCCGAACCACCACCAGCGCCGCCCCGTCGCTCCGGCGCCGAGGGCCCGCCAGAGCAGCCAGGCGATCAGCAGCTGGGCGGCCGCCACCAGCCCGGCGCCGCCCAGGGCCGCCAGCCCCGCCAAGGCCCGATCGCCCGGCAAGGGCGCGGCGCCCAGGCCCATCCAGAACAGAGGGCTGCGGGCCAGCAGCACCTCCGCCAGCCCCCAAAGGCCCGCCATCAGCAGCGCCGTGCTCCAGCGGAGCGGCCCCAGCCAGCCCAGCAGGGCGCACCAGAGTGCCACCAGCAGCCCAGCCGCCAGGCCGCAGGCCAGCCAAAGGGCAACGCACACCGGCAGGCTGAGCGGCAGGGGCACCCCCACCCAGTCGAGCGGGTGCAGCCACAACAGCCAGCGATGGCTGACCAGAACGGCAACGCCCCCCCACAGGCCCGCAGCCCAGACGCCAGAGCCGATCCCCGAGGCTTTGCGGCGTCCGGATTCGCGCAGGCCCTGGCCCCAGAGCGGCACCAGGCTCAGCCACAGCAGAGGTGGGCAACCGACCGGGGGGAGACTCAGGCCGGCGATCAGACCGGCAAGGGCCGTGGCGGGTGTGGAGACCACCCAGCCAAGCTGCCGGTCATCGCCCATGGCCCTGTGCCGATGCGAAGAACATGATCAACACAACCAGCCACGCCGCCATGGACCGGGACAACCTGCTGCAACAGCTTCTGCTTCGTGGACTTGGCACCAGTTCCCTGGTGGCCGATCGTCTGCGTAGTGTGACCCAGGATTGGGTCCGGAGTGGCCAGCTCGATCCCGGCCAGGCCACCGCCTTGGTCGACGACGTGATGAGGGCCCTGCGGGGCGACAACCCTGAACTGGAGAAGCAGGCGGGGCGTCAGATGGAGCGCAACATCGACCACTTCCTCCAGGACGTGGGCCTGGCGCGGCAGAAAGAGATCGACGAGCTGCGGGGACGGATCGATCGGCTCGAGCAACTCCTGCGCTCCAGGCGGGAGCAGGAGGAGACCCCGGACTGATCCGCTCCCCTCGCCAGGCCAGGAGGGGGCAACTGGCAGAATCCGATTCAATTCCCCCATGTGGTGGTTTCAGCGCCATGCGCGACATCCTGATCAGTGCGTCCGTCTGCGTGGCCTGTCTGCTGGTGGCCCTGGCCAGCCAACTGATCGCCCCCAGCAGCGTGGTTGCCGCCAGCTCGATCGTGGTTGGTGCCCCGATCGCAACGGTCCCCGTCAGCAGGGTCCCCGTCAGCACGATTCGGCCGGCCGTTGCCCAGGCTGGCGACCGCTTCGAGCTCGATCCCGACGATCCCAACCCCACCCTGTTCGCGATGGCTCCCGAGCCGGTTACTTCCGATCCAAAGGTTTCCGACTCGATGGTTTCCGATCCCCATGACCTCGCCCAGGCCGGTGCCGCAGCCCTTGGCGGCGAACTCAACGCCGCCCCGGAACGCACCACAGCCAGCGGCCTGCGCATCACCGACCTGGTGCTGGGAGATGGCCCCGAAGCCGTTGCCGGGCAGACCGTTCAGGTCAACTACACCGGCACCCTGACCAACGGCAAGCAGTTCGACAGCAGCATCGGCCGCGGCCCCTTCAGCTTCCCCCTCGGCGCCGGCCGGGTGATCAAGGGCTGGGATGAGGGCGTGGCCGGCATGAAGGTGGGAGGCAAGCGCAAACTGGTCATCCCCCCCGATCTGGCCTATGGCGAGCGCGGGGCCGGCGGGGTGATTCCCGCCAACGCCACCTTGATCTTCGAAGTGGAGCTGCTGGGCGCCGGCAGCTGAAGCGATACGCGCACCGCGTCCTGGATGCCCGCGGCCTTGAAGCCCGCAGCCTGGAAGCCGTTGTTACAATTTGCCCAGGGCTGAGCGGCCTGCCTGCCGATCCAAAACCATTCCTGATTTGCCATGACCCATCAGCTGCCTGCGCTTCCCTACGACCTCGACGCCCTTGAGCCCCACATCTCCAGGCAGACCCTGGAGTTCCACCACGGCAAGCACCACGCCGGCTATGTGACCAACCTCAACAAACTGGTGGAAGGCACCGATCTCGACGGCAAGGGCCTTGAAGAGGTGATCCAGGCGGTGGCGGGCGACCCCAGCAAGGCCGGCATCTTCAACAACGCCGCCCAGGTCTGGAACCACACCTTCTACTGGCAGGGCATGAAAGCCGGTGGCGGCGGTGCCCCCACCGGTGCCCTGGCCGAGAAGATCGCCGCCGATTTCGGCAGCTACGACGCCTTCGTGGAACAGTTCAAGGCGGCGGGCGCCACCCAGTTCGGCAGCGGCTGGGCCTGGCTGGTGCTCGATGGCGGCACCCTCAAGATCACCAAGACCGCCAACGCCGATCTTCCCCTCGCCCATGGCCAGACCGCCCTGCTCACCATGGACGTGTGGGAGCACGCCTACTACCTGGATTACCAGAACCGCCGTCCCGACTACATGACCACCTTCCTCGACAAGCTGGTCAACTGGGACTTCGTCGCCGCCAACCTGGCCGCGGCCTAGGCCGGCCGGGCACTCTCCAGCACCGCCGACGGCGCGATCCACATCGCATCGCCGTAGGAAAAGAAGCGAAAACCCGCCGCGATTGCCTCGCCGTAGAGCTCCAGCAGCCGCTGCCGTCCGACCAGGGCACTGACCAGCAGCAGCAAGGAACTGCGCGGCAGGTGGAAGTTGGTGAGCAGGCCCTGCACCACCTGAAAGCGGAAGCCTGGCTGGATCACCAGATCCACAGGCCCTTGATAGGGCACCAGCACACCGCCGTGAAGTGCGGCGACCCCTTCGAGCGACCGCACACTGGTGGTGCCGATGGCGAGAACCCGGCCGCCCCGCCGCCGGCAGGCCGCCACGGCCTCCACGGCTTCCGGGCTCACCTCCACCCACTCGCTGTGAAGTTCAAGGCCCGATAGATCCTCACTTTCGACGGGCCTGAAGGTGCCCAGGCCCACGTGCAGGGTGATGCGGGCCATCGCCACGCCCCTCTCCGCCAGGGCCCCCAGCAGGGCATCACTGAAATGCAGGCCGGCGGTGGGTGCCGCCACCGCCCCCGGCCGCGCGGCATAGCGGGTCTGGTAGCGCTCGTCGTCGCACGGATCGTGCTGGTGGATGTAGGGAGGCAGGGGGATCTCCCCATAGAGCTCCAGCAGACCCTCGATCGCCGCCGCCGTGTCCCGCTCGGCGGGAAAGCGGATCACCCGTGTCCCACTTTCCGCCTCCAGTCCCACCACCTCCACGACCAGGGGCGGCTGGCCGGGCGCTTGAAGCTCCAGCCGTTCGCCCAGCTTCAGCCGCTTGGCGGGTCTGGCCAGGGCGCGCCAGCAGCCAGCGCCGAGGGGGTCGAGCAGCAGCAGTTCCACCTCCCCGCCACTGGCGCGACGGGCACGCAGCCGCGCCTTGAGCACGCGGGTGTCGTTGACCACCAGGAGATCCCCGGCGGCGAGTTCGTCCTGCAGGTCCCAGACGGTCCGATGGCGGCTGACGTTTCCAGGGTCAACCACCAGCAGCCGGGCGGCGTGGCGGGGTTCGACCGGCCGCTGGGCGATGCAGGCGTCGGGCAGCTCGAACTGATAACTCGAGAGCAGCAGGTCTGGATGGATCCCGCTGCCTTGATCGGCTCCGCTCACCTCAGAGGGCCAGGCTTTCCGGGTTGGTTTCGATCAGGTTGGCCAGATCCTTGAGGAAGGCCGCCCCATGGGCGCCATAGATCACCCGGTGGTCGGCGGTGAGGTTCACCTGCATCTGCCGCTTGACGGCAATGGAGCCGTCGTTGCCGGCCATCACGGTGGGCCGGGAAGCGGCCACCGCCAGGATGGCGCCGGTGCCCGGCGGCAGGATCGCATCGAAGCGATCCACCCCGAACATGCCGAGGTTGGAGAGGGTGAAGGTGCCGGTGCTGTATTCGTCGGGCTTGAGTTGCTTGGTGCGGGAGCGGGCGACCAGATCCGCCCAGGTGCGGGAGAGGGAATACAAATCGATGGTGTTTGCGTCCTTGAGCACGGGGGTGAGCAGGCCGCCGTCGTCCATCGCCACCGCCACCGCCACATTCACCGTGGCCGGGTAGGCCATGCCGGCGTCGGTGTAGGCCACGTTCACCTGGGGGTGGCGGGCCAGCACCACCCCGACCGCCTTGGCCAGCAGGGCGGTCATCGTGACGCCCTTGCCCTTGACCTGTTTGTAGAAAGCGTCGAGCCGGTCGGTGGTGATCGTGTAGCCGACGTGAAAGCAGGGAACGGTCAGGCTGGCCAGCATGTTGCGGTTGACGGCCTGCTGCAGGGTGTTGAAGGCCACGGTGTCGCCCGGGCGTCCGAAGGCCTGGCCCATGGCAGCGCTGGGGGCCGGGCTGGCCCCGTTGCCGCCACCGGGAGCTCCGGCAGCCGAACCAGCGGCGGCCGGGGCGTAGGCGGCGCTTCCCTCGGCCACCCGGGGCACGCTCACCGGCTGGCCGCTCGCCAGCTCGACGTCCTCGGCCTGGATGCGGCCATGGGGACCCGTCCCCCGCAGGGTTTCCAGGGCCACCCCCAGCTGCTTGGCCAGCTTGCGGGCCCGGGGTGTGGCCACCAGCCGTCCGTTGGCTGGTGGTGCAGGGGGCGCCACGGCAACGGGCTGAGGCGCCGGGGCTGCCGCAGCGGCGGGAGCTGGTGGGGCGGCCGCGGGAACTGGGGACGAGACAATGGCCGGGGCAGCAGCGGCAGCCACTGGAGCGCTGGGGGCGCTGGCCTGGGCCGCGGCAATCTCCGCTTCGGTTTCGACGATCAGACCGATCGTTTCGCCCACCGGCGCCGTTTCCCCCGCCGGCATCAGCACGGCGGCGAGGAAGCCTTCCTGGAAGGCCTCCACATCCATGTCGGCCTTGTCCGACTCGACCACCAGTACCGATTCACCGCGGGCGACCGGATCGCCGGGCTTCTTGAGCCACTCGACGATCTTCCCCTCCGTCATCGTGGAGCTGAGGGCGGGCATGAAGATGTCGTGGGTCGCCAAAATCTTGTTCCCGGGAGCGGCAAGCGCCCGCATTTTAAGGGTGGCCGAAGCGACCCCAGCGCCGCGCCCGCCAAGACTCAGCCCCCCTCGATCGCTTCGATCACGCCGTCACGCACCAGCACGGCCACCTGAAGCTTCTGCACCAGGTTGTCGCCCACCTTGATCTTGCAGGCGCCCTCGATCTGGCCCTGCTCGACGATCTGCTCGAAATCCAGTTCCCGCACCTGGCGCTGCTGCTCCAGCAGGGTGCGTTTCTGCTCCTCCAGCTCGGCTCGCTTGCCGGCCACCTGCTGCTGCACCGACCCCACCTGCTCCTGCACGCGCGGATCGAGCGGATTGAGGCTCTGCCGGCGGATCTCATCGACCAGTTGCTGCCCCTCCTGCTCGAGCTGGGCGAGCTGCTGGTCGGAGTTGCTCACCGCCGCGCTGAGTTCACGCTCGGCATCCTCCTTCCAGCCTGGAGTCACCACGGCCCGCACGGTGATCGTGCGTTTGATCGTCAGCGTTTGACCCTCGGACATGACATGGCAATAACAACGTTCAGGCTGTCAGCCTGGCGACCAGGGGTCAACTGCTGTAGATCGCCTCGATCGCCAAGGCGTCACGGCTGCTGATCCGATCGCGGCGCTGCTTGAGCGTCTGGGTGAGCAGGCCGTTCTCGATCGTGAACGGCTCCACCAGGCCCACCCCGGCCAGCCGCTCATCGGGGCGGGAGCCGGGACGGGCCGCCAGCAGCCGGTTGAACTCTCCCTTGAGAGTCCGAAGCTCCTCGGGGTCGGGGCTGTCCCCCCTGGGCACCACCAGGGCCGCCAGCTGGCGGCGGTCCTGGCCAACCAGCATCACCTGCTCCACCCGAGGATGGGCGACCAGGGCCTCCTCAAGGGGGCCGGGCTCGATGTTCTCCCCACTGCTGAGCACGATGGTGTCCTTGGCCCGGCCCGTGAGCACCAGGGTGCCGTCGGCCATCAGGTGGCCCAGGTCGCCGGTGTCGAACCAACCCTCGCCATCCAGCACGGCGGCGGTGGCTTCGGGCTTGCCGAAGTAGCCCGCCATCACCTGGGGGCCCCGGCCCAGCACCCGCCCCCGTTCACCCAGGGCCAACGACGCCCCGGTCTCGGCATCGACGACCCGCAGGGCCGTGCCCGGCAGGGGCTGGCCGGCACTGCCGCGGCGGTTGTGCCAGCGGCGGCGGCAGGTGAGCACGGGGCTGGTCTCGGTGAGGCCGTAGCCCACCAGCAGCTCGATGCCGATCGCCTCGAAAAAGCCATCCACGTGCAGGGCCAAGGCCCCGCCGCCACTGATCGCCGTGCGCATCACCCCCCCCACCAGCTGCTGCCGAACCTTGGGCCAGAGCAACCGTGCAGCGAGGCCATGCAGGGGCCAGCTGGCCAGCGCCAGGCCGGCCGCCAGCAGCCGTTGGGCCAGCGGCTCGCTGCGGAGGGTGAGATCCAGGGCCCTGCGGCGTTGCAGGGCATGGAAACGGCTCACAGCCAGGGCCCGCTCGATCAGCCGGCGGCGCGGGGCGGCCATGGCGGCAAGGGCATCCTCGAAGCCTGCCAGCAGCGCCTCCCAGAGCCGGGGCACGCTGATCATGTACTGGGGCTTCACCCGCTGGAGATCGCCGCGCAGGTGCTTGAGGGTGGTGTAGGTCTGCTGGCAGCCGCAGGAGAGCAGGAAGTACTCGGCGGTGCGCTCGTAGGCGTGCCAAATCGGCAGCACGCTCAGGGCCCGATCGCCGGGCCGGGGCGACACCGCGACGCCGAGGCTGGTGAGCTGGTGGAGAAGATTGGCGTGGCTGAGCGGCACCCCCTTGGGGCGCCCGGTGGTGCCGGAGGTGTAAAGCAGGGTGGCCAGACGCTGGGCCCCTCCGCCTGGTGCCGGCGGCAGGGGGGCCGCCGCTCCCCGCTGAAGGAACGCGGCCCAGTCCAGACAGGCGACGGCAAGGTCCGCCGCCAGGGTGCCAGCCGCAGCCTCGGCCGGGCCGTCGTCGAGCAGCAGCACGAAGCGCAGCCGGCTCAGCAGCTCCTCGCCCAGGTCCAGCCGCTGGAGCAGGGCACCCGACTCCAGCACCAGACCGATCGCGCCGGAATCTTCGAGGATGTACCGCAATTCATCGAGCGGGGCGTTGCTTCCCCGCACCGCATCGGCGGCACCGCAGCGCATCAGGCCCTGGTCGGCCACGAGCCAGCGGGGGGAATTTTCGGCAAAGAGAGCCACCACATCGCCCGGGTGCACCCCAAGGTCCGCGAAGGCGGCGGCTGCGGTGGCGATGGCCCCATGCAGCTCCCGGAAGCTGAGGGCCTGCGGTGGATTGGCGTGGGGTGCATCCAGGGCCGGTGCTTCGCCGAAGCGCGCCGCCAGGGATGGCCAGAGCTGCTCGAGCCCCGCCAGGCCGCTCCAGTCGATCCGCTCGGCAAGAGCCTGCCGGTCGCGCGGATCGGCTTGCCAATGAATCTCCGCGTCGCCGGTCACGGCAGCTTCAGCATGGAATGGGCCCAGCCTTATCACCCCCGGAGCCGCTCGGAGTCCTTCGGTGGCCGGAGCGTCAAGCCGAACCGCTCGGCGATCGCGTCCCGCAGCAGCGGCTGCACCTGGTCGGGGCGGAGGCCCGGCAGCCAGTCGCAGAGCCTGCCGACCCCGTGGTCGGCAAGGCCGCAGGGAACGATGGCGGCGAAACCATCGAGGTCACAGTTCACGTTGAGGGCCAGGCCGTGCTGGCTGATCCAACGGCGGGCTCCCACGCCGATCGCCGCCAGCTTGCGGCCCTCCAGCCAGACGCCGGTCAAGCCCTCCAGGCGCTGCCCGGCCAGGCCGAGCTGGCCCAACACATCGAGCACCACCCCCTCCAGTTGCCGCAGGTAGAGGTGGAGGTCAGCGCCATGGCGTTGCAGATTGAGCACCGGATAGGCCACCAGCTGGCCCGGCAGGTGATGGGTGACCTCCCCACCCCGGTCGATCCGGAACAGGGGTGCGGGCGGCGCGGCGGGATCGAAGCCGAGGTGGTCCAGGCTGGCTCCGCGGCCGAGGGTGTAACAGCCAGGGTGCTCAAGGATCAGCAGCGTTTCAGGGCCCCGGGGGTCCGCCAACAGGCGCTGCTGCAGGGTCCGCTGCCACCGCCAGGCCCGCTCGAAGGGCACCGGTCCGGGGGGATCGAAAAGGATTGCGTCGAGCCCCGGTTTCATCCGGAGGCGTCCGTACCATGGAATGGAACGCAGAGGTGTTCGATGAAGCTCTTGATCCACGGACGCAATCTCGATGTCACCCAAGCCATCCGCGATTACACCGAAGCCAAGTTAAGCCGGGCGATCAACCATTTCGAAGGCCTGGTCAAGGAGGCCGACGTCCATCTCTCAGTGGCCCGCAATCCCCGGGTGCCCCAGCAGACCGCCGAAGTGACCGTGTTTGCCAACGGCGTGGTGATCCGTGCCCAGGAACGGAGTGAAAATCTCTACGCCAGCATCGACCTGGTGGCGGGCAAGCTCAGCCGCCAGCTGCAGCGGTACAAGGAACGCATCACCGATCACCACGGCGAGCCCCACGGCACCGGTCACAACGGCACCGGGCACCTCGACGAGGAGCTGGTGGCCGATGCCAGCTCCGAGGCCACTCCGGAAGCAGCGATGGCCCCCACTGACTTGATCGGCGACCGGGAGCCGGCCCTGCCGGCACCGGGCGTGCGCCGCAAGTATTTCGCCATGCCGGAGATGTCCCTGGAGGAAGCCCTCGATCAGCTCGAGTTGATCGACCATGATTTCTATGTCTTCCGGGACCGGAAGAAGGGCGACATTCAGGTGGTCTATCACCGCAACCATGGTGGTTACGGCGTGATCCAATCCCGGGAGTCCTGAGCCGTTGGCCCGCGATCGCCCCGACCTTGCCCCCCTGATCGATCACGCCCTGCTCGACCCTCACCAGGGACGCGAAGTGATCGAGCGCTGCTGCGACCAGGCCAGGCACTTCGGCTTTGCCGGGGTCTGCCTTGCCTCCCGCTGGGTGGCGGTGGCCCGGGAGCGCCTCGGACGGGACACCAAGGTGAAGCTGATCGGCGTGGTGGCCTTCCCCTTCGGCGCCGTGCCCAGCCGGATCAAGCAGGCCGAGGCCGAAGCAGCCGCCGAGGCCGGCGCCGATGAGCTCGACATCGTGCCGGATTTCGGTGCCCTGGCCGATGGCAACGGCGGCTCCGTCTACGACGAGATCGGCTCGATCGTGGCGCTGGGCCTGCCGGTGAAGGTCATCCTGGAGGTGGGCCGGCTCGGACCGGAGGAGCTCCAACTTCTGGTGGAGGCCTCGATCGATGCCGGGGCCGCCTTCCTCAAGACCGGCAGTGGCTTCGGACCAGCCGCCACCGTGGAGCAGGTGAGCCTGCTGCGGGAGCTGGCCAGGGGCCGGGCCGGAATCAAGGCCTCCGGTGGAATCGCCAACCTGGAGCAGGCTTTCGCCCTTGTGGAGGCAGGCGCCAGCCGGCTTGGAACCAGCCGGGGGGTGGCCCTGATTGAGGCCCTGCGCCGGCCTCCCGTCAGCCCAGGGGCCGGGGGTGTGCCGGCGTGAGCCCGGATGGGCGGCTCGAAGGGCTCTCACTCAAGTGCGGCGCCCTGGGGGAAAATGACCGGCTGCTGACCCTGCTGAGCGATGCCGAGGGGCTCAGCCGGCTGGCCGTGCCGGGAGCCCGGCGCCCCCGCAGCAGCCTTGCGGCGGCGGTGCCACTCTCCCTGTTGCAGCTGCAGGTGAGTGGGGGCAGCGGCCTGCGGCGGGTCCGGCAGCTCAAGGTGCTGCGCAGCTTCAGTCAGCTGGCCCAGCGGCTGGAAACCCTCGCGGCGGCGCAGGCCCTGAGCGAGCTCTGCCTCCAGCTGGTGCCCAGCGGCGACGGGGTGGCCGGAGTCCTCGACGATCTGTTGATGCAGCTGGGCCGACTGGAGCTGGTGGTGAAGGACCGGCAAGACAACCTGGAGGCCCTGGCGATCACGGTGCAGGGCAGCGTCCACCTGCTCGCCCTCGGTGGCTACGGCCTGCCCCTGCAGAGCTGTGCCCGCAGCGGCCAGGCCCTGGAGCCCCCCCTCGGCAACGGGGACTGGCGCTGCAGCTTTCTGCCCAGCTGTGGGTTGGTGATCGGGGCCGAGGCGGGAGCCGTGCTGGTGCTCAATGCCTCGGAGCTGGCCCTGCTCCAACGGCTGCCGCGGCCCGGTCTGCCGCGCCGCCAGGATGGAACCCTGATCGGGCCCGTGCTGGTGTGGCTGCGGCTGCTGCAACTCGTGGAGGTCTGGTGGGGGGAGCATCTGGGCCGCCGCTGCCGCTCCCTAAGCCTTCTGAGCGGCTGTTTCGAGCCGGCCACCCGGTTGACGCTCGGCTCTGGGCCATCATTGCCGCGGAAGGGTTGACACCTTGAGCGGATTCTCCAGACCCACACCCCCGCCAGGTTCAGCCGAGGTGGTGCCGCCAAAACAGGAGGGCCTCGAGGCCGTGCTGGCCCTGCCGGCTTTCCGGCGGTTGTGGCTGGGGCAGATCTTTTCCCAGCTGGCCGACAAGTTCTACATCGTGCTGATGGTGTTCCTGATCGCCCAGTACTGGGTGACGGACACCCCCCAGGACAACGGGGCCCTGGCGGAAGCCGCCGCCTCCCTGCGGCTGGACCTGGAGACTCGGACCCAGATGATCACGCTGCTGGCCACAGGGATCTATGTGGCCAACACCCTGCCGGCCATGTTCCTCGGCACCGTGGCCGGGGTCTGGGCCGACCGCTGGCCCAAGCGCGAGGTGATGGTAGCCTCCAACGCCCTGCGGGCCGGCCTGGTGTTGCTGGCTCCCCTCGCCCTGGTGCCCGGGCCCTACCTGCTCGGCCTGAGCTGGGGCTACTGGGGACTGGTGGTGATGACCTTTCTGGAATCGGTGCTCACCCAGTTCTTCGCCCCGGCCGAGCAGGCGGCCATCCCCCTGCTGGTGCCCAGGCCGCGGCTACTGGCGGCGATCTCGCTCTATCAGGCCACCAGCATGGGGGCCACGATCGTGGGCTTCGCCCTGGGGGATCCGGTGCTGCGGATGTTGCGCAACGGGCTCGCCAGCCTTGGTTTCAAGGGCGGAGAGTTCGTGCTGCTGCCCCTGTGCTACGGCCTGGCGGCCTTCATCATCAGCACGATCCCCATGCAGGAAACGCCGCGCCAGGAGAGCGGGACCAGCGTGTGGAGCGAAATCGCCGAAGGAATCCAGGTGCTGCGCGAACGCACCAGCGTCCGCAGCGCCATGGTGCACCTGGTGCTGCTCTACAGCATTCTGGCGGCGCTCTATGTGCTGGCGATCAGCCTGGCGTCGGCGATCGAGGGGCTTGGGCCCACCCAGTTCGGCACCCTGCTGGCAATGAGCGGTGTGGGCATGGCCGCCGGAGCCCTGGCCGTGGCTCAACTCGGACAAGGTGTCAGCCGCCGGGTGATGGCAACGGCTGGCCTGACCACCATCGCCTTCAGCCTGGTGCTGCTGGGGCAGTCGCGCGGCAATCTGATCTTCACCCTGGGCCTCTGCGCCCTGCTGGGCGTGGGGGCCTCGTTGCTGGCGATTCCGGCCCAGACCACCATCCAGGAAGACACGCCGGAGCCACTGCGCGGCAAGGTGTTCGGACTGCAGAACAACCTGATCAACATCGCCTTGAGCCTGCCGCTGGTGCTGGCCGGAACCGTGGTGAGCCGCTATGGATTGCTGCCTGTGCTCTGGATCCTGGCGGCGATAGCCTTCCTGGCTGCCCTGCTGGAGCGGCCCTGGCGCCGCTGCTAGCATTGGTTATCGGCAGAACGGCGGCGGGTGGCCCATATCGCCTGGCTGGGCAAGAAATCTCCGTTCTGCGGCAACGTTTCCTACGGCCTGGCCACCACCGATCGGCTCAGGGAGCGGGGCCATCGGATCAGCTTCATCCACTTCGACACGCCTTCACCAGGCCTGGGCATCGGTTGGGATGCCCTCAACCTCGATGGCGGCCATGGCTCAGCGGCAGCCCTGAAGGCCTCCAGCAGGGGTCGCGCGGTGGCTGAAGACGACAGCCGGGAAGTGGCCTTGCCCTATCTGGTCAAATCGCAGGTGTACACCATCCCGTCGCCTGGGGCGCAACGGGAATTTCGAGAATCCCTGGAGCGACTGAAGCCCGATCTGGTTCATGCCAGCCTCACCCTCTCGCCACTGGATTTCCGTCTGCCGGACCTCTGCCAGCACCTGGGGGTGCCTCTGGTGGCCACCTTCCATCCTGCCTTCGACGCCAGCCTGCGCAATCTGACTGCCGGCACCCAGCAGCTCACCTACCAGCTCTACGCTCCAGCCCTCGCCCGTTTCGACCGGGTGATCGTGTTCTCCGACCTGCAGGCAGAGGTACTCGCGAGGCTGGGGGTGAGGGAGGAACGGCTGGCGGTGATCCCGAACGGTGTGGACACCGACTGCTGGCAGCCGGCTCCACACCAGGGGGGTTCGAAAGAACTGGCCCAAGTTCGCCTGCGGTTCCAGGCTCGGCGGATGTTCCTCTACATGGGCCGTCTGGCCACGGAAAAAAATGTCGAGGCACTGCTCAAGGCCTGGCGGCTGGTGCGCCCGAAGGGCTGTGTGCTTGTGATCGTGGGCGACGGCCCTTTGCGCAACGCGCTCCAGGCCAGTGGCGAGGAGGATGACGTGATCTGGTGGGGCTATGAAGCCGATCTGGGTATGCGGGTGGCCTTGCTGCAGGTCGCAGAGGTGTTTCTGCTTCCCTCCCTGGTGGAGGGGCTTTCCCTCGCACTGCTCGAAGCGATGTCCTGCGGCACGGCCTGCGTGGCCACGGACGCCGGCGCCGACGGCGAGGTGCTCGAGGGCGGTGCAGGGGTCGTGATCACCACGCAGGGGGTCACCACCCAGCTGCGCACCCTCCTGCCTGTGCTGCGGGATCAGCCTGTGCTCACTGCCGAACTCGGCCAGCGCGCCCGAGAGCGGGTGCTTGAACGCTACACACTCACCAGCAACATCGAGCAGCTGGAGCGGCTCTACTCTGAGCTGTTGCAGCGGAAATCAGTGGCCGTGTAAGGCGTGTTGCCCGCAGGCTCAGGCTCCAGAGGTTGAACAACAAAGGGATGGGATCTGCGAGCGAATCTCTTCCTTCTGATGCCAATGCCGAAGACCATGCCACTCCGGCGCTGATGCTGAGCCTTACGCCTAAGGACCCTCCCCTGAGGACGCTGAGTGTGGGACTCAGGAACCATGAGAATCGTCCCATCAGAACGTCAGCCTTGCAGGGTCCAATCGGCAGCCTGATGGTCCTCCCGCATCCAAAAGCCCTATCGTTCGACGGGATGGCAGGCGTCCCCAATGGTGCCATATCCAGCCAACCAAACATCCGGAGTTCATCAGATCTGAATGAGTGTTCGTTGCTCTTGTGAAGGGGAGACTGGAAACTAGCTTGCCTCCATTGCGGCATGTTCATCGCAGTCAGATTGTATGATTTGAACATACTTGCCAGCGATTACGTCGAGCCTAAAGCGCTCGACAACATCCTGAACCACACATGAGGCACGTTGATAATGTTCAGGGTCCGACACAAACCTGGCAACCGCCTGAGCGGCCACTTCGATGGGAACTTCCCAATCATCCAGTGAGACGACATGACCCGCAACGTCTTCACCCAATGTGAGCATGTTTTTAATCTCACCTACATCAGTAGAGATGTAAGGCTTGCCAGCGAAGAGACAGTCCACGATCGTGAGAGGGAAACTTTCAGACTTAAACTTTGTGAGCATGATCCCCATGTCAGACGCTGCATAGTGCCCAACCGAGTTTTCGCTGAACCCAGCAAGAAAGACGTATTCGGGAATTTCAGCCTGGCAGTATTCTTCATAGACAGGGCCGTTACCGACAAGAATGAGCCGAATATCACAGCCAGTGAGAACACGCGCTCGATCAACAACACGAATCGCTTCAGACCATCCCTTGTCTGGGATCGCTCGGCTCACGCAACACAGCACGAAGGCGCTACCAGGAAAGCCAAGATCGACCCGAGAAACGGGTGCGACAGTGGGACGCTCTATGCCATTGGGCAGCTTAATGAAGCGTGCAGCCGAACTGCCAAGCACTCCCAGTTGCGCAAAGGGACCAAGATTCTTGTCTGCGGTATAAACCCAGGTGGTGACATTCTGATCAGCCTTCCGTAACTGCTGATGCGTCACTCCAAAAGCATCTCCATGCTCAATCATCCCGTGAAGCGATGCAACATGGGCTCGCAACTGGGTAAAAACATCCGGCACGTTCAAGGGGTACTTCTGAACATGCCACTGATGGGAGTTTAATGCTTCAATACCAAAGTCATCAATGATCATCCTCATGTCATCAATACTATAGGTCTCGACAAGTGGCACCTCATTAAGAAGCAGCCGTCGACACCCATCTTCACGCGGGTTCAGACCTGTATTCAACAACAACACGGAAAGGCCCTGTCGCTTGAACTCATTCGCCAGACGGATCGGCAGTATTTCAGCTCCGCCGGGAAAGAAGCCCATGGTTGAAACCATGACATTGGGCAGGCGTCTCTGCCGAGCGCTGAGCACGGAAGCATAGTCGTACCATTGCTCAAATTCCTCCTCACTGCGATGCAGATGATGGTCGTAGAGGAATTTGAATCCCTGGCGGCACTGCTCAAGAACATCGATTGGGACAGCGTAGAGAGCAGCCACATTACGGCTTGCAAAGCCAACTTCACGATAAAATACATCCTTTTTGTATGTTGCTTCGGCCGCACTGCCCTGATACCGCCGGAAGTAACTTAGCGCCTCATGGCAATAGGCAATCTTGCCTCCGCGGATGAGATGCAAATAGAAGACCCAATCTCCGGCTACCTTCATGGAAAGCCACTCTTCCTCCTCCAGCAGTTTCAAAACGGTCGGCCGTCTGAAAACAGCTGCACTAGCATTAGGGATGGTGTTCTTGATACCCAGCGCACTTGCAACTTCCTTGTGGGCGGTTTCCACATAGGAGCAATCCCATCTGTAGGCAGAAGCTAGATCCTTAATGTGATGCGCAAAACCAGCCTGGAGAGGGTGTTCCTGTTGATCCACAAACACGCATTGGCCACAAGCCAAAAGAACAGCCTCGTCAAGAAAACAACGAACGAGGGCTTCAAGGAAATTGTCCTCACAGAAGTCATCACTTTCAGCAATCCACACGAGATCCCCTGTCGCCGCCTTAATCCCTTTGGCCCACTGGCGAAAAACTCCACCAGAATTAGTCGTATTATAGATGGTTCGAGTGATCTCCGGATAAGCATGCGCATATCGATCCAAGACGACATGGCTCTCATCGGTGGAGCAGTCGTCCAGCAAGATGACCTCTAGGTTCTGATAGGTTTGATTATAAATACTATCCAAGCGACGAACCAGATAGGATTGATGGTTGTAGTTCGGGACAATGACCGAGATCTTCGGGAAAATCTTGCCTTGTTCAATATCAAGCAAAGCCCGTGAGGTTTCATTCAGTCGGCCGTAGCCACCAATTCTATCCGGCTCTAGGATGAGTCCTTCCTGCCAATTGTTCCAAGCATCCAAAAAGACCAGTCGACGCTCTTCAGGGTGAGCTTTGCGAGCACAGGCAATGGCAGCATTGAGCCACTGACGGTAATCTTTTATGCTGAAGCGGCTATAGACCAATGGCTTACCCTGGTGGCCGACACTGTAGTAGCGACCAACAGTGACAGAGTGGAAGGTGGGCTGAGAAGACTCTGCCGCCATTGCGGCTCGGGCAATGCCCTGGAAAGCAACAATGCTGTAGGGAACAACGGCAACACCACTTCTGTCCATTGGGACGAAATCGCCAGTTTCGCCCGGCACGGGCTCAGGAGGTTGGTCGAGTAAGGCATCCAGCAATCCACTGCTGATCTCCAGTGGATGGTTGCAATCAAAGCTTGTCCAACGGATGATCAGGAAGGGAGCAGGGATGCCATGACTGGACAGCTGCTGCCGAAAACCCAAAAGAGTGTCTACAGCTTGCTCATTGGCTTGTAGTCCGACAACGATGACGGGCCTACAGTTGATGCAGAGAAAACGCCGATCCGAAATCGCTCTTCCTAGCGCCCTTACCAACACAGCCGTGCAATCGGATGCAGAAATCGTTATGTGTACGCAAAAGCTAAAGTCAATATCTCCATGGGTTAGAAAAAGATTCAGTGGCGACTGGGAATCACGCTCGTCCGTAAGGACATCCAGCGAAAAACAGAAGCCCCTGAGGCCATGGCGCTTGGCAAGCATGGACTGCCGGCGCAGAACTTCTTGATCAAGAGGATCATAGAATTTCAGATCATTGCAAGGCAGCGGCTGCTTTGAATCCTGAACGGGGATTGGGCGGCGATTCCGTAGTTGCGCCCAATCCGGAGTACAGAAAAAAGCGAAGAGCTTAATGTCGGGATCCAGCTTGCCAAAGCAGACATCATCCTCATAGCGTGGAGTCATATCTGGACGGGGATGCCGCAGTTCAGAAGCCCCTGCCTTCACGTAATGCCAGAAAGGGTTGAGCCCGGCATCGCGAATTTCGGTGTAGGTAGAAAGATAGAAGTTGGTATCGAAATCTGTCGATGGATTTCTACCTTGACGCCAACCCACCTCACAGTAATGTTGGATTGGATCCATGGTTGCTGTCTGGTGATCAGTCAGGATGCTGCAATAGAAAGCCTCATCAAACAAGCCAGACTGACGGATGGCTGCCACTTCTGCAGCGATCAGCTCTGGACTCACGGTCAGTGGAACCATGGAAGACGATGAGGCTCCTGGTACCTGTTGAGATTCAAGGAGCTGATTAGGAATTGATGCGTGAAACAAACGCGCTTTGGACTTGATCCTGTCAAGCACCGTTCGCACAGGGGAGAGCAGCCGCCAACTCCGCGATTGCAAGACGTCGGTTAAAGACTCCTTGACAGACGACATCTCAGCAATTATCTGGAGCTGATCATCGTTCGCCTTATCCTGTAATTCTGCCAATTGTTGCTTATTCCTGATGGCCAGAGCTTCGAGACGGCCGATTTCCCTGTTGCGCTGAATCAGCTCACGACGAAGCGCATCAACCCTCAGGCTGCTTTGTTCAACGGAGAAACTCTGATTGGTTTGGATTGTCATTTCCTCAAGAGAATACGCTTCCAAAAGATCCCCATGACCCTTCAACGGCACCTGCCCGTTCTGGTTGTCAAGTGCATCTCCCATTGCGGCGAATGCTTTACGTAGAGTGTCCACACCCTGTTGATCAAGACGGCAAAGCTGTTCGCCGGGCTCTGGGAGAGTGGCAGCAGGAAACAAAACGCCAAGACCATGCCCATGAAGAAAGCTGAATGTTCTGCCTGGATAACGCAGGCATAGTGAGTCCCAGAACGAGGAATGGTAACATTTAGTCCCAAGTGGGTTGATACCACAAATCAGGACTGTGGAAGAAGAGCTTAACTTTGGTAACCATGATTCGAAGAGATGCGGAAGATCTAAAGATGGATTGGTGTTATTGAAGTGGATCAGATCAATGCTGCCATCCTCAAAAGATCCAAGAGCTGCATCGAAACTGGGGCAAGTCAAGCGTGAAGAGCCCTCGAGCTGCCTCGCCCGCGAGTCCGATGGGTGTTCCCACCCCGTATTGGACCATGCATTGGTCTGACCTTCCACATCGCAGCAATCGATTCCGAAGCACACCGTCCGCGCCCCAGCGGCATTCTTCACGGCCAGACACAACGCGGTGTAAGAACCATCATCCCGAACTCCAAGCTGTACAAACGTTGTAGGTGATAACGTCTGAACCAGCCAGTAAGCGAAGGCAACATGTTCCCGCCAAAGCAAAGCATCAGTGGGACGCGAATAAGCCGTCATCAAGAACTGACGTGAGGCTGCGATGATGTTGATTGCGATGTTATCGGGGTGACCATCCATCGAAAAAAACAAGATCAAGCCGTATCCTGGTGAGTGTACCCCAGCGAGTCCTTCCAGGCAAAGAACCGCACTGATGGAAAGCTCTAATCTCGAGGGCTTGAGTTCTTGAGTTGTCTAAGACAGGAACCATCGCTCCTCTGAGAGGGGGCGCATCGACCGTTAGAGGGGCAGGGGCAGGCCATGGATCGCCACATTGCAAGGCCGCTACGAAGAAGTTGCGGAGCGACCACAGCTCCGAGCTCAATGCCCACGTGACCGTATGGGCCGCTGAGGAAAGCCCACAGGAAGGCACACCCCCATCTTCATCGTGATGCATTTCAAGGAAGAATCTTCCTGCTGGGGGCTGCTAAAGCACCGTGAGGGTTCGTCGCATTCGTGCCAGTCCTTCAGAAAAGGCAACAAGAGGCCTCCACGAAAGCTCTGATGCAGCCATCTGAATGTCGAGAATATTACACGGAACGTCGAATGATCTTCTAGGTCTATAGACGACCTCTATTGGCCTGCCAAGCTCAAAGGAGATGGCAGAAACAAGCTCATTCAGGCTCAGTCCTTGACCCGATCCAATGTTGAAGACGGAAGTATTTCCTACATACATTGCCGCCGCCAATAGAGAGTTCACAGCATCACTCACATGCAAATAGTCACGCACTACACTTCCATCTCCCCAGATCTCAATGAGTTCCCCACGCAAGGCCTTGGAGAGGAAAACAGCTGCAGCCCCCTGGGCAGCCTTAATGCGTTGGCGATCACCATACGGATTGGCGAATCGAAGAGCCACAGAGTCGAGCCCGTACATAAATCTGTACATTGCAAGGTACTTTTCAATGGCTAGCTTTACAATTCCATACGAGCATGTTGGATTCGTCGGATGACTTTCAGGAATTGGAGTTTGCTGGGGTGGCCCATAAACAGTCCCCCCGGAGGATGCAAATACAATCCGTCTAATTCCCACTCGAACAGCAACCTCGAGTAGCTTTAAAGTTCCAATCAAATTGCTAGAAATGTCAAGCGAGGGATTCAGGTTTGATGTTGATGGGATCGTTGTACTGATTAGATGAAAGCACAACTCAACGCCAGCCAGCGCCTGCTCCATTGCGTCCTGATCACTGAAGTCACCTTTGTGATACTCAAGCATGGGATGGTGTTTTGCTTCAGTTCCAATCAGGCCCGGGAATGTGCGACCAAGAGCACGAACTCTGTATCCGCGTCCCAGAAGTTCATCCACCAAGTGGGAGCCAAGAAAGCCGGTCGCCCCGAGAACGGCAACTGGAGCGGATTCGTGCACGGCTCAATACTCGGTGAAGCTGCATTGAACCTTAGGCGAGCAACGGTCCCAGAACTCCAGGAGGGAATGACCCCGAGGGGGCCGTTATCGGTGTGATACGAATGCGCTCCAACGGCCTGCAGAACTGGCTTAGGACATTGAGCCAGCCCATGACGACTTCCACCAAAAGAGAAACTGATTGAAACTGATTCATTCGCCCTGACAATGATCGGAGATCATCACATCGCAAAGACCAATGGCGAGTGCCAGGGCGAGGCAAACGAAGTCCGGACCTCAGAGCTCGATGCCCTCAAAGCAGCCTGGCGGCTGTGGGCAGATGATGGACCACGGGGTTGTGACGGGTTGTGAACCCATAGCATCCCGCGTTGACGCCGGCCGACCTTGATGCACCCGCTCCTGGGTGTCTGCTCAGGGCGATCGAGGTGCAACACGCTCCTAAGACTGCGACTCTCCAGCGTGGAGCCCCTCCTCAAGGTTGTGGAGCAGGTCAGCGGTGAGCCGGTCGACAGCGGACCTCCGGCGGTGCGCGTACTCCTCGGTGCGGCGATCCACGCCGATCGGCTCACCGACACGGATGCGCACCGTCCACGGGCCAAGAGCCGGCGGACGCTCATCGTCGCGGCCGCGGATCCAGGCGATCGCCCGCCAGAGAATCATCAGCACCTCACCATAGCGATCAAGGCTCGGCTTCTCGGCCACGTAGGAGCCGCTGACGGTGGCAAGGTACTCCACCAGCCGCATGTGCTCCATGTGGCTTCCGGCCACTGCCGCCCTCCAGTCGGCCAGGCTGCGCTCCACTGCCGAGCTCCCCTCGAGGTCGTCGCGGTAAATACAGTGCCAGCCGGCCTGCTCGATGCGGCGGCAGCGTTCGCTAATCGTTCCGCGAGGGAGCAGGTTGAAGTGGGATTCCGCAACGGCCAAGGCCGATTCACGCAGTCGTTCGAGGCGTTCTGTGAAGTCACCTGGGGCTGGGGATGGTCCACCAGTCTCCAGCGCCTGGCCGTACGTTTGTCGATAGAAAGTTTCCAGTTGCACGAGCAGGCCCTCGGCCAACTTGAGCAACCGGACATAGCGGCGATCGGCCGGATTGGAAGGCGAAGGATCTGGAGCGTTAGGCAGCCCCAGGAGGGCCTCCAGGTCCATGATTAGCTGATCGATCGGCGCCCAGTCGTTACTGAGGGAGACATACTGCAGCACGACCGGCACGATCAGCACCCTCTCGCTACGCCCTTCGGCGGCGAGATCCTCACAGCCCCAGAACGCCATCTGGGCCAGGCCGGGCTCAAGGGGACCGAGTAGTTCGTTGTGGTTGTTGGTGGCGCCCTCCGGGGCGATCGCCAAAGGGAAGGGGCCTTTTGCAAGGAGGTGGCGGGCCGCCTTCAGGGCCCGGCGATCCAGCTTGCCCCGCTGGATCGGGATCCCCCCCAGCCTGGCGAGCATCCAGCCGGCGGCGGCGCCGGCCCAGAGGGGGATGCCGCGATCATAGAGGAACTGGCTGTGCACCGGGCCCGCCAGGCGGATGCCGTGGCGGCGGGCCGCCCGAGGCACCTCCTTCCAGATCAACTGGGCCATCACCAGGGGGTCAGCGGTGCTGGGATGGCGGAAGGCGATCAGCAGGCGAACCTGTCCGGCCTGGGCCGCGGCAAACAGCTCCGCCAGCCGCGCTGCTCCGCTGACCTCACAGCGGACGATGCCCCGCGACGCCAGCACGGCCGGCAGGGCCAGCCGGCAGAGGCGATGCAACCAGGGCGTGTAGGCGGGAGGGATGAAATCCAGCGCGGGCTGGGCGGCCTGGACCTTGGCTCGTGGCATCAGGCTCAGCCGAACAACGCTGCCCAGGTGCGGGCCTGGGCGGCGGCGGCGGGGCTGCCCTCGGCAGGAAACGCGGGCAGAAAGTCCTTGTCGGCGGAGGGGATGTAGGGCCCCTGTTTCACCTCGAACATCACGGAGTTTGGGCAGAGGGCCACCAGGGTGTGGAACTGGCCTTCGGCCAGCTCGATGCCCCGCAGCGGCCCGCCGGCATCGAGCCGTTCCCGCTGCACGACCTGGCCGGCCCCATCGAGCAGCAACAGACCGATCGCCCCCTGCAGCACCACAAAGCATTCGAAGCCCGCTCCTGGCTCCTGGCGCAGATGGCGGTGGGGCCGCACGTAGGTGCCGGGCTGCAGCACGTTCAGAAAGCGCTGCACCGGCTCGGGCTCGGCGTGGAGGTTGTGGTTCCTCCGGAGGCGCGGGGATGAACGGGCCTGGCCTGCCACCGCATCAAACAGGGCCTGGTCGAGGCGTTTCAGCTTGATGGCCGGCTGATCGTTGCCGGTGCCATTGTCATTGCAGTTACCGTCCATCAGGCCAGCCGCTCGGCATAGCGCCCCGACACCACCTCCCAGTTCACCACCGACCACCAGGCATCCAGGTAATCAGCGCGGCGGTTCTGGTACTGGAGGTAATAGGCGTGTTCCCAGATGTCGTTGCCCAGCAGCGGCGTACCCCGCCGCTCAGCGAGGTCCATCAAGGGGTTGTCCTGGTTGGCGGTGCTCACCACCTCGAGTGCTCCCTTCGGGTTGACGATCAACCACACCCAGCCCGAACCGAAGCGCCCCAATCCCGCCGCCTTGAAGCTGGCCTGGAACTGCGCGAAGGAGCCGAAATCCCGATCGATCGCTTCGAGCAGCGCGGCCGACGGCGCTCCCCCCTGGCCTGGAGCCGCCATGGATTCCCAGAAGAAGCTGTGGTTCCAGTGGCCGCCGGCGTTGTTGCGCACGGCGGCTGAACGCCGCGACGGGCGCTTCAACAGGGTCTCCAGGCCAAGGCCCTGCAAGGAAGGATCCGCACCCACGGCGTTGTTCAGGTTGGCTACGTAGGCCTGGTGATGGAGGTCGTGATGAATCGCCAGCGTGGTGGCATCGATCGCCGGCTCCAGGGCCGCACTCGGGTAGGGCAGGGGCGGCAGGGAGAAGGGGGCCCCGTCAGCGAGGGCCAGCTCGGCGGGCGTGAATGCCAGCAGAAAGGTCAGCAGCCAGGGCAACAGCCAGAACCGGAGCATGGGCATCGAGGAGCGCACTGTTGAAGCCAAGCATGGGAACACCGGCGGCGACCGCTCAATCCAGCTGCTTCAGCACCGCCAACGCGGCCTCCTCGCCGCTGCGCACCGCACCTTCGAAAAAACCAGGCCAACGCTCGGCCACCTCGGTGCCGGCCCAGAACACCCGGCCATGGGGCCGGCGCAGGGCATCACCGCAGCGGCTCCACAGCCCCGGCGGCATCCAGGCGGAGAAGGCGCCGCCCACAAAAGGTACCGCCGGCCAGTCTTTTTCCGCATAGCCCAGGGGCTCCAGGGCCTTCGGCCCCAGATAGGCGGCCAGATCCCCCAGCACCGCCTGCTTCCGCTCCAATGCGCCGAGGGCTGCCCAGCGCTGGTGGCGGTGGCCCACCACAAAAGCAGCCAGCACCCCGCAGCCGCTCTCGGGGTCGGAACTGTCGGCGCAGAGTTCCACCCAGGGGCGATCGCCGATGGCGATTCCCGAGAGCCCCTGATCCCGCCACCAGGGCCGGGAATACACCACCAGCACCTTGGCGCAGGCGCCCATGGCCATCTGCTGCTGAAGCTCCAGACGGTCGGGGGGCAGCTCCGGCGTGAAGCGCAGGCGCCCCGCCAACGCCGGCGGCATCGCCACGATCACGGCACGGCAGGGGTAGCAGGTCTGGTCGGTGTGGACCTGAACCGGAGACCCCGCCTGGCCTCGGGCGGGATCCCCCTCGGTGTGGGGCTGCTCCTGCACCACGGCCCGCACCGGCTCGTCCAGTCGCACCACCCCCTCGCCCAACTCCGCCGCCAACAGGGCCGGCAGCTGCCCGGCGCCACCATGCAGCAGCTCCTGTTCCGGTTGCTCGCCCTGGGCTGCCGTGCGCTGGCCCCAGAGCACATGCAGCAGCGACACCTGCTCCGGCTCGGCCGGGCCGAGGAAGCCCACCGCCCGGCAGAAGTAGGCGAAGTACCAGGCGGCAAAGGGGGTGTGGGTGTGGGCGTCGATCCAGTCCTGAAAGCTGAGGCGATCCAGTTCGGCGGCCGCCGGATGGTGGTGGGGGTGACCATCTGGCAGCTGCGCCACCTGCTCCTGGAAGTGCGCCAGGGCGGCCATGGCGTCGTCCCAGTCGGCGGAGGGGACAGCCGGCGGCTGCCCTTCCGGGAAGCCCTGGAAGAAGCCGGCGAAGCTGCAGCGGCTCTCGCCGAACACCAGCACCGTCTCGCCGTCATGGGGAGATGCGAAACGGCGGATGCCGTGGCGATCAAGCAGGGCCAGGAAACGGGTCTGGGTGGGGCCGACCCACTGGCCGCCAAGATCGACCCAGGGGTAGCTGCCGCCCCCCGCAAGTGCCTCGCCAGGGGCCTGCCCCCCCCAGGGCAGCCGCTGGCGGCACATCCGACCACCCAGCTCCTCGGCCGCCTCGATCAACCGCACCGAGCGGCCTGCCTTCTGAAGAGCCCGGGCCGCCACCAGACCTGAGAGGCCCCCACCCACCACCACGACATCAACGGGTTCCGATGGGATGAGCGCCATGGGCCCAGCATCGCAGCCGCCGATTCAGACCTTCAGATCACCGCAGCAGGCCGCAAACGCCGCCGCCGGATCCTCGGCCGCGCTGATCGGCCGGCCGATCACCAGGGCGCTGGCGCCAGCGGCGATCGCCTGGGCGGGGGTGAGCACCCGGGCCTGATCGCCGCTGGCGCTGCCGGCGGGCCGGATGCCAGGAGTGACCAGGGTGAAGGGTTCGGGGTGGGCCGTTCGCAGCGCCGCCACCTCCAGCGGTGAGCACACCACCCCGCCAATGCCGGCGGCGGCGGCCAGCTCCGCCAGCCGGCCCGCGTAACGCTCAATCGGTTCGCTGATCGCCAGCTCGGCTTCGAACCGGACAGGATCCCAGCTGGTGAGCACCGTCACCGCCAAGAGGGTCGGGGGGACCACCCCCGCAGCCTCTGCTCCTTCCAGCGCCGCCGCCTGGGCTGCCGCCAGGCCGTCGCCGCCAGCGGCGGCATGCACCGTGATCTGCTCGGCCCCCAGCCGGGCGGCACTGCGCACGGCGCCGCCCATGGTGGCAGGAATGTCGTGGAACTTGAGATCAAGGAACACCCCCAGGCCTCGATCCCGAAGCTCGCCCACCACGTCGGGGCCGGCAGCGGTGAACAGCTCCAGGCCCACCTTCACCCTGCGCAGCCCCGGGATCCGGCCCACCAGCTCCAAGGCGGAGGCGGCATCGGGGCGATCGAGGGCCAGGATGATTCGCTGGGCGGGGTCAACAGTGGCGATCACCAGACCAGCCAGATTCCACAAGCAGGATACAAATGGGCCAAGGTCCTGCTTGGCATGGGCGGAGAGGCGCAGATCGAAGTCGGAATCCACCCGGGCTCGGACCAGTTCGCGAGACGCAGCCCCTCCAGCAGCTCGAACTCCCGCAGGGCCTGCGTGACCAGCACCCGCTGACGGTGGAGGGCGTGACAGCCGATCAGCAGACCATTGGCCAGGAACCCATGGAGGGCCTCCTGATTCAACGCCCGTGGCGACGCGGCGGATCCATCGATGTGCACGGGGGGTACGTTCCACACACGCTCGCGGACGCTCGGCACCGGCATCGGGCCGGTGCGGTGATCACGTGAAGGAAGGCTATAGGTATCGAGCATGATCGTGAAAACGTCCCCGTTCTTCTCGATCAGCACCTGATCCGCATCGGGCAACATGTCGCGGGGCAGGCAATTCGCCTGGTCGTGGCCGTACTGACCAGGCTGGCCACCCCTATACCGCTCAAGGATTTCATGGGTCAAAGGAGTCAGTCAACAACATCAGGCCCAACATGGGACACGCGATGATGTTGGGCTGCCTGGATGGAGAGGTGGGGCATAGTCCAACAGGTCCGGCATCTGGGGAGAGGCCAGAAGAAAGCATCCTTGCAGAATTCCACCCAGATCAACAGATGACCGCTTCTGGCAATCTCTTGAGATTGCATCGTTGCACACTCACTGCGATGGCTGGCGGCCTGGAATCAGAGCCGCAACCCACTGCTCGCTCAGGTGCAGAACATCCCGCCGGATCGGCGTACGAGGGTGGCCGGGAGCGTGGAAGCGCCGCTTCCCAGGGGGTGAATCCAGCTGCTGCCGCTGCGCGGTGCGGGGGAGCGGTGAGAAACGCTTCCGACAAACTGGGACGGTAGACAACCACACAACCTGATTGGTGCCATGGCCCACTCTCAACGCGTTCCCAAACCCATGCAGGAGCGGTTCGAGAGCCTGTGTGAGGCAACTGAAGCCTTCAGCGACGCCCACCTCAACGGTGAATACCAGCAGCTGATCCGCTACCTGCTGGCGGCACTGTCCCGCAAACGGCCGTCACCGGTGGCCGGGGGGAAGGTGCCCACCTGGGCAGCGGCGGCGGTGCACGCCATCGGCACCGCCAACTTCCTGTTCGAAAGAACCCAGACCCCCTACTGCAAGAGCCCGGAGATCTTCGCCTTCTTCGGAGTCTCCGCCAGCAACGGCCAGGCCCGATCGAAGCGGCTGCGCGATCTGATGGGGGTGGATTGCTTCTCGCCCGAGTGGACCCTGCCCAGCAGGATGCACGCCAACCCCATGGTGTGGATGGTGGAGGTGGATGGCTTCATCCGTGATGCGCGGAGACTGCCCTTACAGGTCCAGGAGATCGCCTACGCAAAAGGCCTGATTCCCTACATCCCCGCCCTGAAAGAAAGCTCCAGTGCTGCGGAGCATGGCCCGAAAACCAGGCCAGAAGAGCCAGAAGCCACTGCGCCGGCACCGGACAATGGTCAGCTGGGGTTGTTCTGAGCTGGGAATCGTTGATCCAGGAGCTGCCGCGCAGCAGCCGCCAGCCGTGTTGGCTCGGGCCCTCCAGTGCTGGATCTGGATCCTGCTTCTCCCAGGCCTTGTCGTCAGGTGGAGCTCCGTCGAAAGTCGGCTTCAGAGGTCGGGCTGGCGTTGGAGCCAGCGTTGCAGAGTGTCGATGGTCCAGATAGCTACACCGGTGCCGAGGAAGTCGTTGTCGTTGGTCCAGATCCCGGCGGTCAGGTCGAGGGCGGTGGCCACGATTGGCCAGTCTCGGGGATCGCGTCGGCAACGCTCTCGCGCTTCGTCCTCGAGCGCGGCGGAGATGCCCTCATCAAGGATGACATCGCCGGGCATGGGGCACGGGTCGTGCCAACCCCTCCAGTCGCAGACCTTCTGCGCCCTAAACGAAGACTTAGTTCACGTCGATAGCCGTCATGGCATTGTTCAATCTGCACCAGGCCAAGACCCCACCGCTCTCGTCTGGTGGAAGAAGCCGCCGCAGGAGAGGACCTGGTGATCTGCAAGGCAGGCAAACCCATGGGTGCGGCTCACGGCCCTTGTGGGAGGCGAAACGGTGGGGCCACACCGCCTGCGGCTGGGGCTGCTCCAAGGGGAGTGCGCTGTTCCCGACGACTTCGACCGCCTTGCTGCGGAAGCGATCGCCGAAGCCCCGAGGGGCTCTGAAAGCCCCATGCGTTTGCTGCTTGACACCCATCTGCTGATCTGGACTACAGGGGATCCGGGGCGCCTCTCCACTTCCCTGCGCGAACGGCTCGAAGAGCCCGCCAACACCCTTGTCTTCAGTGTCGCCAGTCTCTCGGAGCTGCTGCTCACTGCCGATGGGGCGATGGTCCGTTACCCAGGGCCGGTGCAATGGGTGGGCAACGGTTGAGCTGAGTCTCACCCCCGCACCAGCCGTCGGAACGTCTTCTTACCCAGCTGCAGCACCTTGCCCTCCAGCTCGCCCGGCCCAGCAAACGCCTGGCTGGGATCGATGAGTTTCTGGCCGTCGAGGCGCACACCGCCCCCCTGGATCGCTCGCCTGGCCTCGCCGCTGCTGACGCAGAGCCCCAGGGCGCTTAGCAGATGGAAAGCTTTGGCCGGGAAGTTCACCGGTGCCAGCGACGCCTCCACGACCTCCGCCTCGGCGGCGCCGCTGCCCTGGGCGCCTCTCACAAGCTTGGCGGCATCCGCTTGGGCCGCCCGTGCCGCGGCCTCGCCGTGGCGAGAGGCGGTGACGGCAAGGGCCATCGCCTTCTGCCGCTCGCGGGGGTTTTCCGGCAACTTTGCCAGATCCAGATCGGTGAGCAGGGTGAGGTAGTCGTCCACCACCGCATCGGGCACCTTCTCCAGCTTGGAGTACATCGAGAGCGCATCTTCACTGAGCCCAACGGTGTTCCCAAGGCTCTTGCTCATCTTCTGCACGCCGTCGAGGCCCGGCAGGATCGGCAGCAGCAGGCCGAACTGGGGCCGCACTCCGAAATGGCGCTGCAGGTCGCGGCCCATCGCCACGTTGAACTTCTGATCGGTGCCGCCCAGTTCCAGATCGGCGGCCACCTCCACCGAGTCGTAGCCCTGCAGCAGCGGATAGAGAAATTCGTGCAGGGAGATCGGCGTGCCTGAGCAATAGCGGTTGGCGAACTCCTCCTTCGCCAGCATCTGCCCCACGGTGGCGATCCCCAGCAGCTCGATCACCTTGGGGAGATCCATCGCCGCCAGCCATTCGCTGTTGCGCCGCACCTCCAGCCGCCCCGGCGTGGTGAAGTCCAGCAGTGATCGCTCTACTGGCTGGCCCTGGCCCAGCTGGGCCAGGTAGGTGGCGGCGTTGGCCTCCACCTCGGCGGCGTCCAGCTGCACCCGCGTGGCGCTCTTGCCGGTGGGATCGCCGATGCGGGCGGTGAAGTCGCCGATGATCAGCACGGCGGTGTGGCCCGCGTCCTGGAAGGCACGCAGTTTGCGGAACAGGATCGAGTGCCCCAGGTGGATGTCGGTGCCGGTGGGATCGATGCCGAGCTTGATGCGCAAAGGCCGGCCTGTCTGCCCAGCCTCCGCGAGCCGGGCCGCGAGCCGCCCATCGGGGTTCGAAGAAAAAAAGCCAGCGGGGAACAGGTCGGCGATGCCCCGCTCCAGCCACGCCGGCAGCAGCTCCGATCTGCCCTCCACCGGCTCTTCCACCTCGCTGATCGCCACCGGGCCTGCATCCATCCGGGGCTGATGGTAGGCAGCACCGCACACACGGTCCCCATTCCCAGCACGAGAAGCGAATCTGCGCCAACCTGCTGCCAACCGTTTGGGCCCCAGACCACTGGAGAGTGTCATCGAACTGGAGAGGCTCCAGAAGCAGTACGGGCCGGTCACCGCCGTGGCCGGGGTCGATCTGCGCATCGGCCGGGGCGAGATGTTCGGGCTGCTCGGTCCCTCCGGTTGCGGCAAGACCACCACCCTTCGCCTGATCGCCGGCTTCGACAGCCCCAGCAGCGGCGCCATCCGGCTTGAGGGGGTTGATGTGTCGCGGGTGCCGCCCCACCGGCGCAACGTCAACACGGTGTTCCAGAACTACGCCCTGTTCCCCCACCTCTCGGTCTGGGAGAACGTGGCCTTCGGTCCCCGCGCCCAGAAGATCGAAGCCACCACCCTGCGCCAGCGGGTGGGTGAAGCCCTGGCGATCGTGGGGCTCACCGATCTGGCCCACCGCCGGCCGGCCCAGCTCTCCGGTGGCCAGCAACAACGGGTCGCCCTGGCCCGGGCCCTGGTCAACGCCCCGGCGGCCCTGCTGCTGGATGAACCCCTGGCGGCCCTGGATCCCAACCTGCGCCGTGCGATGCAGGGGGAGCTGCGGCGCATCCAGCAGGAGGTGGGGATCAGCTTCATCCTCGTCACCCACGACCAGGACGAAGCCCTGGCCCTCTGTGACCGCATCGCCGTGATGCGGGTTGGTCGGGTCGAGCAGATCGGCACCCCCAGGCAGCTCTATGACCAGCCCTGCAACAGCTTCGTGGCGGGATTCGTGGGGGAGGTCAACCTCCTGCCGCTGCCCGGCGGCCAGGAGCGGCTGATGGTGCGACCGGAGCGGGTGCGGTTGCAGGCGGATCCTCCCGCCGCCGGGCAGGCCGGCCGGACGGCCTGGATCGAGTCGGTGATGTTCCAGGGGCCCCTGCAGCGGGTCGCCCTGGTCGGCGCCGATGGCACGCCGTTGCTGGCCCTTGTGGCGGCGGATTCGCCAGGCAAAACGATTCATCCACCCTTAACATCCGGCCAAAGGTGCTGGGCTGTCTGGGATCTCTCCGCCGAACGCCCTCTACCGGGTGGGTCCCCCGACCAGGCCCCAACCGCCTCCCGCTCGATGCCTGCCCATGCGCCCTGAGCTACGCCATGCCCCCTGACCTCCCCCTCAGCCGCCGTCGCTTCCTGGCGCGAAGCTCGTGGGCCCTGATCGGCGTGACCCTGGCCCCCTCCCTGGCTGCCTGCACGGGTCAGGGCAAGGACAGCGAAGCCGCCGCCAAAGCCAAGCGGCTGGTGATCTCCAGCTGGCCCCTCTACATCGACCCCGGCACGAAGGATGACCCCGGCAGCGTCGAGCGCTTCTCGAAACAGACGGGCATCGACGTCACTTACAAAGAAGACATCAACGACCCGCTCGCCTTCTTCAGCCGGATCCAGCCGGATCTCGCAGCCGGCAAGCGGCTGCCCCAGGACATCATCGTGCCCACCTACTGGGTGGCGCAGCGGCTGATCGATCTCGACTGGGTCGATCCCCTGCCCCTCTCCCAGATCCCCAACGCCGCCAACCTGCTTCCCAGCCTCGACAAGCCGTCGTGGGACCCCAGCGGGCGCTTCAGTCTCCCCTGGCAGACCGGCATCACCGGCATTGCCTACAACATCGAGGCCACCGGCCGCGAACTCCGTTCGGTTGACGATCTCTTTGATCCCGCCTTCCGCGGCAAGGTGGGCTTCCTCACCGAAATGCGCGACACGATCGGGCTGCTGATGCTGGCCGATGGCCAGGATCCCGCCAAGCCCAGCTTCCGCTCCGCCGAGGGTGCCTTCAACCGGCTCGAGCAAGCCAAAGCCGATGGGCAGATCCGTGCCTTCACGGGCAACGACTACCAGGACGACCTGCTGGCCGGCAATTTCGCCGCCTGTGTGGCCTGGTCGGGGGATGTGGCCCAGCTCTCGCTGGAGCAACCCAAGCTCCGCTTCGTGGTGCCGGAGAGCGGTGGCATCCGCTTCGCCGATGTGATGGTGATGCCGAAGGGAGCCCCCCACCGCGATGCCGCCGCCGCCTGGATGAATTTCGTCTACGACCCGGTGAACGCGGCCCGGATCGCCGCGGCCGTGAACTACATCAGCCCGGTCCGGGGTGTGGCCGAGATCCTGGCGCGCGATCCGGCCACCGCCGCCATGGCCCGCAACCCGCTGATGTTCCCGGATGCGGCGATGGAGCGCCGGCTCACCAAGTTCGGACCCCTGAGCCCCGAGGAGGAAAGCCGTTTTGATGCCCGCTTTGCCGCGATCACCGGGGGCTAGGCGCTGGGCGCCCTATGCCCTGCTGGCCCCCGGCCTGCTCTGGATGGCTCTGTTCTTCCTGCTGCCGCTGGCGGCGCTGGTGCGAATGTCGCTCTCGGAGCAGACCCAACGCTTCAGCCTCGATGCGATGTTCACCGGCAGGGTGGCGAATTACACCGAGGTGTTGGTGCAGTACGGCCCGGTGCTCTGGCGATCTCTCGCTTTCGCCGGTGTCGCCACCCTGCTCTGCGGCCTGATCGGCTATCCGATGGCCTATGCCATCTCCCGCCAGGGCGGGCGCTGGCAGCCCCTGTTGCTCGGCCTGGTGGTCGTGCCGTTCTTCACCTCCTATCTGGTCCGCACGATCGCCTGGACCACGTTGCTGGCCGACCAGGGACCGGTGCTGGCTCTGCTGTCCTGGTTGGGGCTGGTCAGCCCGCTCGAGCGGCTGGGCCTGGTCGTCGAGGGGCGGATTCTGAACACCGCGGCCGCCGTGATCGGCGGGCTCACCTACAACGGCCTGCCGTTCATGGTCCTGCCCCTGGTGGTGAGCCTGGAGAAGATCGATCCCCGTCTGCTCGAGGCCGCCGCCGACCTCCACGCCAGGGGCGGCCGCACCTTCCGTCGGGTGATCTGGCCACTCTCCCTGCCAGGGCTGCTGGCCGGGGTGCTGCTCACCTTCATCCCGGCGGCGGGAGACCTGGTCAACGCCCAGTACCTGGGCGGGCCGGGCAACCGCATGATCGGCAACAGCCTCCAGAATCTGCTGCTGGTGCAGAACCGCTACCCGGCGGCTGCCGCCCTCGGGGTGGTGCTGATGGTGATGCTGTCGCTGCTGCTGGTGCTCAGCCTCGGCAAACTCGACCGCGACTCCCTGACGGGCCCATGAGCCGCCTGGTCCTCCGCTGCTGCCTGCTGCTGGGTTACGGGCTGCTGTTCGCGCCGATCGCGGTGATCGTGCTGTTCAGCTTCAACGACCCGGCCGGACGCTTCAACCTGGTCTGGCGGCAACCCACCGCAGCCAACTGGTTGGACCCGCTGAGCGATCCCGGCCTCACCGGGGCGTTCATCACAAGCCTACTGCTGGCCCTGGCAGCGAGTGCCGTCGCCACCGTGCTGGGCAGCCTGATGGCCTACGCCCTGGTCCGCTACCGCTGCCGGGGGGAGCGCGTCGTGAACCTCCTCCTGGTGCTCCTGCTCACCACGCCGGAGGTGGTGATGGGGGTGTCCCTGCTCAATCTGTTTGTGCAACTGGGCGTGCAACGGGGGCTGGGGACCCTGCTGGTGTCCCACAGCCTGTTCTGCCTCAGTTTCGTGGCGCTCACCGTGAAGGCGAGGCTGGGCGGGATCGACTGGAACCTCGAAGATGCCGCCATGGACCTGGGCGCCCGGCCAGGCCGGGTGTTCCGGCTCATCACCCTGCCGCGGATCCTGCCGGGGGTATTGGCCGCGGCCCTGCTCTCCTTCTCCCTCTCCCTCGACGACGTGATCGTCAGCAGCTTCACCGCCGGGGAAGCCGTCACCTTTCCGCTCTACATCGCAGGCGCCTTCCAGCGGGAGATCTCTCCCCAGATCCATGTCCTGGCCACCATGGTGCTGGTGGCCAGTGTGGCGATGCTCGCGGCGGGGTCGCTGCGGCAGCTGGGCGTCAGCTCCCGGTTCCGAGCTCCCGCTTCATTCGCTCGAGGGTCTGGTTCATCTGGCTGAACATCTGCTCCGGCGTCATGCCGAACTGGCCGAGCTGGGTGCGCAACTGCTCAACGGTGAGCTTGGCCTGGAAATCCTCGGAGAGCTCGAAGCGCTTCATGAACACCCGGTAGCGGTCCATCAGCTCCTCCATCCGCTCGATGAACAGCTTCTTGCCTTCCCGATCGAACTTGCCGTAGTCGCCGCCGAGCTGGGTGAGCTGCTGGTAATCGCCGAACAGCCGCTTGGCTTCGTCCTGAACGATTTCGGATTCGAAGAATCCCATGGCAGAGGCCAGGCATGGTGCGGTCTCAAGGATTCTGAGCGTCCCGCCGCCACCGGGGGAGTGTGGATTGACGTAATCGGGCGCCGGCTGCCGCTAACTTCAGCCCAGTCGTGCGTTCGGGCGAGGGCCGCCATGGCCAAGGGGCACTGGCTGGATCCCCTGGCTCGCCGCCTGCTGGTCGCCACCGGCCAGCTGCCGGCGGCGCCAAGGCGTTCGGCTCCAGGTCAATCCAGCTCCGGCGACACCGGTGAGAGCGCCGAGGCGATCGAGAGGGAGCTGCTGGCCCTGAAGCTGGCAGGCAATCCGGCCCTGCGCCTGCGCAACGCCGAGGAGGTGCGTCAACTGGCGACCCTCGGCTGGCGCCTCGATGTGAACCGGGCAACGGCGGCCGACTGGCTGCGCCTGCCTGGCTGCACCCCCAGCCAGGTGGACCTGCTGCTGCGCCTGCAGGCCGGCGGCGTGCAACTCAGCGGCCCCGACGATCTGCAACGGCTGCTGGCGCTGGCCGACGACCAGGTCCGCTGCTGGCAGCCCCTGCTCGCCTTCCGCTGGTACGGCGATCCTGTCGCTCCCAGCCCGGCCCCGGTCGACCTGAACCGAAGCAGCGCGGATCAGCTGCAGGGCCGCCTGCCCCTCGATGCCGAGCGCTGCCGGCGCCTGGTGCGCGAGCGCGGCCGCGGCCCCTTCCAGGATCTGGCCGACCTGCAGCACCGGCTGGGTCTCCCCGCCGACCTGATCGAGGCCCTGATCGGCAAGGTGAGCTTCGGCAAGGGGCCGGTGGGGCCGGATCTGCCGCTGCCCAGCCAACCCCCACCGTCGTGGTGACGATGGGGGTTGGCCGGCAGGGGGAACTGTTCGCTGCTGGGGCTGAATCCTGCTCGAGCTCTGGAGCTGGCGCGCTGCCGCTGAGGCGGCACCAGGTGCTGGCCTGGCAAATCCGGCTGGCTGAAGTCCAGCAGTCGCTCTTCGAAGCGGCAGGGTCACTCTCCGTGCCGGGCCCCTCTCCAGGGCTTGAGCAAGGAAACCTGTTCTCGCCCCAGCCACCCAGCCAGCCGCCAGACCCCGCGGCCCTGGCCGCCCGGCTCAACCCCCTCGCCTTCGCACCCCAGAGCCTGCAGTTCTGGCGCTGGCCCCAGCCGCCCCAGGCGGGAGCGGCGCTGTACCTGGTGATCGATCAGCCGCCCCACCTGGTCAGTCCCCTGCTGCTGTATGTGGGGGAAACCGGCCGGGCCGACCAGCGCTGGAAGGGCGAGCACGACTGCAAGGCCTACCTGGCGGCCTACGCCGAAGCCGTGCTCCAGGCCGGCTTCACCACCCGCCTCAGCATCCGCTTCTGCTGCGATGTGCCGGAGGCGGCCCGGCCACGTCGTGCCCTGGAGCAAGCCCTGATCCGCCGTTGGCTGCCGCCGTTCAACAAGGAAACCCGCCGGCGCTGGGCCACCCCCTTCACCGCCGATCCGGCCTGAGCACCGCCAGGGTGGCCCCCTGCGGCGTGGCTACGATCGCGGCCCCCAGCCCCCTGCCCCATGGAATTCCGCTGCACGCCCGCCACCCTGAGCGACTGGGGCGGCGACACCCTGGCCGTGGGGCTGTTCGAGGGCGACCAGGGGGAAGCGCGGAAGGCGCTGGAGGCCAGGTTCGGTGCCGGGCTCCCGCGGCTTATGGAGCAACGCGGCTTCAAGGGGAAACCGGGCGAAACCCTCAGCCTCTCCCTGCTGGATCACTCCCCGGCTGACCTGATCCTGGTGGGGCTGGGCGACGCCGCCAGCTTTGACGCCGCAGCCCTGCGCAGTGCAGCGTCGAGCATTGCCAAGGCCGCCGCCGCCGGCAAGGCCACCGATCTGGCCATCGCCTTGCCGAACCAGGGCCTCGAGCCTGCCTTCGCCGCCGGGGCGATCGCCGAGGCAGTTCGTCTGGCCCTCTACGCCGATCAGCGCTTCAAAAGCGAAGCCGAGCCGAAGGAGCTGCCTCAGACCATCACCCTGCTGGGACTGCCGGAGGCGGCGGTCGCCGGCCTCGATGCGTTGGAGGCCACCTGCAGCGGCGTGGAGCTGGCCCGCCAGCTGGTGGCAGCACCCCCCAATGTGGTGACTCCTGAGGCCCTGGCCGAAGCGGCCGCCGCCATCGCCCGACAGTTCGGCCTGGAGCTCAAGGTGCTGGAGCACGCCGACTGCGAGGCCCTCGGCATGGGGGCCTATCTGGGCGTCGCCCAGGGCTCCTCCCTGCCGCCCAAGTTCATCCACCTCACCTACCGCCCCGCCGCCGGGGCCAGGCGCCGTCTGGTGCTGATCGGCAAGGGGGTCACCTTCGATTCCGGCGGCTACAACCTCAAAACCGCCGGCTCCCAGATCGAGATGATGAAGTACGACATGGGCGGCAGCGCGGCGGTGCTCGGTGCCGCCCGCGCCATCGCCGAGCTGAAACCCCCGGGGGTGGAGGTGCATGTGATCGTGGCCGCCTGCGAAAACATGATCAGCGGCAACGCCATCCACCCCGGCGACATCCTCACCGCCTCCAACGGCAAGACGATCGAGATCAACAACACCGACGCCGAAGGTCGCCTCACCCTGGCCGATGCCCTGGTGTACGCCTGCCGCCTCGAACCCGATGCGGTGGTCGATCTGGCCACCCTGACCGGCGCCTGCGTGATCGCCCTGGGCGAGGAGATCGCCGGATTGTGGTCCCCCAGCGACGGCCTGGCGACGGCCCTGCTGGAGGCGGGCCGGCAGGGAGGTGAGCAGTTCTGGCGGATGCCCCTGCAGGCCTCCTACAAGGAGGGGATCAAAAGCCCGGTGGCCGACCTGAAGAACACCGGCCCCAGGCCCGGTGGCGCGATCACCGCAGCCCTCTTCCTGCAGGACTTCGTCGAGCCGAAGACGGCCTGGGCCCACCTTGACATTGCGGGCACCGTCTGGAGCGAAAAGGGTCGGGGGGTGGATCCGGCTGGGGCCACCGGCTTCGGGGTGCGCACCCTGGTGCGTTGGATCACCCAGGGTGGAGAGGCCTAGGTTGGCGCCTGACGCCGGAGTGCGACGCCATGGCCGTTCAGAAGATCCGCTGGTATGTCAGCGCCCAGCTGGGGGTGCTGCTGCTGCCGCTCGGCCTGTGCCTGGTCGGTGAGGCCGTGACCCGGCGCACCCTGCAGCGGGTGGCTCTGCTGAACCAGATGGTGTCGCCGGCCGGACCCTGGTTCTGGTACGGAACCCTAGGGCTGATCTGCGTGACCGCCGGCGTGGGGCTGATGGTGGAGAGCGGCCTGCTGCGGGGCTATCCACGCAACGCCCGCTGAGCGGTGGGGTCAAATGGCAACCGGCTCCAGGCTAGCGAGCAGCGATTCGGGCGATTCCATCGCATGAATCTGCCAGCGGGCCCGCTCACCAAGGCTCGCGCTGAGGCGATCAAGGTCGTCGGCGGCCTGTTTGGGGCTCTCATAGGGCCCGATGTGCCGTGTGGCCAAACCATCGCGAATCGTCAGTAGAAACATCTGCCACCCTCCCTTCTGGGGTTTCCAGCGTAGGCACAAATCGAAGTTCTGAACAGGTCTGGGCCCCGTGGGCCCGCTCGGCCCGGGCCCGCTTCAGGCCCCTGGGCCGGCCCAGGGGGCGGAGCTGCGGGCCTTGCCCCCCCACACCTGGTTGAGCCGGCGGTCGCGCCCGCAGGACCAGCGGTAGTAGTTGTACTTGAGCTGATTCTGCTCGGCGTAGTTTTGGTGGTACCCCTCGGCGGGCCAGAACCGTTGCAGCGGGCGAATCTGCACCCGGATGGCACTTGGCTTCTGCTTCAGCTCCCGCGCAGCCTCTTTGACACTGGCGAGGGCCTGCTCCTGCTGGCGGGTGCCCTTTGTGAAGATCACCGGGCGGTAGGAGGCGCCGCGGTCGCAGAACTGGCCGCCGCCATCGAGGGCATCGACGTTGCGCCAGTAGGCCCGCAGCAGGGTGGGGTAGCTGATCCGGCTGGTGTCGAAGCGCACCTGCACGCTCTCGAGATGGCCGGTTCCTCCCGCCGTCACCTGGCGGTAGGTGGGGTTGTCCTTCGTCCCGCCGCTGTAGCCGCTCACCGCATCCACCACGCCGGGCAACCCCTCCAGGTCGTGCTCGAGGCACCAGAAGCAGCCCCCGGCGAAGACCGCCTCCTCGATCGCCGCCTGGGCGGGTGCGGCGCCCACCACAAGCACAAGCAGGAGCACGAGCAGCCGGCGGCCAATTCCCAGCCAGGGGGAAGAAGCGTAGGGACAGGGCCGTTGGTTCGCCATGGTCGGCTCCGGGAGGCTGGTGGAAGCCATCGGATCATCCTGCCGGGCTGGACGCCGCCAGCGGTCCGGATGGCTAGGCGGTGGGCAGGTGATCAAGGATCTCGATGGCCGCCCGCCCTGTGACGCCCGGCTCCCCGAGGCATTGGCGCAGGCGCCCGTAGCCCTCCACCATCCGCTCGCGGGCCAGGCCGGAATCGAGCAGGGGCAGGGCCGCCGCCACGACCGCTCCCGGGGTGAAGGCCTCCTGGAGCAATTCGGGCACAAGGCGCTCCCCCAGCACCAGGTTGACCGGTGAAATGTGATCGACCCGGAAGTGAAGCAGATGGCGGGCCAGCCAGGCTGTTGGCCGGCTGACCCGATACCCCACCACCTGGGGGACCCCCCGCAGGGCCAGTTCGAGGTTCACAGTGCCCGACTTGGTCAGCGCCAGGTCGGCGGCGGCGGACAGCACCGGCCGCAACCGGTCGGCGGCAGCGGCGGGCACAACGTCGGCCCGGACCCCCGCCTGATGCAGCAGGGCCGCCAGCGTCGCCTCGAAAGCGGCCTGACCGGCTGGAACCACCACCCGCAAGCGAGGCCGCTGGCGTTGCAGCTCGGCGGCCGCCGCTGCCAGGGTGGGCACCAGGTAGCGCATCTCCTGACTGCGGGACGCGGGCAGCAGCAGCAGCAACGGCTCCCCCTCCGCAAGCCCCAGCTGGCGGCGGGCCGCATCTCGGCTGGGCAGCTCACCGAGGGTGTCGAGCAGGGGGTGGCCCACCCAGGTCACATCGGCGCCCCGCTCTCCGTAGAAGCGGGCCTCTTCCGGAAAAATCGAGAGGATGCGGTCGGTGAAGCCGATCAGCCGGGTGCTGCCGCCCTCGCCGATGCGGAAGGCCCATTCCTGGGGGGCGATGTAGTAGGTGATCGGCACCGCCGGCCACCAACGCCGCAACTTCAGACCGAGGCTGACATTCGCACCCATGTAGTCGATCAACACCACCCCGTCCGGCGGCGCCTGGCGCAGCAACCGCCCCACCCGCCGTTGCAGCCGCAGGGTGGGCAGCACCAGCGGCAGAGCCTCCCACAGACCCATGGCTCCCATCGGCGCGGTGTTAGCCAGCAGCGTTGCTCCCGCCCGCTCCATCCGCTCCCCGCCCAGGGCGACGATCTCGAGGTTGAGGTCACGCCGCCGGGCCTCCACATGGAGGGCCTGGATCAGCAGCCCGCCCTGAAGATCGCCCGACACCTCGCCGGTGCTGATCAGCAAGCGCACCATCAGCGGTGGGGGGGCAGGGGGCCGCGACGTCCTGGCGTGATCGAGGCCTCGAGGAAGCTGCAGAGTTCTTCCGCCGCCGGCATGAGCTCCTCCTGGCGGATCCGCGCCAGGGCCTGCACCAGCACCTCATCGCCTCGGTAAAGCCGGTTCCACACGTCCTGCAGTTGTTTGAGTTCGGCGCCGGCGGCGCGCTCGGCCAGGCCGCTGCGCCGCAGGCCGATGCGGTTGAGCCCCCGCAACCGCCCCGGGTGACCCTCGACGATCGCGAAGGGGGGCACATCCCGGTCGATGCGGCTCATGCCCCCCACCATCGCCAAGGTGCCGATGTGAACGAACTGATGGATGCCGAGCACGCCGCCGATCACAGCCCGGTCCCCGATCACCACGTGGCCGGCGATCGCCACGCTGTTGGCCACCACGATGCCATCGCCCAGCTCGCAGTTGTGGCCGACGTGGCAATAGGCCATGAGCAGATTTCCGCTGCCCAGCCGGGTCTTCTCGCCGTCGGCGGTGGCCCGGTTGATCGTGACGCATTCCCGGATCGTGTTGTCATCGCCGAGCACCACCTCGGTGGGGGCGCCGTTGTATTTCAGGTCCTGGGGTTCCAGGCCGATGCAGGCCCCGGGGAAGACCCGGTTGCGCGCCCCCATCCGCACCCGACCCTCGATCACCACGTGGGGGCCGATGCGGCTGCCGGCGCCGATCTGCACCTCCGGACCGATCACGGAAAAGGGCCCGATCGCCACCCCGCTGGCCAACTTGGCGCGGGGATCAACCAGGGCGGTGGGATGGATCGAGGTTTCCACGGCTGCACTGGTCATCGCCTCAGTCCACCAGAGAGAACATCAGGTCCCCGGAGCAGACCCGTTGGCCATCCACAGTCACCTCGCCCCTCACCTTGCCGAAACGCTTGTGCTTGAGAGCGATCAGCTCGCAGCTGATCCGAAGCTGATCGCCAGGCACCACCGGACGACGGAATCGCACCCCATCGATGCCGGCGAAGACGAACAGGCCCTTCGGCAGCTCAGGCATCTGGGCGATGATCAGACCCCCCACCTGGGCCATCGCCTCCACGATCAACACGCCTGGCATCAGGGGCCTACCAGGGAAATGGCCCTGGAACTGGGGTTCGTTGATGGTGACGTTCTTGATGGCCACGGCCCGCTTACCAGGCTCATGTTCGATCACCCGATCCACAAGAGCAAATGGATAGCGGTGGGGCAACAGATTGAGGATCTGCTCACTGGTCAGCAGAGGGGAGCCGGCGAGAGAAACGGTCAACGGGCTTCAGGCAGATCGGAACTGAGCAGCCAGGGCCGCCGCCAGAGCGGTGTGCAGCCCATGGGACCCGCGGAAGGCAAAGACCTGGGCTCGGGGCAAACCCACCAACGCCAGGTCGCCCAGCAGGTCCAGCAGCTTATGGCGCACCGGTTCCTGCTCGAATCGCAAAGGGGGATTCAACCATTGCCGCCCATCGCAGACCAGGGCATTGCTGAGATCCCCACCTTGGATCAGCCCGGCCGCCTGCAGCTGCTCCACCTGTTCGCGAAAGCCGAAGGTGCGGGCCGGGGCGATCTCCTCAACGAAACGCCGGGGGGTGAGCTCCAGGGAAAAGAGCTGCCGCCCGATCGCCGGCTGGGAAAACTCGATGGCCGCTCCGATCCAGGGCTGGGCGCTGGGCAGGGCCGTCACGAAGCTGTGGCCCTGCTGAAGGGTGATCGGTGCGGAAAGCTCCTGAAGCGGCTCCCGCTCGCCCAGGGGGCACAGACCGGCCTCGGCGATCGCTTCCACCCAGGGCAGGCCCGAGCCATCGAGCAGCGGCACCTCCTTGCCCTCCACCAGAATCACCACCTGGCTGAGGCCCACTCCAGCCAGGGCCGCCAGCAGATGCTCCACCGTGGCGAGGCGCCGTTGATCGAGCTTCAGCGCCGTGCACAGCTGGGTTTCGCACACCATCGCTGGGTGAAGCCGGGCGAGTTCAGTTGCCGGTTGATCCAGCCAGCCGAGCCGGAAGCCGGCCTGGTCGCTGGGCTCGAGCCGCACCCGGCAGGGGCTGCCGCTGTGCAGACCCACACCAGAGCGCTCCACCGGCGCCGCCAGGGTCCAGGCCTGGCCATAGCTCTCGGGCCAGTCCATGCCTAGAACTTCCAGCCAACGCCCAGATTGAAGCGCCAATCCCCGCTGAAGTCCTTGCTGGCGACTTCCAGCCGCAGGGGGCCCACTGGAGTGGTCACGATCAGACCGGTGCCCACCGAGAAGCCACTGCCCGGCTTGCTCAGCAGGCCGCCCGGATTGCCCTGGACACTGGACTGGGTGCCGAAGTCGGTGCCGCCATCGACGAAAAAGGACCCGCTGACGACGGCGAAGAGCGGGAAGCGGTACTCGATCGTGGCTTCGCCAAAGCTCTTGCCGACTCCGAGATCGCAGTCGGCGTAGCCACGCACCGAGTTCGAGCCCCCCATGCAGAAGGCCTCATAGGGGGGCAGATCACCGATGTTGGTGCCGGCAGAGACCTGGAAGGCCAGGGCCTGCTTGCAATCGGCCGCATCACCGCGCTTCGGCCGGCACCCCCGGTAGAAGCGCACCCAGTTCACTGGGATGAAATAGGAGTAGCTGCCACGCAGGCGATTGAAGGTGGGGGAATCAGGGCCCACCGAGACGAACTGCTCGGTGCTGAGGCTGAGGAAGTTGCCGGAGGTGGGGTTGCGGGGGTCGTTGAGGGTGTTGCGGGTGGCAGCGAAGCGGATGCCCAGCAGTTGGTTGACGGAGGCACAGTTGAAGGCCACGCAGACCACGTCCTGGATCGGGGCCTCGGAACCATTGAAATTGTTGTTGCTCACGCCAAAGGGCATGGAGTCACCAGCGAAGTTGATCGGCCTCACTTCCTGGGCGCTGGCTCCCAGCACCACACTCCAGAGGGCTTTCTTGAACGGATTGCCGCCATTGAGGGGCCGCACGAACTGGATGTTGCCACCCACCCGCTGCAACGCAATCGAATTCCCGTCGTAGTTGAACCAGCTGTTCCCGGGCGATTGGGATTCGGCTTCACTGACGGAATTGAAGGTGCGCTCTGCGGGGTTGTCGTCGGAATTAATGTTGTAAGCGACGCTGGTGCCTGGGGCCTTGTAGAAATCAGAGGCGGTGTTGATGTTGCCGTTGTCCTGGCTCTGGTAGATCTGCGGCACATCCCGGCTGATGAAGACGCGGGCGCGGAAGGCGGTGCGGAATTTGTCCCCCTTGATCCAGGGATCGGTAAAGGAGAGATCGGCCAGACCACCGAACTGGCCGTAGGTGAAGTTGAGGGCGACATCCCAGGCGCGACCGCGCAGGTTGCTGTCCTGGAGCTGCACCTGGCCGAACACACCCTGGCTCTGGCTGTAGCCCAGGCCGCCGGAGAGGGAGCCGGTGGATTGCTCCACCACCCCCAGCACGATCACCACGGTGCCTGGCTCGGCCGGCACGGGCCGCAGGGTCACCTTCACATCGGCGAACAGGCCAGTGCCGTAGAGGCGTTTGATGTCCTCCTCGAGGTTGCGGCGGTTGAAGGTCTGGCCCGGCAGGATTGAGATCTCCCGGCTGACCACCCAGGGCTTGGTCTTGCCGCGAATCGGCACTCCCTTCTCATTGGTGGCGGAGCCCTCCTTGTTGAGGAACTGCACCTCCACAGACTGGACCGTTCCCTCCCGGACGCCCAGGACCACCACCCCTTCCGGGCTGACGCGGCTGGGGCCGGTGATCCGGGCCAGGGAATAGCCCTGGTCGGCGTACCACTTCTGCAGTTCCGCCAGCCGACCCTGCAGGGTGTTGAGGTTCAGGGTCTTGCCGTAGTCCGCAGCGAAGGTGTCCTGCAGAACGGCGGGCGGCAGCTTGGCCTTGGTGGAGTCAAGCTCCACCTTCTGAAGCACAGGATTGGCGGTGGCGATCACCACGAGCTGAACGCCAAGGGGACCATCCACCGGCTGGATGCGCACATCCGAGAACCAACCGCTGGCATAGATCGCGGCGAGATCGGTCTGCAGCTCCGAACGGGAGACCCTGCTGCCGGGCCGCACAATCATGGCGTCGTAGACGGCCAGCTCGAGCCGCTCCCTCTCCGGATGGCCCTCCAGGCCGTTGATCACCACCTCACTGATCAGCACCTTGGGCTCGGCGGGCGCCTGGGGCGCCAGGCTGCCGGCTGGCGGTGTGCTGGCCGGGGGGGTGGTTTCTGGCGGAGTGGCGGGCGGGGTGGGTCCAGGGGTGACGGCCGGGCCAGGTAGGGCCGGCTCAAAGCCGGCTGGCTTGTTGGCGGGCGCCGGCATCGAAGCCGGGGGGGCCGCCTGGGGCTGGGCTGGAGTGGACTGGGCCTGGGCCTGAACCCGGGCGGGGGCGAGCAAGGCAAGCACTCCGAGCACCGGCAGGGTGACCACCAGGCCAGGGCCGCCGCGCCGCCCGAGCCGGGCTGGGAGGGAATCTGGGGTCAGGGCGTTGCGGGTGCCACCCATGCGTCTCCGAGGCAATGCGGCGAAGCCGCAACTTGGCGTGACCTTACCCGTACACGTGGGGTTCAGGGCAAACACCTTGGACCCGTTTGCAGACCTCCCCATAGGCCTCGATGACGCCGCCAAGGTCCTGACGGAAGCGATCCTTGTCCAGGATCCGGTCGTTGGCGTCTTCGACGCGGCCATCCCAGAGGCGGCAGGTGTCGGGGCTGATCTCATCGGCGAGAACCAGCTGACCGTCGGTGGTGAAGCCGAATTCGAGCTTGAAATCCACCAGTTGCAGTTGTACCCCGACGAAAAGGTCCCGCAGAACATCGTTCACCCACCGCGCCAGCCGCTCCAGCTCCCAGCGCTGCTCCACGGTCACCAGGGCCAGGCGCTCCAGCCGGGCCTCGGTGAGCAGAGGATCGCCGAAAGCGTCGTCTTTGTAATAGAGATCCAGCAGAGGCGGCTCCAGGGGCGTGCCCTTGGCGATCGGCAGCTCCCGGCAGAGCGAACCGGCCGCCACGTTGCGGATCACCACTTCGAGGGGAATGACCGCGACCGGCCGCACCAGCATCCAGCGATCGCCATCGATCCCCCGGTAGTGGGTGGGAACGCCAGCCTGCTCGAGCCGTTCGAGCAACAGGGCGGAGATCCGGCAGTTGAGGGGTCCCTTGCCCGGTAGCTGGGCCTTCTTGAGGGCGTTGAAGGCCGTGGCGTCATCCTTGAATTCCACCGCCAGCAGGTCGTCGGTGTCGGTGCGGAACACCCGCTTCGCTTTGCCCTCGTAGAGCAGGGGACCGAGCTGAAAAGCCGTCATGGTGTGGCAGGCGGAAGAGAGGGGCTGACCGGGGGGCTGGCGGCATGGCCTCCGGCGGCCCGAGGTGAGCGCAGCTGGCGCTCCAGCTCAAGGGTGCGGGCCACCTGGTCGGGGTCCGGCTGGCGCAGCCGCCATTCGGCGTAGGCGTCGTCGATGCGCTGGCTGAGCCGCAGCCGCCGCGCCGCCGCGGCCGCCCCATCCCCACCGGACGCCTGCTGCAGGTTCCGCTGGAGATCCAGCAGTTCGGCCGCCAAGCCCCAGGCCGCGGCGGCGGCGGCCTGGTCCAGCGCCTGCTCCAGCAGGCGATCGCGCTCGGCAATCGGCACCGAATCAAGCAACTGGGTGGCCAGCTGGAGCCGCTCGGCAGCCGGGCGCCCCGGCAGCCGACCCGCCAGCAGCAGGGCGGCGGCCTCCTCGTTGAGGCCCAAGGCCGCCAGGTGGCCGGCGAGCACGTCGAGGGCGGGACGGGTGTCGAGACTGCCGTCCTCCCGCAGCCGCATCGGCAGGGGCATGGCCTCCAGGCTGGCCGGATTCCCCGCCGCCAGCCGTCGCAAAGCGGCGGCGGCGCGGCGGTGGTTCAGCCCGGCGTTCGCCGCGCGCCACTGCTGAATCAACCACTGCTGGCGCTCGATCCCAGCACCGGGACCGAAACGGTCGAGCACGGTGAGGGCCGCCTCCGGCGCCCGGCAACTGATCAGGGCATTGGCGTTGGTGATCACCACGCTGAACGGCTGGGGGGCCGGCCGCAGGGCGACAAGGCGTTCGGTCAGCAGGCGCAGGCGCTCGGGCTGATCGAACCGGGCCGAGTCCTGGCAGGCCTGCTCGAGCAGCAACAGATCATCTGAGGCCAGGCTGGCGGCAAAGGCCTTCTCCTCCATTGGCAATGCCACCGTTGGGGCCGATGGCGACGGCCGCTCGACCGGCGAATCCAGGGGCTGGGCCGACGCAGCCGGGTCGACGCCCAGAAACCCTGCCGGGGAGAGAAGCAGCGCCCCAATCCAGCCGGCCACCCGGCGGGATGGGACCGCTGAGATGTAGAGAAGGAACGGCACGGCGGGCGATCCAAGGGCCACAACCTAGGGAACCGCCCCCTCCGCTCCGATCGATCCGATGACGTCCTCGGCACCGCTCCAACCGTCCACCCCATCCCGGCTCCTGGTCGTCGGCTCCGGTGGCCGGGAAAACGCCCTGGCCTGGGCGCTGCGGCGCTGCCCCGGGGTGGAGAGGGTCTGGGTGGCGCCTGGGAATGGGGGCACCTCCAGCCAGCCGGGCTGCGAGCCCCTGGCGATTGCCAGCAGCGACCAGGGCGGGTTGGTCCGCGCCTGCCAGGAGCGGCAGGTGGAGCTGGTGGTGGTGGGCCCGGAGGGACCCCTGGCCGAGGGCCTGGCCGACCGGCTGCGGGGGGCTGGCCTGACGGTGTTCGGTCCCGGGGCCGATGGGGCCCGGCTGGAAGCCAGCAAGCACTGGGCCAAGACGTTGATGCGGGAGGCCGGGGTGCCAACGGCCTCCCACTGGGCCCCGACGACCCTTGCGGAGGCCCTGGCCGTGCTGGAGCGCCAGGGCCTGCCCCTGGTGGTGAAGGCCGACGGGCTCGCGGCCGGCAAGGGGGTCACGGTCGCCGACACGGTCGAGGCCACCCGGAGCGCCATCGAGGAGATCTTTGCGGGCCGCTTCTCCAGCCCCGGCAGCGACGACGCTCGCGGCGGCGCCCCCCTGGTGCTGGAGGAGCGCCTCTTTGGTCCTGAGGTTTCGGTGTTCGCCCTCACCGACGGCACGGCGATGGTGCTGTTGCCGCCCGCCCAGGACCACAAGCGCATCGGCGAGGGGGACACCGGTCCGAACACAGGGGGCATGGGCGCCTACGCCCCGGCACCCCTGCTCGACGCCGCCGGCCTTGAGCAGGTGCGCCAGCTGGTGCTGGAGCCCACCCTGCGGGCCCTTCAAGGGCGCGGCATCGAGTACCGCGGCGTGCTCTTCGCTGGGCTGATGCTCACCGCCGATGGCCCCAAGGTGATCGAGTTCAACTGCCGCTTCGGGGATCCCGAATGCCAGACCCTGATGCCCCTGCTGGGCGGGGAGCTGGCGGCGGTGCTGCTGGCCTGCGCCAGCGGCAATCTGGCCCAGGCCCCCGCCCTGACCGTGGCGCCCCGCTGCAGCGCCTGCGTGGTGGCCGCCGCCTCGGGCTACCCCGACGAGCCGCGGCAGGGCGATGCCATTGACCTCACCCTCCTCCCGGAGGCCGATCGGCAGGTGTTCCATGCCGGCAGCCGGCTGGAGCCCTCCGGCACTTGCCTCACGGCCGGTGGCAGGGTGCTGGCGGTGGTTGCCCAGGCGGCGGATTTCGACGCGGCCTTCGGCGCCGTCTATGCCGGCCTGGAGCAGGTTCACTTCGATGGGATGACCTTTCGGCGCGATATCGGCCACCAGGTCCGACGCCTCTAGGGTGCGCTGATCCGACGGTTCCGATCGTGACCGCCGACAACCCGTCCATCCCCACCTTTCCAAACCTCGACGCGGCCATGGCCGCGGCTGAAAGCGCGGCGGTCGAACCGCTCTCCTGGTGGCAGGGATTCCTGCGCTGGTGGGCTGAATTCAGCCTGCAGACCAAGCTGCTGGCGGTGGCCACCCTGGTGGTGAGTCTGATGATGACGGGCATCACCTTCTTTGCCTTCCACAGCATCCAGCGCGATGCCCGGATGAGTGACACCCGCTTCGCCCGCGACCTTGGTCTGCTGCTCTCCGCCAACGTCACACCCCTGGTGGCGGAAAGCAGGGACCGGGAACTGGCGGCGGTGGCCGAACGCTTCTGGCGCTCCAGCCGCAGCCTTCGCTACATCTTTTTCGCCGATCCCGATGGCGTGATCTATCTGGGGATCCCGATCAGTGCCACCAACGGCGGCAGTGAACTTCTGCTCAGCCGCCGGCTCGAGCTGCCGCCCGATCTGCAGCGTCGGCCCCAGAACCCGCTGATTCGCCAGCACCTCAGCCCCGATGGCCAGGTCACCGACGTGTTCGTGCCGATGGTGAGTGATGGGCGCTATCTGGGGGTGCTGGCGCTTGGCATCAACCCAAACGAGGCGGTACTGGCCAGTGCGGCCCTCACCCGCGAAGTGACGGTGGCTGTGTTCATCTCGATCTGGGTGCTGGTGATCCTCGGGGCGGTGTTCAATGCGCTGACGATCACCCGACCGATCAAAGAACTGCTGGAGGGCGTGCGCTCGATCGCCGGGGGCGACTTCGAAGCCCGCATCACCCTGCCGGTGGGCGGTGAACTCGGCGAACTGCTCAAGGGCTTCAACGACATGGCTTCGCGGCTGGAGGTCTACGACGCCGCCAACATCGAGGAACTCACCGCCGCCCAGGTGAAGCAGCAGACCCTGATCGCCACGATGGCCGATGGGGCCGCCCTGCTCGACGGGGAGGGCCGCATCGTGCTGGTCAACCCCACCGCCCGCCGTCTGTTCCGCTGGGAGGGCCGCAAACTGGAGGGCACCGAACTCTGCGGCGAACTGCCCGAGGTTCTGGCCATGGAGTTGCAGGAGCCGCTCCACACCCTGCTGAGCGGCGAGCGGGAAAGCACCGACGTGCGCTGCAGCTTCGGGGAGCCGGCCCGCACCCTGCGGATCGTGCTGCAGACAGTCAAGGATGTCAGTGGCGAAAGCCTCAAGGGCATCGCCATGACCGTGCAGGACCTGACCCGCGAAGTGGAGCTCAATGCGGCCCAGAGCCGCTTCATCAGCAATGTTTCCCATGAGCTGCGCACGCCACTGTTCAACATCAAGAGCTACGTGGAAACCCTCCACGACCTGCGCGATCAGCTCAGCGAGGAGGAAACCCAGGAGTTCCTGGCGATCGCCAACGCCGAAACCGATCGCCTCACCCGGCTTGTCAACGATGTGCTGGATCTCTCTCGGCTGGAATCCGACCGGATCTGGAGCCTCGAGCCGATCGAGTTACGCCCGGCGATCGAGCAGACCCTGCGCAACTACCGACTCAACGCAGAAGAGAAAGGCGTGACCCTCGACCTGGAGGTGGATGCGCAGTTGCCCCGGGTGATGGGCAACTGGGACCTGATTCTGCAGGTGCTCGACAACCTGGTGGGGAACGGCCTCAAGTTCACCGCCGCCGGGGGGCGCCTGAAGCTGAGAGCCTACCCCTGGCCCGATGCCTGCCCCCTCGATCCCGGCAACGTCCCGAACACCGACCAGCCATCCTGCGAGCTGTCTTCACCGATGCCCCGCCTGCGCCTGGAGATCGCCGACACCGGATCGGGAGTCTCCCGGGAAGACCAGCAGCGGATTTTCGAGCGGTTCTTTCGTGTCGAGAATGCCGTGCATACCGAAGTGGGCACAGGACTTGGCCTCTCGATCGTGCGTGGGATCCTCGACAAGCACGGCAGCCGGATCCGGATGGTCAGCGAACCGGGCGTCGGCACCACCTTCTGGTTTGATCTGGCCCTGGAACACGCCGACCTCGACGACCTGCAGGTTGAGGGGTTACGACGCCAGCACGCCCTGGCGGCAGCTACCCACGACTGACGTCCAACCTTGATGAAAATCAGAGATCGTCACTGCCGACCCCCCGCACGATCCGGGAGAGTTCATTGCGCTCGTCGTTGGTGATGCGGTGAGGTACACCGCTGATGATCCGCTCGAAGTTGGAAAAGGAGTTCCTGATCTCGGGCCCATTACCGGTGATCACGAATTCGCGGATGCCTTTGTCATGGGCCGATCCACGCATCTTGAACACATTGATGGCGCGGGCCATCTCACCACGAATCTCCACATATTGCAACAATAGAATCGTGTCTGTAATGGTGGAAATATGGGAGTCCGTGATCGAATGGCTGCCCATAAACTCCTCCGATGTGTTAGTGAAGAATCCAGCAATCTCCTCCTGTTTAGCATAGCCGGTTACCCCGATCACGAACTGGCGAAAAGTGTTGTGGCTAACGCCCCGCGACAGGGCAGACAGGGAGTCGATCGCCATTCGTGATGGCTTGAAATCGCTGATCTCCGTCTTGATGATTTGGAGATGGTCTTCCAGACCCGTCGATTCGGGGTAGGCACAGATGATCCGAAGCAACCCATCCTCTTCCATCTGCTCGAAATCAATTCCCCAGCTGGTGGCATTGCGCAAAAGCTGGGCGCGCGATTCCTCAAAGGCGAAGACGATCGCTCGCTCCTTGTTCAGGCAGGCATTCTCCACAAACTTACTGACCAAGAGCGTCTTGCCGGTGCCGGTGGCACCGGTGGTCAGGATGATCGAATCCTTGAAGAAACCACCGCCACACATCTCATCGAGACGGGCAACCCCAGAGCTGACACGAACGTTGGAAGATCGCTGGGTCAGGCGCATGGCACCCAAAGGGATGATGCTGACCCCGTTGACCCCCATCGTGAAGGGAAACTCTCCCTTCATGTGAGTGGTTCCCCTCAATTTGAGGATTTCCACCGTTCGCCTGCGCCGCTCACCGTCGAGCACATTGCGTAGGATGATCACATTATCGGATACGAACTCCTCAACGCCATAGCGGGCAATCGGCCCATACTCATCGACACGCTCAGTGGTCATCACCGTGGTGACACCGATCTCCTTGAGCCTGGCGATCATCCTGAAAATCTCACGACGCACCACCGACAGGGCGTCATACTGCTGGAAAACAGCAGTGATGGAATCGATGGCAACGCGGCGAGCCTTGTACTTGCGGATCGCGTAGTTAATGCGCTCGATCAGGCCTGAGAGGTCAAAACTACCTGCCACATCCTGTCCCTCCGGATCAGGCGAAGCATCCAGGATGAAAAGCTTATCCTGATCAATCAAAGACTGAAGATCCCAGCCAAAGCTGGAGGCGTTGCGAATCACATCAACGGGGGATTCTTCGAAGGTAACAAAAATTCCCGGTTCATCATACTTATCAATACCGTTGTAGAGGAAATGAAGCGAGAAAATGGTCTTCCCAGTGCCCGAAGTACCACTGATCAAGGTGGAGCGTCCCGTCGGCAGGCCCCCCTGAAGAATGTCGTCGAGGCCCTCCACACCGGTGGGGAGCTTCTGCACCTGCAATGGCAAGTCAGAGGTCGGCATGAAATTCTGCATGATTAACGAGGCTGGGGAAGACAATCAAAGCAGGGCCGACTTGCCCATGGCCTCAGGCGAGTCGAGGGAGCCATCGATCAGATCGTTCTCCGAAAGCTCGTCATAGAGAAGATCCAGACCGATCAACACCCGCTCCCGGTCTGAGAGATCACCGATGATCCGCCGCACCGGCGGCGGCAGGATCTTGGCGAGGGTTGGCGTGGCAAGGATTTTATCCTCCTCAGCCAGCTGGGGATTCTTGAGCACATCGATCACCTTGAGAGCGTAGACACCCTTGAACTCCGATTCGAGGATGGTGCGCAAGGTCTTGAGCGCACGCATCGAATTTGGGGTGTTTCCCGCCACATAGAGCTTCAGGATGTAGGCCTTTGGTGGTGCCATCAGCAGATCTCCTGCTTTAAGGCACCCAGCTGGGCAGCCGGCTCGATCGCCTCAAGGAGAGGCTCCGGCGGCAGGGAGCGACGATACATCTCACAGAGATTGGCCAACACATCCATCAGAGCCAGTCGATAGTCCCTGAGAAAATCATTCTTGCGGCCTTTCAACTTCAATAAATTCCAGAACTCATCAATCAGATTCATGTGGATTTCAACGGTTTTGGTAATCGGGATATCACTGAAGAAAACTGTGTTCACGAAGCTTTCGAGCGCTTGATTTGCGGCCACTGGGTCACGGAAATAGCTGATCAGCAGATCCCGGTAGGTGCGTTCCAGGGATTGCAGCAGGATGTTGCGCTCCGCGGGCGGCAGGTTCCGGAAGAACCTACTCGGATCCCGTTTATAGAACACACCGAGATAGCCCAGGCGCTCCTTGAGCCGATTGGAGAACCTCCACTTTTCCGCCCAACCGGTTTCGTTTGCGTCGTCGGGCCCCATGGACTGCCCCCGCCGCAGGAACCGGGAGATGGCCGCATCCAAGCTGTAGCTGAGCTGTTCGAGCTGGTCCTTGGCGAGGTGGACCTCTGCGGCGTGGTACTCGACCAGGCCGGTCACGGGACCGAGGATGACAGTGGGCAGCACCAGCCCCTTTCCCCAGAGCTGCTGCATGGTGTCTCTGCTCAGCAGGCCCTGCTCAAGCAGAACAGCATCGAAGCCATCCCAACGATCCTCCAGAGCCGCCCCGGGGGAGGGCTGTCCCCCCAGATCCACCAGTTCATAGCGACCTTCCCGGAGCCACTGGCCGCAGGTTTCCCTGAGGGTAGGGTCCCTGAGCAGGGACGCGATGGTCAGGGCAGGCTGGGCCATCCGCCGTTCTCGGATGAGAGCCATGACCATAGTGTTGACGCTGGGGCAAACGGCAAGGGAAGATACTTGTTCGTTTCTTGCGCTGGTCGTGCGCCAGGCCTGAATAACTACGATCCGCAGGGGCATTTCCCCTGCGCGGAGCGTTGTTTGCCTGTCCATGCCACCTGTTTCCATGACCAACACCTCTCCCGCCGTCAGCGCTCCGCCCCCCAACGGCATCCCAGCGGCGGCCACGGGTCCCTACGCCATCGTCGAGGCTTCGGGCCAGCAGTTCTGGCTTCAGCCGAACCGCTACTACGACCTGGACCGGATCCACGCCGAGGTGGATGACACCGTCACCCTGGATCAGGTTCTGCTGGTTCGCGATTCCAGCGGCACCCGCCTGGGCCTCCCCCATGTGCCGGAGGCTTCTGTCACCCTGAAAGTGGTCGCCCATCGCCGCGGGCCCAAGATCATCGTCTACAAGATGCGCCCCAAGAAGAAAACCCGTCGCAAGAACGGCCACCGTCAGGAGCTCACCCGGGTGGTCGTCGAATCGATCACGGTGGGCGGCCAGTCCCTCAGCTGATCCTTTCCATCCTCAGCTGATCCTCTTCAACAGGGGTTTTCCGCTTCCTTCACCTCGCTTCCACCTCCTCCAGGCTTGATTCCATGGCCCACAAGAAAGGCACCGGCTCCACCCGCAACGGCCGGGATTCGAATTCCAAGCGCCTGGGCGTGAAGCGCTACGGCGGCGAAACCGTCAGCGCCGGCTCGATCCTGATCCGCCAGCGTGGCACCTCGGTCCTTCCCGGCCTGAATGTCGGCCGTGGCTCCGATGACACCCTCTTTGCCCTGGTGGACGGGGTGGTGAACTTCGACAGCATCAAGCGCAGCCTGCGCAACCGCAAGCGGATCAACGTGGCCCTGCTGGCCTGAGCCGGTAGGCCCGGGTGGTGATCAGGAAGGGGTGAAACACCTCGAGAAATCGGTCCTGGAGCGTTTCAAAAAAGCGCTCCACCAGGGCCGGCTCATCGAAATGAAAGGGGTACTCCCCCTGGAACCCCTTGAAGAAATACCAGTTCAGCAACGCCGTCGCCCCTGGTTCCATCCGTGCGGCAAAGTCAACGAGCTGGGCGGCCGGGTCGGGCAGATGCTCCAGCACATCGAGGCAAACGACCGTGTCGAACCGGCTCGGCAGGGAGGGGTCATGGAGGTCACGGCAGACTTGCAGCCGCTCGCTCAGGCCGAAGCGGGCCGCCCGCTCGGCCACGAAGGCACGGTTGTGGGGGTTGAGATCCACGAACCAGACCTGCTCCACCGCCGGCAAGGCGGCCGCCGCCAGGGCATGGCTGCCGATCCCGCCGCCGAAGTCGAGCACCTGTCCGACGGCGCAGCGAGCCTGCAGCCTCAGGGTGTCGGCGATGTAGTCGGCACTGCCCAGGTGCCAGGCGGCCAGTTCCAGCAGGTGGCCCGTACCCACCGTTTCCTCGTAAAACGCCCCCACCCGCAGGGGGTCGAAATCCACGGCTCCGGGATGGAGGGCCGCCAGATCGCTGCAACTGGCGCCGAGGCGCTGTTCCAACACCGCGGGAGTGAGCTCCAGAAAATCAGCCAGTTGCTCCCGGAGGGCAAAGCCATCGCAAAGGAACTGATCCACGTCGATGGCGGCGTCGCGTCGGTGGCTGGCGGAATCGGCGCGGATCAGCTCAGGCACACCGGATCGGACATCTGAAACAACCCGCAGATTACGGCGGTGTCCTCGCTGACCCCAGCTCCGGCTCCCCCAGTCCCAGGTCCCCCAACTCCGAACCGGCACCGGGCACATCGAGCCAGCGGCGCAGCCAGGCCACCAGCAGATAGAAGGGCAGGGTGTCCAGCAGGGCGGCTACGAATTTGAACAGGTAGCCGCTGGCGATGAACGCCCCCAGCTGGGGCAGCACCGGCTCGCCCACACGAACGGGCAAGACATGGGCGGCGTAGTGGCTGATCAGCACCACCGCCGTGGTGTCGACCAGCTGGCTGACCATGGTGGAGCCGTTGTTGCGCAGCCAGAGCGCCTTGCCGCCACTGAAGCGCTTCCAGAAATGGAAGAGGCGCACATCGGTGAACTGGGCCGCCAGGTAGGCCGCCATCGAGGCGCCCACCGCACCGAACGCCAACCGCCGCACCTCGAAGAACACCGGCAATCGCCCTTCGGGGTCAGCCAGGGGCAGACCATGGCCGCCGCCGTAGCCATCGAGGCCCGGCAGCACACCCCCCAGCCAGAGGATCAGCACGATCCAGCCGTTCAGCAGCAGCCCCACCCAGACCAACTGGTTGGCCTTCTGCTCGCCCCAGATCTCGCTGATCAGATCGGTGCACAGAAAGGTGACGGGGTAGGGCAGCGCCCCGACCGCCACCACGATCGGCCAGCCACCGATCGAGCCGAGGCTGAGAAAACGGGTCAGCCCCAGGATGTTGAGCATGCCCATCGTGCCGAGGAAGAGTCCGGCCAGCACCATGTAGGCCAGATCGCGGCGGTTCTGCAGGGTCAAGGCGGATCGGGTCGGGGAGCACGGGCCCCAGCCTGCTGGGGCCGGCGCGGGATGCAACAGTTCCCTCAACCTTCCTCACCGCTTGGGCCCTGGACAAACCCTGTGGATTTCTGGTGCTCGACAAGCCGCCAGGCCTCACCTCCCACGCCTGCGTGGCCAGGGTGCGCCGCCGCTATCAGCTCAAGCGGGTCGGCCACGGCGGCACCCTCGATCCGGCCGTGACCGGGGTGCTGCCGATCGCCCTGGGGAGCGCCACCCGACTGCTGCCCTATCTGCCCGGCGCCAAGGCCTACCGCGGTGTGATCCAGCTGGGCCTGCGCACCGGCACCAACGACCTCAGCGGGGAGGTGCTGGAGAGGTCTGCGGTCCCGGATCTGGATCTCCTGCAGCTGAACGCCTGCCTGGAGTCCTTCCGCGGCCCCATTCAGCAGCGCCCCCCCCAGGTGTCCGCCGTCCACGTCGCCGGTGAGCGGGCCCACGTCCGCGTCCGCCGCGGCGAAACCCTCGAGCTCAAGGCGCGCGCCGTGACGATCCACCGGCTGGAACTGCTCCGCTGGGATCCGGAGCACCACCGGCTGGAGCTTGAAGTGAGCTGCAGTGCCGGCACCTACATCCGCGCCCTGGCCCGCGACCTGGGCGATCGGCTCGGCTGCGGCGGCGCCCTGGCCACGTTGCGGCGCACCGAGGCCCTCGGTTTCGGCCTGACCGGCAGCGTGGATCTGGAGCGCCTGGAGGCCGAACCCCTGCTGCCCCTGCGGGATCCCCTGCTGGCCCTGGCCCACCTGCCCCGCCACCAGCTCGATGCGGCCGACTGGCTGGGTTGGCGCTGCGGCCGTGGTCCGGGCACCGCGATGGAGCTCACCCCCGACCAGGCCGTGGTGGTGGTCAGCCCAGATGGCAACCTGGCTGGCATGGCCCGCTCAGCTCCAGACGGACGGCTTCAGCCCCGTTTGGTGCTCGATCCGGCCGGTTGAGTCCACACCCCGGAGCCGATTGCGATGGCCGGCCACAGCAAGTGGTCCCAGATCAAGCGCCAGAAGGCGGTCGTCGATGCCAAGCGCGGTGTGGTCTTCACCCGCCTGGGGCGCGAGATCACGGTGGCGGCGCGCCACGGCGCCGATCCGGCCGGCAACTTCCAGCTGCGCACCGCCATCGAGAAGGCCAAGGCCGCAGGGATGCCGAACGGCAACATCGACCGGGCGATCGCCAAGGGCTCAGGCCAGGCGGGGGGGGAAGCAGACCGGTTCGAGGCAGTGCGTTACGAGGGCTATGGGCCCGGCGGGGTGGCGGTGCTGGTGGAGGCCTTCACCGACAACCGCAACCGCACCGCGGCCGACCTGCGGCTGGCCTTCGGCAAGCACGGCGGCAACCTGGGGGAAACCGGCTGCGTCGGCTATCTGTTCGAGCACCGGGGGGTGGTGCGGATCGAGCAGTCCGATCTTGCCGAAGAGGCCCTGCTCGAGAACCTGCTGGAGCTGGAGGTGCTGGGCTACGAGCTCGATGCTGCCGGGGCGGATGTGGTCTGCGGCTTCACAGGCCTTGAGGCGCTTCAGGACGGCCTGCGGCGCCAGGGTTGGGCCGTGGCTGGCTGGGAGCACCGCTGGATCGCCGCCAGGCCGTGCCGCCTCGTGGACGCCGACCAGCTGAACACCTGCCTGGGCCTGCTCGATGCCCTGGAGGATCTGGATGACGTGCGCAGCGTCACCTCCAACCTGGAGGCCGACGATGCCCTCCTGGAGGCGCTGTTGACCTGATCAACGCTGGGCTAACCGCTGAGCGCCGCCCGGTCCACCCACACCTGCAGGGCTGGATGCCCCTGCAGCCAGCTGGCCGGGAGGTCCGGGCTGGCTGGTTCCTGCAGGAGGCGGCGGAGGATTGGGGCCTTGCCGGAGCCGCTCACCACCAGCAGGATCCGCCTGGCCTGCAGGATCTCGGCCAGGCCCAGGGTGATGGCGGCGCTGGGCACGGCCGCTGGATCACCACCGAACAAGCCGCAGTTCTGGAGGCGGGTTCCCCGGCTGAGCGCCACGCAGCGGCTCACGGCCGAGGGCAGGCACGGGGGCTCGTTGAAGCCCACATGGCCGTTCTCGCCAAGCCCCAACAGTTGCAGATCGATGCCGCCGGCGGCGCCAATGGCCTCGCCATAGCGGAGGGCTTCGTAGTCTGGGTCGGCAGCCAGCCCCCTGGGCAGTTGCAGCCGCCCTGGATCGAGGCCGAGCGGGTCCCCGAGTTGCCGGCGCATGGTGGCGGCGAAGGAGCGGGGATCAACGGGGGACAGCCCCACGTACTCATCGAGGTTGAAGCTGCGCCAATCGGCCCGGATGGCTTCCCACTGCTCGGGTGGCAACCCGGTCAGCCGGCGGACCAGGGCGGCGTACACCGGCTCCATCGTGCGGCCGGTGGCCAGGCCCAGACACAGGCGCGGATCGGCGATCATGGCCCCGGCCATGATCGCCGCCACCCCTTCGGCCAGGGCAGCGCCATCCTCCGCCACCACCAGGCGGCCAGCCCAGACGGGCAAGGCTGCTCCTGGCGGCTCAAGGACGGTCAGGGGCGGCCCCAGGCCGTGACGGTTCCAGGTGTCCATCCCGGGGAGCCTGGCGGATTGGCCGTCCCCGAGGCAAGCGGCCCCCTGCCCTGGTCCTTGAACGGACGCAGCTCGGCACCCCGGTAGTAATGCCGAAGGATCTGGTCGAACCGTTCACCGCGCTGGGCGAGGGCAAAGGCGCCCCACTGGCTCATCCCCACGCCATGGCCGAAGCCGCGGCCGATGGCCACCAATCCGATCGGAGGCTGCAACAGCTGGGCCTGGGGTGGCGGCGGCGGACCAAGCAGGGGGCCCAGGGGTGTGCTGAACCCAACCGGCACTCCAGGCTGGGGACCCCCGGCCACGGCAACCCCGGCGTCGGCAGGACCGGTGAAGCGGAAGGGGGCCGCTTCGAAGCGCACCATGGTGCTCCTCAAGCCCAGCCGGCTGCGCAGCTGGGCACCGCTGAGCACCAGCGCTCCGGAGGGGCCGATCACCCGGGCCTGGCGCACCCGGCCACTGGCGGTGGTGGCGATCACATCGATCCGCCGCACGCCGCCGATCTCGGCGAACGCCTGGTCCAGCAATTCCGGTGCCAGGTCCTTCTTCCATTGGCTCACCGGGCTGCTCTCATCGAAGTCACGCACGCTGACCAGGTAGGGCAGCTGCTGCGACCAGAGGTCGCCGCTGTTCTCCGTGGCGCCGCCGCTGCTGCTGTGGAACACCGCATTGATCAGGCCGTCACCGTACATGAGAACCAGGCCCCGGGTCGTGGCGGTCGCCTGGCGGGTGGAGGCCGTCTCGGCTTCCAGGCCCTTGTAGACCTGGCTGCTCACCGTGGCCTTGAGGTCGAAGGCGGCCGAGGGATTGCGCTGCCGCAGGGCATAGGTGCGGGCGGCGACCGCCTGGGCCCGCAGGGCCTCCAGGGGCCAGCTGGCGGGCATCTCGCTGCCGACGACGCTGGGTAGATAGGTCTCGACGCCGATCACATTGATGGCCCGCAACTGGTCGTTGGCGGGGCGAACCTGCAGGCGGCCGCGGTAGCGCCGCTGCTGGAGCTCAAAGGTGGCGGGAGCCGAGCCGGTGCCGATCGGCTCGAACCACAGCTCGCCGACGGAGATCGGGGCCGCTGGCGCTTCGACCTGGCCCTGGGGCTGGGAATCGACGACGACCCTGCCGGCGGAAGGTCTGAGGACCACCATGCCCCCCGGAGGCAGGCGCAGCAGCTCCTTGCCGGCTCCATCCACCAACCGGGCCCCGCCGTCGCCGGCGATGCGGAAGCCCGCCGATTCGAGCAGCAACACCCGCAGTTCCGGGCTGACGCCCTCCTGGCCCCTGGCCGCTTCAGCCGGCTCAGCCCCGGCCCCCCGCTGCAGGCCAGGGGCGCTGAAGAGCAGCAGGGTTCCGGCCAGAGCCCCGATTCCCCTCCACAGGCGGCGGGGGGTTGGAGGCAGAGCCAGAGGAGCGAAGGGGGACAAGACAGCAGCCATGAACCGGCGGTGGGCTCGCAGAAAGCGGGCCCATTGTGACCACCACGCAACGGGGCTGCCAGTCCCCCGCCGGACACCCGCACCACTGGTTGGACCGGCGTCGGGCGGAGCCGTGACAGCATGCCGAAAAGACGCGGATGGTGTGCAGGTCACCTTTCTTGGCACCAGTTCGGGGGTCCCCACCCGAGCCCGCAACGTGTCGGCGGTGGCCCTGCGGCTGCCCCAGCGCGCCGAGATCTGGCTGTTCGATTGCGGCGAAGGCACCCAGCATCAGTTCCTGCGCAGTGAGTTGCGCGTCTCGCAGCTGAGCCGGATCTTCGTGACCCACATGCACGGCGACCACGTCTTCGGGTTGCCAGGCCTGCTGGCCAGCCTCGGCATGGCCGGCAGCTGCGGCGGCATCGATCTCTACGGCCCCGACCCCCTGGCCGACTATCTGGAAGGGGCCCTGCGCACCTCCTCCACCCGGATCGGCTATCCCCTGCGCACCCATCCCGTGCGGGAGGCCGCCCTCAAGGGCCTGGTCCTGCTCGACGACGGCGACCTGCTCGTGCGCTGCGCCCCCCTGACCCATCGCATCCCCGCCTACGCCTACCGGGTGGAGCAGAAGCCACGTCCCGGCCATTTCAATGCGGACAAGGCCCGGAACCTGGGCATTCCGCCGGGACCCATCTACGCCGAGCTCAAGGCCGGCCGCAGCGTGACGCTGGAGGATGGCCGGATCATTCGCGGCGAGGCCCTCTGCGGACCCGTCCGCCCCGGCTGCAGCGTCGTGTACTGCACCGACACGGTGTTCTGCGAGGCGGCGGTCGAGCTGGCCAAAGGGGCCGACCTGCTCATCCACGAATCCACCTTTGCCCATGGCGAGGCGGCCATGGCCATCCAGCGCCAGCATTCCACCAGCACCATGGCCGCCCAGACGGCGGCCATGGCGGGGGTGAAGCAGCTCGTGCTCACCCACCTCAGCCCGCGCTACGTGCCCGGCAATGCCTTCACCCCAGACGATCTGCTCGCCGAGGCCCGCTCGATTTTTGCGAACACGCTGCTGGCCAGGGATTTCCTCAGCGTCGAGGTCAGCCCTGCGGAGACCTGAACCAGGCGTGTCGGCAGGCGGGCCTGCAACAGTTCTTGATTCCGTGCCGGACGGCCGTCCGGCCGTGATACAAGGTCTCAGGCGCGGTGCCCACCGCCATTTCGCCGGCTCCCTCCATGGTCTCCCTCCTCTCCTCCTCGCTCCGGACCCTCACCCGATCCCTTCTGGTTCTCTGCCTGGCACTGCTCGCCTGCCTGGCGCTGCCGGCCATGGCGGTGCAGGCGGCCCAGTGGGACACCGAAACCCTCACCGTGGCCGGCACCCCGGATGGCACGCCGGTCAGCTTCAGTGAGGCGGAAATCAAGACGGGTCGCAAGATCTTCAACGAGAGCTGTGGCACCTGCCATGCCGGTGGCGTGACCAAGACCAACTACAACGTCGGTCTCGACATCGAAACCCTGGCCCTGGCCACCCCGCCCCGGGATTCCGTGGATGCCCTGGTGGACTACATGAAGGATCCCACCTCCTACGACGGGGAATTCAGCATTTCGGAAATTCACCCCAGCCTGCGCAGCAGTGATGTGTTCGTGAAGATGCGTGACCTCAGCGAGAACGACCTGCGCCTGATTGCCGGCTACATCCTGGTGGCGCCGAAGGTGAGCGGGATCCAGTGGGGCGGCGGCAAGGTCTACTTCTGAATCAGGCCACCGGTGGCCTGATGTTCCGGGGATCAAGGGACCCCGGCAGCTTGCTGTACCACCACTCCTGCAACGGCCCGTTCAACCGCTGCGGAAAGAGCGTGACCACCGTGCGGGTTGGCCTGGAGCCTGGCTGCAGCAGTTCCACGGCATAGGACGGGCAGCGGCGGGACGCCAGATCGGCGACGAACCGACGACCGATCCGCCGCCAGCTCGGCTCCTTGGTGCGCCAAGCCAGCCTGCAACAGGGCCAGGGCAACTCCTCCCGGTCGAACAGCCTGCAACAGGGGCCGAGGATGCGGTAGCTGTACTGGCCGCCCAGGCTGGGATGCTCGCTGCCGGACTTCAGGAGGGCGTCAACCTGCAAGGCCATGAAAAAGCCACCCGATCGGGTGGCGGTGAATGGGGTTCAGATCCAGCAACGAAGAAGCGATGAATCAAGGGGGGAGTAAGGAGATGTACCCCGGTGGCCCCCCTTCCACCCCCCAGGCGCTCAATAGAGCTCTTCTTCGGCGTGGGTGGTGATGGTCACGTCGGAGGTGGGGTAAGCCACGCAGGTGAGCACGAAACCGGCTTCGATCTGGTCGTCGTCGAGGAAGCTCTGGTCGGATTGATCCACCGTGCCGGTGGTGAGCTTGCCCGCGCAGGTAGAGCAGGCGCCGGCGCGGCAGGAATAGGGGAGATCGATTCCCTGCTCTTCAGCCGCATCGAGGATGTACTGATCGTCAGGAACCTCGATGGTCTTGTTGAGGCCCTCGCTCTCGTTGATGAGGGTGACCTTGTAGGAAGCCATGGAAGGGATTGGGGCTCACAGGCGCCTGGACAGTCCGGGCCTGTAGGACCGCACCTTCCTACATCGGACCAGGGCGTTGCCGGTGCTCCCGGCGGCGGATCATCGGAAGGCCAATCAAAGGGGGGGCACAGATAAGCGTGATTTATGCGACGGCTGCGCCTCGACGGATCTCCAGCAACCCCCAGCCGCCCTGCTCCCCGATCAGCCTCGTGCCCCAGCCGGCTGCTGCCAGGGCCCTCACAAGACCGGGCACCTGATCCAGCAACAGCCCACTGAGCAGGCCAACCCCGCTGCTGGAGAGCACGGTGTGGAACTGGGGAGCGAGGGTCTCGATCACCGGCGCCAGGATGTTGCAGAGCAGCAGCTCGGCTGGTTGGCCGTCGAGCAGCCCCGCCAGCGCCTCCACCGACCCCAGGTCCACCTGCAGGGTCTCTCCTGGTCCAACGGCGAGGCCATTCAGCCGGCCATTCTCACCAGTGGCACGGACGGCCAGGGGATCGGTGTCGGTGGCGGCGGCGAAGGCGGCCCCCAGCCGCAGGGCGCCCAGGGAGAGGATGCCGCTGCCACAACCCAGGTCGGCCACCCGCCAGCCCACAGGATCGATCGCCTCGATCGCCTCCAGACAGAGACGCGTCGTGGGATGGCTGCCGGTGCCGAAGGCGCTGCCGGGGTCGAGGAGGATCACCTCCCGGCTGGAGAATTCGGCCGGCAACTCCAGCCAGGCCGGCAGGATCAGCAACCGCTGCCCAACCGGATCGGCTTGCCAGTGCTGCTTCCAGCTTGAACTCCAGTCTTCTTCTCCCTGCTCATGCCACTCCTGCGGAGGCAGCGGCAGGCCAAAGGGCTCACCCAGCGGCTCCAGGGCCGCCTCCAGCCGCTGGCGCTCGATCAGGGGCCAGTCGGCGGCCGGCAGCCAGGCCACCAGCCGGTGGAACCGCGGCGTTCCGGGCCCGTGGCGAATGGCCACCCGCTGAACGCCAAGCGCGCCCAGTTTCCACAGCAGCGACTCCTCCAGTTCGGCCGGAGCATCCATCTCCAGCCGCCACCAGCTCCGGGCCATCAGAGCGTGACGGGATGGGCTTCCTGGATGCCGTTGATCGTGTGGATGTGGGCCAGCAGGCTGGGGGGGATCGGGTCGTCGATGCTGAGCACCATCACCGCATCGCCCCGCACGATCCGCCGGCCCACCTGCATCGAGGCGATGTTCACGTTGTGCTCGCCCAGCAGGGAGCCGAGCTGGCCAATGATGCCGGGCATGTCCCGGTGGCGGGTGAAGAGCATGTGGCGGCTGGGGGCCACATTCACGGGGAACTCATCAATCGTGGTGATGCGCAGCTCCCCGTTGGCGAACACCGCGCCGGTGACGCTGTGGCTGCCCTGGGACCCCCGCGAGGTGAGCTGCAGCGAACCGCCGGCGAAGTCGCGGCTGCTGTCGTCCTTCACCTGCAGCACATGGATGCCGCGGCCCTTGGCCTCCAGGGACGCGTTCACGTAGTTGATCCGATCGCCGAGGGCGGGGGAGAGCAGGCCCTTGAGGGCCGCCACCACCAGGGGCTGGGAGGGGTGGTTGGCGAACTCGCCCTGGAGCCGAACCTCCAGTTCCTGCACCGAGCCACCGGCCATCTGGCTGAGCAGCAGCCCCAGGGTCTCGGCCAGCTGGAGGTGGGGCCGGAGCCGCTCCATCACCTCGGGGGTAAGGCCCGGGATGTTCACGGCACTGCGAGCCGGCAGCCCCAGCAGCACATCGCGGATCTGCTCGGCCACGTCGATCGAGACGTTCTCCTGGGCTTCGGCGGTCGAAGCGCCGAGGTGCGGCGTGAGGATCAGCCGCTCCTTCACCCCGCGCAGGGGGGAATCCGCCTCCAGCGGTTCATTCGCATACACATCCAGAGCGGCTCCGGCGATCGTGCCGGCGTTGAGGGCTTCGGTCAGGGCCTGCTCGTCAACGATTCCGCCGCGGGCGCAGTTCACCAGACGCGCCGTGGGCTTCATCGACTGCAGCAGCGCCGCGTCCACCAGATTTTCGGTGTCGGGCGTGCGGGGCAGGTGCAGGGTGATGAAGTCCGCCTCGGCGAACAGGGGCTTGATCGCCAGCAGGCGCACCTGCAGCTGCTGGGCCCGTTCTGTCGAGATGAACGGGTCATAGGCGAGCACCTCCATGCCCATCGCCTTGGCGACCCGGGCGACATGGGAGCCGATCTTGCCCAGTCCGACCACGCCGAGCTTCTTGTTGTAGAGCTCGTTGCCGACGTATTTCTTGCGGTCCCAGCCCCCGGCCATCGTGCTCTGGTGGGCCTGGGGAACGTGGCGGGAGAGGGAGAGCATCATCGCCAGGGCATGCTCGGCTGCGGCGATGGTGTTCCCCTCCGGCGAGTTGACCACCAGCACGCCCCGCTGGGTGGCGGCGGGCACATCGACGTTGTCGACGCCCACACCAGCCCGCCCGATGATCTTCAGCCGCGGGGCCGCCTCGATCAGGGCGGCCGTCACCTGGGTGCCGGAGCGAATCATCAGGGCTTCGTAGTCGCCGATGATCTCGAGCAGTTGCTCGGGCGGCAGGCCCGTGCGCACATCCACCTGGGCCACCTGGGAGAGGATGTCGATCCCCGTTTGATCGATCGGATCGGAAACCAGAACCTTTGTCATGAACCGGGGATGGGGTGGAGAGGGGCCCGAGAGCCTCCAGCGATGGCCGCCGGTGAAGTGTAGTGAGCGGTCGCCACGCTGCTCGCCGGCAGCGAAGAGAATCCATTCGACTGCGGCGTTCTGTCTTGGGATTGTGTGTGGTGATGGTGCTGGATGATCACGTCAAGCTGCTCCAGCTGCGCGATCAACTCAGCCAGCTCAGGCCAGCGCCAACGGCGCTGGTGGCGGTCGGGGAAGGGGAAACGCCGATGGAGGCGGTGGAGCTGCTCAATCCGGCGCTCGCCCGCCAACGCCGCCAGCGGACCATGGTGCGCTGGCTGATGCCCTTCGGGTTCTTTGCCGGCCTGATGTTCAGCCTGATCACCAACCTCGACACCTTCGCCTTCGCCGGCCCCGTCGGCGAACCGCTGATCGGTGGCCTGCTCGGCATGGGCTCCGGCTGGATGGGCAGCTTTGCGGCGGCCGCGAGCGTGACCTCCGAGGCTGACGACCGGATCCGCAGCCTGCGCAACCGGCTCGAGGAGGGCAACTGGCTGCTGCTGCTGGATGCGGCGACCGGCGAGGAGATTCCTTGGAACCTGATTCAACAGTCCAGGCCCCGGGCCGTGGTGCGCCTTGCCGAAAGCTGACCCCGCACCGCTCGCCGATCTCATCCAGCTGGCCGAGCGGGCCCTGCGGACCTGGGAACCGCTCTGGAGTGGCTTCCTCCCCGCCTCGGTGCTCGAAGAAGCGGAAGGGCGGCTGGCGCCCCTCAGCGAACTGGACCTGCACACGGGGGGAGGGTATGCCCACGCCGAGCGGCGCTGCCTGCGGCTGCAGAGGGTGGAGCTGGTCGGTGCGGAGCACCCCCTGGCCGCGGCCCCCCTCGGGGGCCTGCAGGTGAGCGGCAACTTTCTGTTCGACCCCGCCTCCCCTGCCGATTTCCGCAGCGGTCTGCTGGCGGCCGGGGCCACCGAGGCGGATCTCGGTGATCTGTGGGTACGGGGCGATCGCGGCGCCCAACTGGTCACCACCGAGGCGCTGGCCGCCCGGTGGCACGGGCAGCAGGCCCGGGTCCGCACGGTGACGGTGGACCTCGAAGCCATCCCCCTTAGCGATCTGCAGCCACCCGTCCGGCCCCAACCCCGCCAGCTCCACACCGTTGAAGCCTCCCTGCGGCTGGATGCGGTGGCCTCGGCCGGATTCGGCGTCTCCCGCAGCCGCATGGCCGGCTGGATCCGCCAGGGGCTGGTGCGGGTCAACTGGTACGTGATCGACAGCCCCGGCAGGGAGCTGGCCCCGGGCGATCGGATTCAGCTGGAAAACCGCGGCGAACTCACGGTTTTGGCAGTGGAGGCGACCAAGCGGGAGCGGTGGCGCCTAAAGCTCAGCAGGTGCTGAAAGCGGTCACAAGGCAATCTGGCAGCTCTGGCTGCTAGGTTTCGGCCTTGGGCGAATTGCCCAGACCCCGGGCGATTAGCTCAGAGGTAGAGCACTACCTTGACACGGTAGGAGTCACTGGTTCGATTCCAGTATCGCCCACTCCCCCATAGCCCAACGGGCCCGATTCCCCTCAACAGAAACGCATCAGGAGAAAGGAATGACCGCTGGGGCTCACCCTTTCACTGTGGTTGTCGGCATGGGGAGATCAGGCATCGGCGCTGCCCGTCTGTTGGCTGCCCGGGGCAGGAGGGTGTCGCTTCTGGAGAGCAAATCCACCCCTGAACTCGAGCAAACCGCCGCTCAACTCCGCAGCGAAAGGATCGAAGTTCACCTGGCCACGCCGCTGGTGCCTGCAAGCTTCGAGACCCTCGGTACTCCCCCCGACGACGTTGTTGTCAGTCCGGGGATTGCCTGGGATCACCCCACCCTGGAGGCGCTGAGGCAGCGGGGGGTCCCGATCCGCGGTGAACTCTCGGTGGCCTGGGAGGCAACCCGCTCCATTCCCTGGATCGGCATCACCGGAACCAATGGCAAAACCACCGTCACCCATCTGGTCAGCCATTTGCTCACTCAGGCCGGCATCGATGCTCCGATGGCAGGGAATGTGGGTTGCTCGGCGGCCGAGCTGGTGCTTGAGCGCCAGTCGCCAGGGCAAGCCCTGCCGGAGTGGATGGTGGTGGAGCTCAGCAGTTATCAGATCGAGGCGTCAGCGGAGCTGCGTCCGCGGCTGGGTCTCTGGACAACCCTTACCCCCGACCATCTCGAGCGCCACGGCAGCCTCGACAACTACCGGGCGATCAAGCGCAGCCTGCTCGAGAGCTCCGGCAGCCGCATTCTCAATGCCGATGACCCCGATCTGCGCGCCCACGCGGCCAGCTGGGACCAGGCCGACTGGGTCACCGCCACGCCAATGGACCAGTGGCCCCAGGGGATGGAGCCCTTGCTCTGGATTGCGGCGGGCCTGGTGCACAGCGCAGCTGGACCCCTGTTTCCCGCCGACTGCCTGGCGATGCCGGGCAATCACAACCGCCAGAATCTGCTGATGGCCGCGGCCGTGGGCTGGAAGCTGGGCCTGGAAGCCGCCGTCATGGAGTCCGCCTTTCGTTCGTTCCCGGGGGTTCCCCACCGGTTGGAGCGCATTCGTGAGCTTGCTGGCGTCGGCTGGTACAACGACAGCAAGGCCACCAACTACGACGCGGCGGAAGTGGCGCTGGCGGCCCTGCCCGGTCCGATGGTCGTGCTGGCTGGGGGGCAGGCCAAGCAGGGCGATCCGGCGGCCTGGCTGAGCGCTTTGCAGCAGAAGGCGGCTGCCGTGGTGCTGTTCGGCGCGGCCCGACGCTCCCTGGCTGGCCTGCTGGAGTCCAGCGGCTATGCGGGCACGGTCCTGGAGCTGGAGGGTCTGAGCCAGGCCGTCCCCAAAGCTCGCCAACTGGCCGCCGAGGCCCGCTGCCGCACCGTGCTTCTCTCACCGGCCTGCGCCAGCTTCGATCAGTACGGCGATTTCGAGGCCCGCGGCGACCACTTCCGCTCCCTGGTCGCAGCCCTGGAGACCTGAGAGCGTCCAGCAGCAACGCCAGAGAAACGCCCCAGACATAAGGACCAAGGGTGTGGTCGATAGACTCAGGACCCTGGCCCGGTCTGACCTTGGCCTATTGGTTGATGAAAAGCGAGCCCGATGTCTACGGCATCGATCACCTGGCCCGCGAGCAGACCACCCTCTGGGATGGCATCCGCAACTACCAGGCGCGCAACTTCATGCGCTCCATGCAGGTGGGGGACCAGGCGTTCTTCTATCACTCAAACATCAAGCCACCCGGCATCGTCGGGTTGATGGAGGTGCTTGAAACCGGGCTGGTCGACCCCAGCCAGTTCGACCCCGACTCGAAGTACTTCGATCCCTCCGCCACCCAGGACGCCCCGCGCTGGGACTGCGTGCGGCTGGGCTACCGGCGCTCGTTCCCCCATCTGCTCAGTCTCGACACCCTGCGGGACAGCTTCACCACCGACGAGCTGATGGTGGTGCGGCGGGGCAACCGTCTCTCAATTATGCCGGTGCCAGAGGCAACGGCCCTGCGGCTGCTTGCGCTTCTTGCCGCATGATCCTGCCCAGCCCGGACCCCGCCCTGCCGGGACCTTGCCGGCTCGGCTACCGCTGAAACATGTTGGCCACGTAGCAGCGGGTCACCGCCCGGCTCTGCACCCCGTTCTGGACGAGAAAGCCCGCCAGCGCAGCCTGAAACAGCCGGTACTGGTCCCAGTTCGGATGGGCATCGATGAAGCGGCGCATCGAGCCCAGCAGGGCCTCCGGAACATCGGCCCGCAGGCTCACCACCCCCTGGTCGTCCTGATCGGAGGCGGGTGGCGCCACCGTGGCGGGGGGGGCGCTCAGCTGGGTTGGGGGGGAGAGAACCGGAGCTGCATCCATCGGAACGTGTTCGGGGAGACACCAGTTCTCCACACCGGGGCAGTCCCGTCAAATCGGGCGGCACGGGGCGGGGAGCGACCATCCCAGCCTGAGACTTCAACCACGGGGGGGCTGTGGATCGATCAGCCCCGCAGCGGCGGCGGCTTGAACCGATTCGCCGCCACTGTCAAGGGGAGAACCCATCGAAGGGCGCTTCTCCACAGGCAGGAGCTGGGGAACAGGTTCCTGCCGATCGAGCTGTGGAAAAGCTGTGCAGAAGCCTGGGGAAGCCCCCCCGGGCCGGGGAGGGTCCAGGAGATCAGCACTGCTGATCCCTGCCGATTCGGGCGGCCAGTCTCACTGGCGGCTAACTCTCCGAGCGGTGCTGGTCACCGAGCGGCCATTGCTCCATGGCCCTCAGGCATTGGGCACTGGCCGCCGCCGGCCAGCCCCCTTCGATCCCCCGTTGGGAGTCGCCGGGGGTGAGCACGAAACGCAGGGCCCAAGCGCTGCGATCCCCCTCAAGGCCGACCCACCAGGGCTGGCGCTCCAGCTCAAGACTGACCAGCTCTTCGGGCATCAACTGGTCGGTGAGGGCACCGACCTGCTCCACCAGGTGACGGATCGCCTGCAGCAACTGAAGGGCTTCGCCCGCAGTGAGCTCTGCAGCCCAGCCTGCTCCGCCGATCAGCACCGAAAAGGGTTGGCGAGCAGGGTCCCAGGCCAGGCGCCAGCCTTCCCCCTCTCCGCACCATCCCCCCGGATTCAAGGCAAGTCTCAGCCAGGCAGGAGATCGGGCTGGTCCTGTTCGTCGCTGAGTTCGACGATGGCGCGCTGCACGGGTTTGACCATCGCATCCTCCAGGAGGCCATCAAAATCATCGAAGCGGCGCTGCTTGGCCCGGAAGGCGATCTTCACGGTAGTCAGATAGCGGTTGCTCGACTCACGGATCAGGCTCTCGGCCCGTTGGGCCAGTTCCTTGGGATTGACCACTGCACTGGTATACAAATCGAGTCACCAACTTCCAACACTCTAAGCCAGCGCACAGCCAGCCCCGGATGGTGGTTCCATCCGGCACACTTGGTGCACAGAACGAAGGCCAGCCCCGCCGTGATGGATGGCACCCTGGCGATCGACCTGGGCAGCAGCAGCACCGTTGTGGCCTTCCAGGCGGCTGGCGGCGGGCCGATCGAATTGGTCTCGCTCGCCCCGTTCAGCGGCGCCACCACAGGTGTGATCCCAAGCCTGATCTGGGTGACCAGTGCCACGGCCGACCAGGCCCTGGTCGGCCGCCAGGTGCAGGAGGCCGGCCTGGCCTGGAGTGAGAGCCCCCAGCTCTGCCGCGATTTCAAGCGCAGGATCGGCGCTGGCGACAGCGGCTCCGGCCGGGTGTGCCTGCTCAGTCCAGAGCAGGCGGGCGCCCTGCTGCTGCAGCGCATCTGGGCCAGTCTGCCCCCGGAACTGGCGCCCTCCCGGCTGGTGCTCACGGCCCCGATCGATGGCTACCGGGGCTACCGGCAGTGGTTGGAGCAGGCCAGCGAAACTCTGGCTGTGGAGGAGGTGGCCCTGGTGGATGAGCCCACCGCCGCCGCCATCGGCGCCGGCCTCCCCCCCGGCAGCCGGGTGCTGGTGGTGGACCTCGGTGGCGGCACGATTGATCTTTCCCTCGTGGCCCTGGATGGAGGCGAAGGCCGGGCGGCACCGATCGCCCAGCTTCTCCGTTTCGGTGGCCGCGACCTGCGCGGCAGCCGCCAGGCCCTGCGCTGCGCCAGGGTACTGGGGAAGGCGGGCCTGGCCCTGGGGGGCAGGGATCTGGATCACTGGATCGCCGCGGCCCTCCTGGACGGTCACCCTTCCGGGGCCCCTGGCTCCACCGCGGCCATGCCGGGAGCCCTGCTGGAGGCTGTCGAGCAGCTCAAGTGCAGGCTCAGCACCGAACAGGAAGCCAGTGTGCTCTGGTGCCCCCCTGGCGAGGCCTGCCGAGAGCTCAGGCTGAACAGGCCTGCGCTTGAGGCGCTGCTCAGGGGGAAGGGGCTCTTGGAGCTTCTCGATGACCTTCTAGAGCGGGTGCTGGCCGGGGCTCGGGCGGAAGGACTGAACCTGGCGGCGATCGACGCCGTGCTTCCGGTGGGGGGCAGCAGCCGCATCCCCCTGATCCGTGAGTGGCTGCGGGAGCGCTGCTGCGGCATCCCCATCCTCGATCAACGGCCGATCGAGGCTGTGGCGGTTGGGGCTCTTGCCCTGACCCCCGGCGTTCAGATCAAGGATGTGCTCACCCGGGGCGTGTCGCTGCGCCGCTGGGATCCCCGCAGTGATGGCTACCGCTGGCATCCCCTCTTCCTCGCCGGCCAGAGCTGGCCCACCGGCCAGCCCCTGGAGCTGGTGCTGGCCTGCAGTCGGGATGGGCAACGTGAGCTGGACCTAGTGCTGGGCGAGCCGCTCGATGAGCGGCGCACCGAGGTGGTGTTCCGCGATGGTCTTCCCGAACTGTGCCGCCGCCCTGCCGGAGAGATCCGGGTGGAGCCCTGGGCCCGGCAGCCCGCGGCCATCGGCCTGGATCCCGCCGGGACCCGCGGCCTGGATCGGCTGCGGCTGCGCTTCCAGATCAATGGGCAAGCCCAGCTGACCATGGAGAGGGAGGATCTGGTCAGCGGCCTCACCAGCGAGCCCATCGCCCTTGGCCCCGTCCGCTAGATCCAGGGCTGGGGTGGACGGCCCGGTGGCTGCCCCCAGAGAATGGGAACTCGGGGGTGCTTCGATAGGGAAGAGTAGGTTTTGCCTCCCCCCTCGCCTTGGCCATACGCCGCCACAGGCTGCCGCGCTTCTGGTTGGCCATCACCCTGGGCCTGGTGGCGGCAGGCGTTGGAGCCGCCCACTGGTGGGAAGCCCAGCTTCCCGATCGACTGGAGCAAGCGGCCGCCGAGGGGGATTACGAAGCCTGTCTGCGCTATAGCGACCAACTCGCCTCCCTGCGTTGGATGAGTGGACGCGCCCCCCGGGAGCAGGGGCGTTGCCGACGGAACAAGGCCGAAACGCTCTGGAAAGCAGGGAAGTGGGGGGAGGCGCTGAAGTTGCAACTCTTGCTCAGCAACTCTCCGGCCGGCATGGCCTCCGACAAGCGGCGCCTGGAGGCCTGGCAGCAGGACCTGAAATCCAGGGCCCTGGCTCGCTTCGAAGCCGGAGATCTGGAGGGCGCCATCGCCCTGCTCAAGCCGATGGGGGAGCATCAGCATCCCGATGGCAAGGCCTACGGCGACAACCTGCGGGAATTCTGGAGCCGCAACCGCCTCCAGCAGGATCGGGCCCGCGCCCTGGTCGCCCAGAAGCGCTGGTGGGAGGCGCTCGATGCTCTCAACCGCATCGACCATCCCTGGTGGAAACGCCAGTCCGCCGGACTGCAGAGCCAGGTGGAGCGGGAAATCGCCGCCCTCAAGGCCAAGGAGCAAGAACACCACAGCCACGGTGACACCAGCTTGAGCACCGTGCCCATGGCCGAACTCGATGCTGCCGTTCAACGCAACATCGGCCTCGGACTCGACGACTGGACCGCCTTCACCAAAGCTTGTAAGGAGCTGGGCGGCAGGGTGGTGGAAGCGGGGCCAGAAACGGGCTGCCAGCGTTGAGAGCCGCCCATGACAGGATTACAGAACCAGAGCGTGAACCGCCATGCAGCCGGGAGAGCAGGTCAGGGTGAGCCAGAGCGTCGTGGTCTTCACCCACCCGGAGCACAGAGGTGAGCCCTTCGATCTCCAGGGTCAGCAAGGGGAGGTTCACCAGGTCCTCGATGACTGGAAAGGACGACCGATCAGCCCCACCCTGCCTGTGATCGTGGCCTTCGGACGGTTCCGGGCCCATTTCCGTGCCGATGAACTCGAAGCGGTGACCCCACCAGCCTGACTCACTCCTTCAACAGGTAAACCCCCTCCACCCCGTCGACTTCGGCCAGACAGAGCTGAACGCTCTCTTTGCGACTGGTGGGCACGACCCGGCCACAGAAGTCCGGTTGGATCGGCAGTTCCCGGTGGCCCCGGTCCACCATCACCAGCAGGCGCACCGCCTCGGGGCGTCCCCAGGTCAGCAGGGCTTCCATCGCCGCCCGCACGGTCCGACCCGTGAAGATCACGTCGTCCACCAACACCACCTGGCGCCCTTCGATCCCGACTGGCAACCGGGTTGCTTCAACAAGCCGGGTTCCGACCCGCTCCAGGTCGTCGCGATGGAAGGTGGGATCGAGGCTGCCCTGGTCGATGGGGTGGCCGGAATCGGCTTCCAACTGCTGGGCCAGCACCCTGGCCAGGGCCACGCCACGGGTGGGGATTCCCAGCAGCAGCAACTGCCTGCTGTCTGTGACGCTCTCGAGCACCTGGGAAGCCAGGCGATGCAGGGTGCGGGCCAGGTCCTGGGCCGAGAGGATTTCCACTCGCCCGAGCCGACGGGGCGATTGCATGGCGCTGCCGAGAGGACGTGCAGCGTAGGCAGAGCCCTGGGTGCCACAAACATGACCAAAAGCTGACCCACCGCCTGGTGGGAAGGGTGTTTGCAGGGCCCGGGTTAACTTGAGGGGATGTTCAACGATGGGAAGCCTTCATCCACCGGGGTGACACTTTGTTCTCTATGACATCCGGCCCCCGCTCGAACCCCTTCTCTTCCGGTGGCTCGACCACGACCCAAGGGGCCGATGGGTCAGTTTCTCCAGTGGTTCTGGCGATCCTTGATGGCTGGGGTTACGGGGAAGCTTCCCAGACGAACGCCATCTCCGAGGCTTCCACCCCGGTGATGGACGCCCTGTGGGAGGCCTACCCCCACACGTTGATCCAAGCCAGCGGCGGCGACGTCGGCCTGCCCGATGGGCAGATGGGCAATTCCGAGGTGGGACACCTCACGATCGGCTCCGGGCGAATCATCCGCCAGGAACTGGTGCGGATCAGCAAGGCGGTGAGCGACGGCAGCCTGGCGGACAACCCAACGCTCAACGCCCTGGCCGACTGCCTGCTCGAGGATGGCGGCAGCCTCCATCTGGTGGGCCTCTGCTCCAATGGAGGGGTGCACAGCCACATCGACCATCTCGGGGGGCTGTTGCGCTGGGCCGCCGGTCGGGGTCTCAAGGATGTCTGCATCCACGCGATCACCGACGGCCGCGACACCCCTCCCCAGTGCGCCATTCAATTCCTTGATCAGATCGATGCCCAGATCGATGCGGCCGGTGTGGGGCGGATCAGCACTCTCTGCGGCCGCTATTGGGCCATGGATCGTGACAACCGCTGGGATCGCACCGAGAAGGCCTACCGCCTGCTCACCGAACCGGCCGAGGCCAGCCCGCTGACGGCGCAACAGGCCGTCGAAGCGGCCTATGCCGCAGGAATCCATGACGAATTCATCGAGCCCTTACGCCTCGGTCCGGGGGTTGTGAGCGCCGGTGATGGACTGATCTGTTTCAACTTCCGTCCGGATCGGGGCCGGCAGTTGCTGCGATCCCTGGCCCTCGAGAGCTTCGAAGGCTTTCCGCGTCCGTTCCTGTCACCTCTCCACCTGGTCACCTTCACCCAGTACGAAGTGGGCTTGCCGGTAGCGGTGGCCTTCCCCCCCGAATCCCTCGACGGATTGCTCGGCCAGGTGGTTTCCGAGCAAGGCCTGCTCCAGTTGCGGACGGCCGAAACCGAGAAGTATCCCCATGTCACCTACTTCCTGAATGGCGGAATCGAGCAACCCTTTCCCGGCGAAGATCGCCACCTCGTTCCTTCACCCCGGGTCGCCACCTACGACCTCTCGCCGGAGATGTCGGCCGATGCGCTCACCGAGAGTTGCATCGCCTCGATCAACAAGGGCATCTACTCCCTGATCGTGATCAACTACGCCAACCCCGACATGGTTGGCCATACCGGCCAGATGGAAGCCACCAAGGCGGCGATCGCCACGGTCGACCGCTGCGTCGCCCAGTTGGTGGAAGCCACCAACCGCAAAGGCGGAACGGTGCTGATCACAGCAGACCATGGCAATGCCGAAATGATGGAGAGCAAGGATGGCCGGCCCTGGACGGCCCACACCACCAACCCTGTTCCCGTCATCCTGGTGGAGGGAGAGAAGCGGAAGCTGCCTGGCCGTGGAGCCAGCGCCAGTCTTCGCAGCGGTGGGGGCCTGGCCGACATCGCCCCGACCCTGCTTGAGATTCTTGATCTTCCCCAGCCGGCGCGCATGACTGGCCGTTCCCTGATCGAGCCGGCCGACATCCTTCCCGACGCCACCGCCGAGCCCAAGCCTCTCCAGGTTTACCAAGCCCTGCAGGTGTAGGGGGCAGTCCTGGAGCGATCATTCGGTACGCTGAATTCATGTTGATCGCCATTCTCTCCTGGATCTGGATCGGCACCGGTGTGTTGCTGATCATCAGTGTCCTGCTCCACAGCCCCAAGGGCGACGGCATGGGAGGCCTGGCCAGCAGTGGTGGCTCGATGTTCAGCAGCGCCCGCAGCGCTGAAGACACCCTCAACCGAATCAGCTGGACCCTGCTGGCCCTGTTTCTCGGTCTGGCCGTGTTGTTGAGCGCGGGTTGGCTGCGTTGAGACCGATCAAGCGCCGCAACCTGTTGGCCGTCATCGCCTCCCTCCTCGGCCCGATCATCGGTGGCAGCCGGGCCGAGGCCGCCTCGAAGGGGACGGATCCGAAATGGCAACTCAGCGAGGCGGAATGGAAGAAACGACTCAGCCCTGAGGCCTATGCCGTGCTGCGCAAGGAGGGCACCGAGCGGCCCTTCACAAGCCCCCTGGACAAGGAAAAACGCAAGGGCACCTTCGTATGTGCCGCCTGCCGCCTTCCCCTGTTCCGTTCCACCACGAAGTTCGACAGCGGGACCGGCTGGCCCAGTTTCTGGGATTCGCTACCCAATGCACTGGTCACAAAGACGGATTTCAAGCTGATCGTGCCCCGCACCGAGTACCACTGCAGGCGGTGTGGCGGACACCAAGGCCATGTGTTCAATGACGGGCCCAGGCCCACCGGCAAGCGCTACTGCAACAACGGGGTTGCCCTGGGTTTCATCCCTGGTTGAGGCAGCCTGGCTGGGCTGGCACAATGCGCCGGACATGAGAACAGGCTCCATGCCTTCGCTCAGAATCAACACGTCGGCAGCTTCGGCAGTGACTTCCGCGACATTCTGAACCGCGGCAACGCCGAAGTGGCCGAGCGGCAGCTGCCCGTCGTGGGCAACCACACAGGAACCGGTGAAAAAGGGGAGAAGGCCGAAACCCTCTCCCCATGCTGTGGCGCCACTGGAGAGCCTGAAGAACCCCATCCAATTGATGGGGAGGCAGGACTCAGTAGTCGAAGTCGCCGCCCATGCCGCCGCCGCCGGCGGGAGCTGCTTCCTTCTTCTCGGGCAGATCAGCCACGATGCACTCGGTGGTGAGCACCATGCCGGCGATCGAGGCAGCGTTCTGAAGCCCCGAACGGGTCACCTTGGCGGGGTCAACAATGCCGGCGGCCAGCATGTCGACATACTCGCCGGTGGCGGCGTTGTAGCCCTCGTTGAAGGGCATGCCCTTGACGTGCTCAGCCACGACAGCGCCATTGACCCCGGCGTTCTGGGCGATCCGCATCAGGGGGGCACTCAGGGCGGAGGCGACAATGCCAGCGCCGATCAGCTCCTCACCGGAGAGATTGGCGGCTGCCCACTCCTCCAGAGCCGGAGCCAGGTGGGCCAGGGTGGTGCCGCCACCAGGGACGATGCCTTCCTCAACGGCCGCCTTGGTGGCGTTGATGGCATCTTCCAGGCGCAGCTTCTTGTCCTTCATCTCGGTCTCGGTGGCGGCGCCCACCTTGACCACGGCCACACCGCCGCTCAGTTTGGCCAGGCGTTCCTGGAGCTTCTCCTTGTCGTAGGTGGAATCGGTCTCGTCGATCTGCTTGCGGATCTGCTCGACCCGGGCCTTGACCGCCACCTCGTTGCCATCGGCCACGATCGTGGTTGTGTCCTTGTTGATGGTGATGCGACGGGCGGTGCCCAGCATCTCCAGCTTGGTGTTCTCCAGCTTGAGGCCGGCGTCCTCGGTGATCAGCTGACCGTTGGTGAGAACGGCGATGTCTTCGAGCATGGCCTTGCGGCGATCACCGAAGCCGGGAGCCTTGACGGCGGCCACATTGAGCACGCCGCGCAGACGGTTCACCACCAGGGTGGCGAGGGCTTCCTTCTCGATGTCCTCGGCGATGATCAGCAGGGGCTTGCCGGTGCGGGCGATCTGCTCGAGCACAGGCACCAGGTCCTGCACCAGGCCGATCTTCTTGTCGGTGAGCAGGATGTAGGGCTCCTCGAGGATGGCTTCCATCCGCTCGGTGTCGGTGGCGAAGTAGGGCGAGATGTAGCCCTTGTCGAAGCGCATGCCCTCGGTGACCTCCAGTTCGGTGGTCATCGACTTCCCTTCTTCCAGGGAGATCACGCCCTCCTTGCCCACCTTGTCCATCGCGTCGGCGATCATGCGGCCGACTTCCTCGTCGTTGCCGGCGGAGATGGTGCCCACCTGGGCGATGGCGTTGCTGTCGGAGATCGGCTTGGCGTGCTCCTTGATCTTGCCGACCAGGAACTCTGAGGCCTTGTCGATGCCTTTCTTGAGGGTGATGGCGTTGGCGCCGGCGGCCACGTTGCGCAGACCCGCCTTCACCATGGCGTGGGCCAGGACGGTGGCGGTGGTGGTGCCGTCACCGGCGGCATCGTTGGTTTTGCTGGCGGCCTGACGGATCAGGGCGACACCGGTGTTCTCGATGTGATCCTCGAGCTCGATCTCCTTGGCGATCGTGACACCGTCGTTGATGATCTGGGGAGCACCGAACTTCTTCTCGAGCACCACGTTGCGGCCCTTGGGGCCGAGGGTGACAGCAACGGCTTCGGCCAGGATGTCGATGCCTTTTTCGAGGGCCCGACGGGCGTTCTCGTTATAGATGATGCGTTTGGCCATGGGAATCAATCTCTAGGGGGGTGTTTGGACTGAAGCGTCGACAGGCGAAGCAAACCGATCGATGGTCAGTTGACGATCGCCAGAATGTCCTTCTCCGAAAGCAGCACGAAATCGTTGCCGCCCAGTTTGATGTCAGTGCCGGCGTACTTGCTGTAGAGAACTTGGTCACCCACGCTCACTTCGGGAGATTGGCGGGTGCCGTCGTCGTTCCGCTTGCCAGGACCGACCTGAACCACTTCACCAACCTGGGGCTTTTCCTGGGCGGTGTCTGGAAGCAGGATCCCGCCGGCGGTTTTTTCGTCGGAGTCGGAAACTTTGACAAAAACGCGATCCCCGAGGGGTTTGACCGTGGAGACGGTGAGAGAAACAGCAGCCATGATTCGATGCGACAACGACAGGCATGGCGCCGATGACGCCATGGGAACGGTCGAGTTGGCACTCGGGTCCGTCGAGTGCCAACCTATGGCAGCCAAGGGTTGCCCGGCAATCGGCACCGGGGGCGGTTGACCGAACAACGGCCCCTCCAGGGGCCATGGCGCTCCCCCCTCTCCCCGGCGCGGTGGTAAGTTGGCCGCGCTTTCGGTGGGTGTGCGGCCCGCTGTGCGAATCCCATCCTTTCCTATGGCTGCTGCTGCTCCCGTCAACACCGTTATCAAGGGCGTTGTGCGCCAGGTGATCGGTCCCGTGCTGGACGTGGAATTTCCGGCCGGCAAACTGCCCCGGATCTTCAATGCCTTGCGCGTTGAGGGTCGTAACTCCGCCGGCCAGGACATCGCCCTGACCGCCGAGGTTCAACAGTTGCTTGGCGACCACCGGGTGCGGGCGATCGCGATGAGCACCACCGACGGGGTTGTGCGGGGCATGGAAGCCCTCGACACCGGTGCCCCGATCTGCGTCCCCGTGGGAGAAGCCACCCTCGGCCGCATCTTCAACGTGCTGGGCGAGCCCGTCGATGAACTCGGCCCCGTCACCTCCAACCTCACCGCCTCGATCCACCGGGAGGCCCCGAAGCTCACCGAGCTGGAAACCAAGCCCAAGGTGTTCGAAACCGGCATCAAGGTGATCGATCTGCTCGCCCCCTATCGCCAGGGCGGCAAGGTGGGCCTGTTCGGTGGTGCCGGTGTGGGCAAGACTGTGCTGATCCAGGAGCTGATCAACAACATCGCCAAGGAACACGGCGGTGTGTCGGTGTTCGGTGGCGTCGGAGAACGCACCCGTGAGGGCAACGACCTCTACGAAGAGTTCAAGGAATCCGGGGTGATCAACTCCGAAGACCTCACAAAATCGAAGGTGGCCCTCTGCTTCGGCCAGATGAACGAGCCCCCCGGTGCCCGCATGCGGGTGGGCCTCTCAGCTCTGACCATGGCGGAGCACTTCCGCGATGTGAACAACCAGGACGTCCTGCTGTTCATCGACAACATCTTCCGTTTCGTGCAGGCGGGCTCGGAAGTGAGCGCCCTGCTCGGCCGCATGCCATCCGCGGTGGGCTACCAACCCACCCTCGGCACCGATGTGGGTGAACTGCAGGAGCGGATCACCTCCACCCTGGAAGGCTCGATCACCTCGATCCAGGCGGTCTACGTGCCCGCCGACGACCTCACCGATCCCGCCCCGGCGACCACCTTCGCCCACCTCGACGCCACCACGGTGCTCAGCCGTGGCCTGGCCTCGAAGGGCATCTACCCTGCTGTGGATCCCCTCGATTCCACGAGCACGATGCTCCAGCCGGCTGTGGTCGGCGACGACCACTACCGCACAGCCCGGGCAGTGCAATCCACCCTTCAGCGCTACAAGGAGCTTCAGGACATCATCGCCATTCTTGGCCTCGATGAACTGTCCGAAGACGACCGACGCACGGTGGATCGGGCCCGCAAGATCGAGAAGTTTCTCTCCCAACCCTTTTTCGTCGCTGAGATCTTCACTGGCATGTCCGGCAAGTACGTGAAGCTGGAGGAAACGATCAAGGGCTTCAACATGATTCTGGCCGGTGAGCTCGATGAGCTTCCCGAGGCCGCCTTCTATCTGGTCGGCACGATCGATGAAGTCAAGGCGAAAGCCGAAAAACTCAGCGCCGAAGCCAAAGCCTGATCCCCTTCCCGTTTCCGTCTTGCTTTCTGAGGATCCACGCCGATGACACTCAACCTGCGCGTTCTGGCTCCCGCTCAGAGCGTTTTCGATGGCAGCGCCGACGAGGTGATCCTGCCGAGCACCACCGGCCAGCTGGGCATCCTTCCCGGCCACATTTCCCTTCTCACCGCCCTTGACGTCGGCGTCATGCGCCTCCGCACGGGCAAGGATTGGGCCTCGATCGCTCTGATGGGGGGATTCGCCGAGATTCAGGCCGATCAGGTCACCGTCCTGGTGAACACCGCCGAGCTGGGCTCCAGCATCGAACCCAGCCAGGCGGAGCAGGCCGTCGAGGCCGCCCAACTGGTGGCGGCCGGCTTCGAGGGTCAACCATCGAGCACGGGCAAACTCAAAGCCCAGCAGGCCCTGGCCCGGGCCCGGGCCCGCTTGCAGGCCTCAAAAGCCAGCTGAGCGGAGCTGACTGTCTGGCGGGTTCGGCTGAATGAGCAGCTGGTGGCAAAAAAAAGCGTCCAGAGGGACGCTTTTCGCTTGAGGTTTGTTTTCAGGAAACCAACGGATCCCCGGCAGTCCCGCAGACTCAGGCGGTACCGCAGAAGGTCACGTCGGGGAACTTGAGCTTGGCCTCATCCAACGACTTGCCCTTGCCTTCCTCCTGCCAGTAGTTGATCACCTCGGTGGCTTTGTTGAGAATCTCGACGCGCTCGTTGTCGGTGATCCAGGATTTGGCTTCCAGTTCGCCCTTCATCGTTTCCCAGGCGTCTTCGCGGGGCCAGAAGAAGTAGGAGGTGAGGGGGCTGGGACCACCGCCGACGATCTGATCGACGGCCAGCGCAACGTTGTCGGGAAGCCAGAGAATCTTGAGGAGGAATCGACCCTCGTCGGCTTTGGGGGTATGGCCGGAGGGAACACCGTCTTCATCGACCGTGGCCGTGGCCAGGGCGGCGCTGGCCCCCCGCAGGGCCGGGCGCCCCTTGGTGATGCCTTCCTCCAGGTCGAGCGCGGCACCGGGGACATGCCTGGCCTCCACGGGGACGATCCTTCGGGTCAGACCGCGATCGGGGCTGGCCCCCTCCGCGGAGGGGGTGGCCGCCGAGTCGAAGTCGGGAGCGGCACTGTCAGTGGCCGTCATGGGTTCGGCGCTCAAGGCATAAAATCAAACAACAAACCTATCAGCCGCCGCTTCAGGCCCTGAGCACCATCCTGAGCATCGACCCGAGCATCCAGGCCGTTCTGCTCTTCGACATCGATGGGGTGATACGGGATGTGGGCGGCAGTTACCGCCGCGCCCTGCGTGAAACGGTTCACCATTACAGCGGCTGGCGGCCGCGACCCGATCTGATCGATGCCCTCAAGAGCGAGGGTCACTGGAACAACGACTGGCAGGCCGCCCAGGAGTTGCTGCGGCGACGGGGCCAGAGCCCCTTGCCGAAGTACGACGACCTCGTCGGCGTGTTCAGCCGCTTTTACTTCGGTGGAGATCCGTATGGGGATCCGGCCTGTTGGCGTGGCTTCATCCGGGATGAGCCCCTGCTGGTCGAGGCTGACTTCTTCGCCCGCTTGAGCGAGGCCGGGATCTCCTGGGGCTTCGTGAGCGGCGCCGAGCCCAGTTCGGCGCGCTACGTCCTGAGCCAGCGGCTCGCTCTGGTGGATCCGCCGCTGCTCGCCATGGGGGAGGCCCCCGACAAACCCGACCCCACCGGCCTGGTGCAGCTGGCCGAAACCCTGGCCGGCCAGGCCCTGGGCCCGGGGGCTCCCCCCGTGGCCTATCTGGGTGACACCGTGGCCGATGTGCTGACCGTGCGCAATGCCCGCCGCGAACGGCCCGGCCAGCGCCTGATCAGCCTGGCGGTGGCCCCGCCCCATCTCCACGCCCCTGGCCTGGCCAAGCAACGCTCCAGCTATGAGGCCGCCTTGCTGGAGGCCGGGGCCGATCGGCTGATCCCCCGCATGGCGGCTCTCCAGCCCGATCTGGTGCTCGCCTGGCTGGGGGGCGGCCCCACCGGCTGAGATTCAGCGCTGCATTGCCGCCACGCTCTTGAGAGCGGCGGCCGTGAGCACCTCATGGCCCTGCTCGGTCACGGCGACGTCGTCTTCGATCCGAATGCCGATGCCCTTCCAGCGCTCCTCGATCGCCGGCTGGCCCTGGGGCGGAGGCAGGCGGTCGCTCACATAGAGGCCCGGCTCCACCGTGAGCACCATGCCGGCCTCCAGCGGCACCGGATGCTCGCCAAGGCGGTAGGCCCCCACATCGTGCACATCCAGCCCCAGCCAGTGGCCGGTGCGGTGCATGTAGAGGTGGCGGTAGGCCCCCTGCTCGATCAACCCGTCCACCTCCCCCGCCAGCAGGCCCAGGTCCACCAGCCCTGCCACCAGCACCCCCAGGGCAGCCCCATGGACCTGCTCGGCATCGGCACCGGGGCGCACTTCGGCAATCGCCGCCTCCTGGGCAGCGAGCACCAGCTCGTAGAGGGCCCCCTGCTCAGCGCTGAAGCGACCGTTGATCGGAAAGGTGCGGGTGATGTCGCCGTTGTAGTAGTCGCTCAGGCTGCAGCCGGCATCGATGAGCAGCAGGTCGCCAGCTTCGAGCAGGGCGTTGTTGCTGGTGTAGTGCAGCACGCAGGCGTTGTCGCCGCCAGCCACGATCGAGCCATAGGCAGGACCCCGCGCCCCCTGCTCCATGAAATGCCGCTCAATGGCCGCCTGCACCTGGCGTTCGTTCAGGCCTGGACGCGCCACCTGGCGGGCCAGTTCATGGGCTTCCGCCGAAATCCTGCCGGCCAGGCGCATCCGCTCCAGCTCATCGGCGGATTTACGCAGCCTCAGCTCATGCAGCAGGGGGCAGGGGGCCACCAGGCCAAGGGCAGCATGACCGCTGCGGGGGGCGCGATCCAGCTGGGCTGCCCAGGCCGCCAGCACCAGCGGTTCGACCGCCGGATGGCGGTCCACCCGAAAGGCGATGCCCTCGGCGCCCTTGAGATAGTCGCCGAGGCGCTCTGCCAATTCGGCACGGGGATGGGCCAGATCGGCGCCAAAGCGCTCCACGGCCCCCTCGCATCCCCAGCGGAAGCCGTTCCACACCTCGGCGGTGGGGTCCTTCGGCTCCACGAACAACACGAAGGGGTTGTCGGGCCGGTGGGGCAGGAACAGGGCCACCGCACCGGGCTCATCGAAACCGGTGAGATACCAGAAATCACTCTGCTGACGAAACGGGTGCTCCACATCGGCGTGGTGGGTGACCAGTGGGGCCGCCGGGATCACCGCCGCCACGCCGCCGAGCCGCTCCAGAAAGGTGGTGCGGCGTCGGCTGAACTCGGCGGCGGAGATCCCCATGGAGAGAAGGTCGGAACAGCGCGAAGATGGCACAACCGATAGCATGAAGGGATTGGCAATCAGCGTGGGACGACGACGGTCGGGGCAGGGGCTGGCTGCGGCGACGTTTCGGACATGAACGGACTGGTCGGGCTGGCCGCACTGGTCGTCTTCATTTTGGTGGGTTCGGCGGTCTGCTCCGGCGTCGAGGCCGCCATGCTGACGGTGAACCCGCTGCGGGTCCATGAGCTGGCCAGCCGGCCCAGGCCGGTGCGCGGTGCCCTGGCCCTGCTGTCCCTCAAGAACCGGATGGGACGGGCCCTTGCCGTGCTGGTCATCCTCAACAACGGCTTCAACATCTTCGGCAGCCTGATGCTGGGCAGCTATGCCGGCTGGGTGTTCGCCTCCCAGGGAATCGACCGCATCGCCTTGCCCCTGTTCTCGGTCGGACTCACCGTGTTGGTGATCCTGCTGGGCGAAATCCTGCCCAAGGCGATCGGCAGCCGCATGGCCCTGCCGATCGCCTTGGGCAGCGCCGCCACTGTCGGCGTCGTGCTGAAGCTGATGCTGCCCCTGGTGCTGGTGCTGGAGCGACTGATGCCGGCGATCACCGCCGAGAGTGAACTCACCACCGATGAAGAAGAGATTCGCCTGCTGGCCAGGCTCGGCTCCCGCACCGGCCAGATCGAGGCCGATGAGGCCGCGATGATCGGCAAGGTGTTCCAGCTCAATGACCTGACGGCCCGGGACCTGATGGTGCCGAGGGTCTCCGCTCCCACCCTCTCCGCCCTGGCCCACCTCGAGAGCGTCCGCGAGCAGTTGCTGGCCAACACCACCGGCTGGTGGGTGGTGCTCGGTGAGGAGGTGGACGAGGTGCTGGGGGTGGCGAGCCGCGAGAGCCTGCTGGCTGCCCTTGTGGAGGGCCGGGGCGAGGCCACGGCCCTCAGCCTGACCATTCCGGTGGACTACGTCCCGGAGATGATCCGGGCCGACCGGCTGCTCACCGCCTTCCGACGCAACAGCCATTCGGTACGCGTTGTCGTCGATGAGCACGGCGGCTTTGTCGGGGTGATCGGCGCCGATGCCGTGCTGGCTGTGCTGGCCGGCTGGTGGCGTCGGCCCCAGCCGGCCCCGGACCGGATGCCATGAGCCGCTCCCCCGCCATCCCGGACACCATCACCCGCTGCGAGCAACTGCTCGATCGCTGGCGTGCTCGCCTCGGGATGACCGCCCGGGAGCAGTCCGTGCTCGCACCAGAGCTGGCCGCCCTGGACCGTCAACTGCAGCGCCTGGCCTGGCGCCATCTGCACGTGGCGGTGTTCGGCCGGGTGGGGGTGGGAAAATCCAGCCTGCTCAACGCCCTGCTGGGTCAGCCCCGCTTCGCCACCGACCTGGCCCACGGCTGCACCCGGCTCCAGCAGCACGAACCGTGGAATCCATTGATCGATGGGCTGGCCAGGGTGGATCTGATCGACACCCCGGGCATTGATGAAGTGGCCGCACCAGCCCGCCAACGCCTGGCGGCCCGGGTGGCGCTGGGGGCCGATCTGGTGCTGTTCGTGCTCGATGGCGACCTCACCCAGCCGGAGGCCGACGCGCTGGAGCAGATGCTGCGCCTCGGCAAACCCCTGCTGCTGGTTGTGAACCGGATCGACTGCTGGCCCGCCGCCGAGCGGGACTCCCTGCTGGCCAGCATCCGCCGCCGCCTGCCCGAGCCTGGCCGCGACCTGGAGCTGGTGGCGGTTTCGGCGGCACCGCGGCTGGCGAAGCTCCTGGCCGATGGCCGCGTCCGCAGCGAACCGGCGCCAGCGGCGATCGAACCCCTGCGCGAACGGCTGCTGGCGCTCCTGGCGGGCCACGGTTCGCTGCTGCTCGCCCTCAACAGCCTGCGGGCCGGGGATCGCTTCAACCAGCGGCTGCAGGACTGGCGGCTGCGCCATCACCGCAGGGAGGCCCAGAGCCTGATCGGCCGCTTTGCCGCCCTCAAGGCCACCGGCGTGGCTGCCAACCCCCTGCTGCTGCTGGATCTGGCTGGATCGATGGCCGTGGACACGGCCTTGATCGTGCAGTTGTGCCGGCTCTACGGGCTGACGGTCAACGGGGCCCAGGCCCGCCGGTTGCTGGGCCGCCTCTCCGGCCACGGCGCCCTGCTGGGCGGGGCCCAGCTCGGCATCCAGCTGCTGCTGGGCAGCCTTCGCCAGGTGCTCGTGCTGGCGGCCCCGCTCAGCGGCGGCCTCTCCCTGGCACCAGCAGCGCCCGTCGCCCTGGCCCAGGCGGCCCTGGCTGTCCACACCACACGCCGCACCGGCCAGTTGGCGGCTGCGGAACTGCAGCAGGGCGCCCGCCGGGGCCCCGGCGGCCCCGGCGGAATGCTGCGGCGCCTGGCCGCCCAGGATCCCCAGGTGCGCCAGTGGCTGCTGCACGGGCCATGAACGATCCGGCAAGGGCGGAACTGGCCCTGTTCGGCACCAGCGCCGATCCCCCGACCCTGGGCCATCGCGCCCTGCTGACGGGCCTCGCCGCCCATTACCCCCGGGTGCGCACCTGGGCCAGCGACAACCCCTTCAAGCAGCACGGGGCACCGCTAGAGGTTCGCTCGGCCCTGCTGCAGGCCGTCGTCGATGGGCTGGCCAACCCCAGGCTCCGGCTGGCCCAGGAGCTGAGCAGCCCCAGGGCGCTCGACACCCTGGAGCGGGCCCGGGCGCACTGGCCGGAAGCCCCGCTGGTGTTTGTGGTGGGGAGCGATCTGCTGCCCCAGATCCACCGCTGGTTCGCCGTGGAGACCATCCTCGGACTGTGCCGGCTGGCGGTGGTCCCGCGCCTCGGCTGGCCCATCGCATCGACCGACCTCGATGCCCTGCGGCAGCGGGGAGCCCAGGTGGACCTGGTCCCCTTGCGGATTCCCGCCACCGCCAGTTCCGAGATCCGGCTCCATCCCTATCCCGAGCTGGTGCCCGTGGAGCTGTGGCCCATGCTGCAGGAGCGCCATCTGTATGGGTTCGAGCCCGTCGAGTCCAGCCTGGTCCAGCCGCCGCCCCACCGCCGCCCCCTGCGCTGATGCGGATCGCCCTGGCCCAGACCAATCCGCTGATCGGCGATCTGCGCGGCAATGCGGCCCTGCTGCTCACCTGCAGCCAGCAAGCGGCGGCCGCCGGCGCTGATCTGGTGGTGAGTCCCGAGCTTTCCCTCTGGGGCTACCCCCCCCGGGACCTGCTGCTGCGGCCCGCCCTGCTGCAGGGGCAGGGCCAGGTCCTGGCGGAGTTGGCCACCACCCTCCCCCCGGGCCTGGCGCTGCTGGTGGGGGTGGCCGAGCCCGTGATCGGCGAACGGCTGCCGGCCCTGCACAACGCCGTGGCCCTGGTCGAGCAGGGGGCCTGGCGCATCGTCGCCCGCAAGCGGCTTCTCCCCAGCTACGACGTCTTCGACGAGCGGCGTTACTTCCGGCCCGCGGATCAACCCTGCCTGCTGGAGCTGGAGCGGCAGGGGCGTCGCTGGGCGATCGGCCTCACGATCTGCGAAGACCTCTGGGTGGAAGAAGAGGTGCTGGGCCATCGACTGGCGGGCGCCGATCCGATCGCCGAGCTGCTGCCGCACCACCCCGATCTGCTGCTCAACCTCTCCGCCTCGCCCTTCGTGCAGGGCAAGCCTGCGCTGCGGCGACGCCTGGCCACGGCGGCGGCGGCGCGGCTGGGCTGCCCGGTGGTCTACGTCAACCAGGTGGGGGGCAACGATGAACTGGTTTTTGATGGTGCCAGCTTCGTGATCGATGCGGCCGGGCGAATCCTGCTGCAGCTCCCCTGCGCCAGAGTGGACCTGGCGATCTGGCCGGTGCCCGGCACGGCCGCGGCGCCTCCTACCCTGCCTGATCCGTCGCCGGAACCAGCGCCCCTCGAGCAGCTGTTCCGCGTGCTGGTGCTCGGCGTGACCGACTATGCCCGCAAGTGCGGCTTCGAGCGGGCCTTGCTGGGGCTCAGCGGTGGGATCGATTCGGCCCTTGTGGCGGTGATCGCCGCAGCGGCGCTGGGGGGAGAGCAGGTCACCGCCCTGCTGATGCCCTCCCCCTACAGCTCGGCGGGATCCCGCAGCGATGCCTCCGCCCTGGCCGACCGCCTGGGCCTCCCACATCACACGGTGGCGATCGCCAGCCTGATGGAGGCCTTCGATCAGGCCCTGCTGGGCCCGATCGGCGCCCCGCCGGATGGCCTGAGTGCCGAGAACCTGCAGTCCCGCATCCGGGGCACCCTGCTGATGGCCGTGGCGAATCAGCAGGGTCAGCTCTTGCTCTCGACCGGCAACAAATCGGAGCTGGCGGTGGGGTACTGCACCCTCTACGGCGACATGAACGGCGGCCTGGCCGTGATCGGTGATCTCTACAAGACCACGGTCTTCCGGCTCTGCGCCTGGCTCGACTCGGAGGCGGCCGTTTCCTGCCGCAAGAGCTACGGCCTGCCGAGCGAGGGTGAACTGATCGGCAGCGCGATCCGTGACAAACCACCGAGCGCCGAATTGCGCCCCGATCAGCGGGATTCCGATTCCCTCCCCGACTACGACGAGCTCGATCCGCTTCTGAGGGCCTTCATCGAAGACCTGCGCGTTCCGGAGGAGCTGGTCGCCGCCGGAACCGAGGCGACCCTGGCCCATCGGGTGCACCACTTGTTGCGCCGGGCTGAATTCAAGCGGCGGCAGGCAGCACCGCTGCTCAAGGTGAGCGGCCGCGCCTTCGGCACGGGCTGGCGCATGCCGATCGCCGCTGGGCCGCCCTGAAGGCGGCCTGGCAGGGTTTCCCGATCAAACCCCTGCAGTTGGACCCGATGCCCGCCAATCTGGGAACAGCTTCTGAGTTGCATGGCAGCCAATGGCCCGGCGGCGCCGATCGCGAGCATCGGCGTTCCCACCGAGATCAAGCGGGATGAACAGCGGGTGGCGCTCACCCCGGATGGGGTCAGGGAGCTGGTATCCAACGGGCTTGAAGTCCGGGTTCAAGCCGGCGCAGGGGCGGGGGCGGGCATCACCGACGCGAGCTACGCCGAGGCCGGCGCCCGCCTGGTGAGCCGTGATGAGGCCTGGGCTGCCCACCTGGTGGTGAAGGTCAAGGAACCCCAGCAGGAGGAGTTCGGCTTCCTCCGCGATGATCTCGTCCTGTTCACCTATCTCCACCTGGCCGCCTATCCGGAGGTGGGCCGGGCCCTGCTGGAGGCCGGCACCACCGGGGTGGCCTACGAAACGGTTCAACTCGACAACGGCCAACTTCCCCTGCTCGCCCCGATGAGCGAGATCGCCGGACGGCTCGCGGCCCAGGTGGGAGCCCATCTGCTCGAGAAGCCCCATGGCGGTCGGGGTGTGCTGATCGGTGGCTGCACTGGCGTGCGGCCCGCCAGGGTGGTGGTGCTGGGGGCTGGCACCGTGGGCTGGAACGCGGCGCGGCTGGCGGCCGCCATGGACGCCGAGGTGCTGCTGCTGGATCACACACCCCAGCGGCTGCGGAACCTCGAATCGGATCGCCGTGGTCGTTTGGTCAGCCTGGTGAGCAGCCAGGGGCTGATCGAGCGGCTGGTGCCCACAGCCGATCTGCTGATCGGGGCGGTGCTCACCCCTGGTGGCCGGGCGCCGACCCTGGTGGACGAGGGGCTCGTTCAACGGATGAAGCCGGGCTCGGTGATCGTTGATGTGGCGATCGACCAGGGCGGCTGCATCGCCACAAGCCGTGAAACCACCCATACCGATCCGGTCGTCACCATCCACGGGGTGCAGCACTACGCCGTCGGCAACATGCCCGGTGCCGTGCCGTTCACCTCCACCGAAGCCCTGGTGAGCGTCACCCTCCCCTACATCGTCGGGATTGCCGGCCGGGGGCTGCTGGAGGCCGTCACGGAACGGCCCGAGTTGCTCTCCGGGCTCAACACGGTTGATGGGGCCGTCTGCCACCCGGGCGTGGCCAAGGCCCTGGGGGTGCCGACCCGCCATCCGATGGCCTGCCTGCGCTGAGCACCAGAGGCACACCACCCCACCGGGGGCGCGGCCGCCCTACAGGGGCCGCAGCGGTGGCAGAGGACGGCCGAGGGCCTCTGGTGCAATGCCCTCCCGGAGGGCCAGCACCAGACCGGCCGCTTCGGCATAGCTGCCCACCTTCAGGGCCTTCAGGCCCAGTGCCTCTGCCGTGACCGCCAGCAGGCAGGGGTTCCCTTCCACCGCAATCAGCGGAATGCCGCGCTCGGCGCAACTGAGCACGGCCTCCCCGCCGAGGGCCCCCGCCGGAGCCACCACGACCCCGATCCGGCTGGGGTGGAGAAGATCCAAAGGCCCGGACGCGACGGGTGGAGCCTTGGCCAACGACCCCAGCGGAATCAGATCAGGTGCCCGGCTCAACCCCACCAGGACGCAGGCCAGGAAGGTGTGGCCCAGTTCCTCGGCGGCGGCCCGCGGATCGAGACCAGGTTCCGACGCCAGCGGCCCCTGGGCCGGGGCATGGGCGCAGGGCAGGCCGAACCTGCTACCCAGCAGGTGGCTGATCACCGCCTCCGCCCCGGCCAGGGGATCGACCCCGCCGTCCTGGCGATAGGCCTGCAACGCCCCGCTTCCATGGTCGTCGGGGAAGCGGGTCACCACCGCGATCGCCGTTGCCCCCTCCCGGCAGAGCCGCTCGGCGCCCCGCAGCAACGCATCGGGATGGCCCAGCTGTCCCCAGCTCGCGCCGCTCTCCCCCCGGGTCAGGCGCACCTCGACCGCTTGATCGGTGATCACCACCGGCCCGATCGAAAGGCCAAGCGTGGCCCGGCAGGCATCCGCCACCTGCAGATGCCGGAGCTGCAGCTCGGGCTCCATCGCCGCATCCAGCAACAGACCCACCCGCTGCCGCCGTACCGGAGCCAGGGCCAGCTCGCCCCTGGCAAACCGGTTGAGGGCCCAGCCCTCCACGTAGTGGAGGCGGGGATCGCTCCAATAGAGGGCTGCCCCGTTCATCACGTTCGGGTGGGTGATCAGGCAACCGCTGGCGGCGGCCAACAGCCGGGCCACCGGCAGGCCATCACCGGCGAAGCCGCCGATGCTGCAGCCGATCCCAGTCGGGATCACCAGCAGGGTGGGTAGAGGGGAGGCCTGGGTCAGGGGCACAGCACCACCGCCTCGAGCCGCAGCCTGCTACGGCCTGCGCCCCCCCCGCTCTCCGCGGCGCCGTCACCGATCGACTCTGCGGCGGTGATCGCCCAGCGCAGCGGTTCTCCATGGGCGGCCAGGGCCGCCAGCACCTCAGGAAGCAGTGGGCCCGGCCCGGCCTCCAGCCAGAACTCCAACGCTTCAAGCCTCATGGCCGTGGCCGGAGGGCAGGCCGCCGGCGTCCAGAAGGAGCGATCACGTCTGAAACTGCCCGAACTGCAGCTGGTAGAGGGCATCCTCCTGGCCAGCCAGCAGCTGGAGGTCGCTGCGGGGATAGGACACGCACAGCAGGGCAAAGCCCTCGGCCTGCAGTTCCGCCTTCACCCCCATCGCCTCGGATTGATCCACCGACCCCGCTCGAACCCTGGCCGCACAGGTGGTGCAGACCCCCGAGCAACAGGAGCTGGGCAGGGGCACGCCCGCCAGCTCGGCCGCCGCCAGCACGGTCTGGTCGTCACGGCAGGAGAAGGTGTGGAGGGTGCCGCCCAGGTCGGCGACGACGGTGAAGCTCTCACTCATGACGGGCGGGGGGAGACGGGGGTCCAGTGGTCGGGGTGGGGGGCCAGATACTCGGCGAGCGAGCCATCCGGGCCGCGGCTGCGACAGGCGCTGAGATACAGATCGAAACTGATCGACAGGCGCACGTTCTCCCCATCCTGATTCTCGGTGACGGCGTGGTCCGTGCAGGCCGGGAAGAGCACCAGCAAACCCGCTTCAGGGGGCACATCCAGCCAGGGCAGATTGAGGGGATGCTCCGGAGCGATCGGTCCGCCATGGCCGACGCCAAGGCCCGGCACGAGCTCGTTCACCTGCCGGGTTGCGAACAGCCTCAGGCAGCCCCCCCGCCCGGTGCCATCGCCGTTGAGATAGAAGACAGCGCTGAGATGGGCGTTGGGGTGGTGATGCCGACCTACCACCATGCCCAGCCCGCTGACCACCGGCCAGGCGCGCTGGATGAAGAGGTCCACCTGGTTCAGCTCGAAACCGAGGGCTTCGAGGTAGTCCCAGGCCTGGGCTTCCACCTGGCGGCGCAGCCACTGGAAGGAGGCCTGCCGATGCACCTGCCAGACCCCATTGAGATCACCGGTCCAGGCACAGCCGGGATCGGGATTGCTGCTCGCCCCCCCGGGCAGGGCCAGCACCTCCTGCATCATCACCGCCGTTTTGAGCGGATCGGGCCCCAGCTGCACCCGGCCGAGGGCGAGGGGGAACAGGGGCTGGATCTGCAGGGTCAGCTCAGCCCATCGCCGAGCCACCCACCACTTCCAGGATTTCCTGAGTGATGGCCGCCTGACGCGCCTTGTTGTAATCGAGGGTGAGGGTCTTGGCGAGCTCCTTGGCGTTGTCGCTGGCGTTGTTCATCGCCGTCATCCGGCTGGCCAGTTCGCTGGCGGCGGCTTCCTGAAGCGAACGGAGCAGTTGGTTGTCGAGGTAAAGGGGCAGCAAGGCATTGAGAAGCTGATCCGGGCTCTGCTCAAAAACGAATTCAGATTCCAAAGGGGGCGCCTCATTGGCACTGGTCCCGCCCCGCTCGACGGACAACCTCCCTTCCCGGGTGGTCAGCCGGAAGATCTCGTCGTCCTGGGCTGCAATGCCCTGGGGATCCAGGGGCAGCAGGGTCTGGGCAACGGGCGCGCTGCTCACCAGGCTGACGAACTTGGTGTAGATCATCTCGACGCGATCCGTGCTGCCCGAGAGAAACTCGGCCAGGATCTCATCGCCGATCCGTCCGGCATCCTCGGCCGTTGGCACCTGCTCCAGCCCTGTGAAGGTGGAGAGGATCGGATAGGAACGGTTCTTGAAATAGGTGGTGGCCTTGCGGCCGATCAGCACCAGCTCCACGGTAAAGCCATTGCCGGTGAGCTCGACGAAACGCTGCTCGGCGCGCTTGATGATACTGGCATTGTAGCCACCGCAGAGGCCACGATCCGCACTCACCACCACCAGGGTGATGTGGCGAAGCGGACGCTCCTGCTCCAGCAGCGGTGTGCTGCTGACATCCTCGAAGCGCAGCCGCGACTGGAGATTCTCCAACATGCGGGCGAGGCGATCGGCGAAGGGCCGTGAGCGGAGCACCTGCTCCTGGGCCCGCCTGACCTTGGCTGCCGCCACGAGACGCATGGCCTCGGTGATCTTGCGGGTGTTCTTGACCGAACTGATCCGGTCGCGAATTTCCTTGAGGTTGGCCATGGTTCAGATGCCTCAGGCGGTGGCGAGCAGGGTGGATTTCACTTCGTTGATCGCCGCCTTCAGGAGCTCCTCGGACGCCTCGCTCATCTGCTTGTCGGTCTGAACCTGCTCGACGAAGGCGGACGCATTGGTTTTCAGGTACTCACGCAGCTCTCGCACGAACAGGGTGCACTGGTCGACGGGGATTTCATCGATCAGCCCCTTGACGCCGGCATAGACCACGGCCACCTGCTCGGCCAGGATCAACGGGCTGAACTGGGGTTGCTTCAGCAGCTCGCGCAGGCGCTTGCCGCGTCCGAGCTGCTTCTGGGTGGTGGCGTCGAGGTCGGAAGCGAACTGGGAGAAGGCGGCCAGCTCATCGAACTGGGCCAGTTCGAGCTTGAGGGTGCCGGCGATCTTCTTGATGGCCTTGGTCTGGGCGGCGCCCCCCACCCGGCTCACCGAGATGCCCACGTTGATGGCCGGACGCAGGCCTGAGTTGAACAGGTCGGAGGTTAGGAAGATCTGGCCATCGGTGATCGAAATCACGTTGGTGGGGATGTAGGCCGACACGTCACCGGCCTGGGTTTCGATGATCGGCAGGGCGGTCATGCTGCCCTTGCCCATCGCGTCGGAGAGCTTGGCGGCCCGCTCGAGCAGGCGGCTGTGGCAATAGAACACATCGCCGGGGTAGGCCTCCCGTCCGGGGGGACGGCGCAGCAACAACGACATCTGGCGATAGGCCTGTGCCTGCTTGGTGAGGTCGTCGTACACCACCAGGGTGGCCTTGCCCTTGTACATGAAGTACTCGGCGATGGCGGCACCGGTGTAGGGGGCCAAGTACTGGAGGGCGGCAGGCTCCGAGGCACTGGCGGCCACCACCACGGTGTAATCCAGGGCGCCGCGTTCCCTCAGCACCTCGATCACGTTGGCCACGGAAGCGGATTTCTGGCCGATCGCCACATAGACGCAGACGACATCTTCGCCCTTCTGGTTGAGAATCGTGTCGATGGCGATGGCGGTCTTGCCCGTCTGGCGGTCACCGATGATCAGCTCGCGCTGGCCGCGGCCGATCGGGATCATCGCGTCGATCGCCGTGATGCCGGTCTGCATCGGTTCATGGACCGACTTGCGCTGAATGATCCCGGGGGCCATCGACTCGATCAGCCGCGACTCGGTGGTGGCGATCTCCCCCTTGCCATCGAGCGGAAGCCCAAGCGGGTTGATCACCCTGCCAAGCATGGCGTCACCGACGGCCACCTCGGCAATCCGGCCGGAAGCCTTCACGGTGCTCCCCTCCTGGATGCCCAGGCCTTCGCCCATCAGCACGGCGCCAACATTGTCATCCTCAAGGTTCAGGGCGATGCCCTCGGTGCCATCCTCGAATTCGAGCAGCTCTCCCGCCATCGCCTGCTGCAGGCCGTAGACACGGGCGATGCCATCACCCACCTGCAACACGGTTCCAACGTTGCTGACCGAAACGGACTTGTCATAGTCCTCGATCTGCTGCTTGAGGATGGCGCTGATCTCGTCGGGACGGATGGAAACCATGGGTTCAGATCCCCGCTCGGGGAGGTGATGGAAGAGGAGGGAGGGAAGGTGAGGAGGGGGGAAGCGACAGCCGTAGACAGGGAACTAGCCCGCCTTGGCCAGGGCGAGACCGAGCCGTCGAACCTGACCCGCCAGGCTGGCGTCGATCACCTGGGAACCCAGGCTGACGACGAACCCACCGATCAGGGCGGGATCGACGCTCAGGTCGAATTCGACGGACTCGGTGCCGGCCACCGCCTTCACCTTGGTGCGCAGGCTGGCCTGCTGGGCCTCGGTGAGCGGCGTGGCGGAGGTGACGTTGGCCAGAGCGATTCCCCGCTGTTCGCGGTACAGATCGAGAAAGCGTGCGAGGACAGCATCAAGCAGGGCGATGCGCTGACGATCAGCCATCAACTGCATCAGGTTGAGGAAGGCCGGGGTGACCTGATCGTTGAACAGGGTAACGAGCGCTGCCTTTTTGAGCTCCGGTTCGATCACTGGAGAGGTCATCGCGTCGCGCAATTCTGGAGAATCCTTCCAGAGCTGCAGAACCTGCTTGGCCTGATCGGCCACCAGGTCGGCTTCCTGGCGTAGATCTGACACCTGCAGCAGAGCGTCTGCGTAGGGGGAGGCGATCGAATTGAGCAACGGCATCAGGCTTGTCCGATGGTGTTGATGGAACGATCGATCAGCTTGGCCTGGGCATTGGCGTCGAGTTGGCCAGGGAGCTCGGCAAGGGCCCTCTCGATCGCCCGCCTTGCCGCTTCACGACGCAGCTGCTCACTGACCCGGGAAGCCTCCGAATCGAGATCGGAGGCGGCGGACTGCTTCAGCCTCGCCATCTCTTCGACGGTTCTCTGTTCGCTGTCCAGCCGAATGGCATCAGCCCTGGACTTGCCTTCGATCCTGATCTGCTCGGCCTTCGTCTGGGCTGCGGCCAGGTCTTGCTGGGCGGCGAGCAGGGCGGCATTGGCCTCCTGCAACCGGCGCTCCACCTCTTCGAGATCGGAGAGGATGGCCCCGCGGCGGCGCTCCAGGATGGAGCCCATCACCTTGGGCAAAAACCAGACCAGGCCAGCGATGACGATGGCCAGGTTGATGATGTTGGTCTCGAACGGATCAAGGTTCAACCCGAGCCCACCTTCAGCCGCCAGGAGCGGAAGAGATGAGAAGGGGAAAGCGAGGAACGGGTCGATCATGTCGCGGCCAGCAAACGTTTGACGATCTGATCTCCGAGCCGATCGGCATCGGCCACCAGCTGATCGAGGGCGAGCTTGCGCTCTCGATCGATCTCCCGGCGGGCCTTCTCCCGGCTGGCATAGGCTTCGGCTTGGGCCGCGGCCAGAGCGCTGCGGTAAAGCCTGTCCATCTCCTGCTCCGCGTCCACAACCAGGGACTGGGCTTTCTGACGTGCCTCCTTGAGCTGGCTGGTGAGGTCAGCTTCAAGGCGCTGGGCCTGGGCGAGCTTCTGTTTGGCATCAGCGCGGCTGGTGGCCAGGAAACCCTCCCGTTCCTCCACAGTTCGCCCGATGGGTCGAAAGAACAGGGCATTGAGGATGAAGGTGAGAAGCACCACCTGAATCGCCATCAAGGGCAGGGTGGCGTCCAGGTCAAAAAGACCCCCCTCGGTGGCAGCGGCAAACAGAAACCAGCTGGTCATGGGGCAGGAGCGCTGGGAAAATCAAGGTTGGTCGCCGGGGGACAGGTCCCTCAGCGGGGCAGACGATGGGGTGAACTGATCAGCTGGTCGCGGTCAACCGGCGAAGGGGTTGGCGAACAGGAGCACGAGGGCAACCACAAGGCCGTAGATGGTCAGCGATTCCATGAAGGCCAGGGAGAGCAGCAGGGTGCCGCGAATCTTGCCTTCGGCTTCGGGCTGGCGAGCAATGCCTTCGACGGCGCCGCCGGAAGCCGTGCCCTGACCGATGCCAGGGCCGATGGAACCGAGGCCAACGGCCAGACCAGCAGCCACAACAGACGCAGCGGAAGTAATGGAATCCATGGTGGAACGAAGAGATGGGGGCGCCGGTGAGCGCGGGTTGGAGCTGGCGCCGGGGACATCTCACCGATGGGAGATGGGCCCGGAATCGACCGGACCTGCGCGCAGGAGTTTTAGCAGAGAGGGGTGCTGAGCAGGTAGAGGCCTTGAGCGGGCCCGTTCAGTGGGCTTCCTCGTGGACAGCCTCACCGATGTAATAGGCGGCAAGGGTGGCGAAGATCAGTGCCTGAATGGCGCTGGTGAACAGACCGAGGAACATCACCGGCAGGGGGACGATCAAAGGGACCAGGAAGGCAAGAACAGCGACGACGAGTTCGTCGGCAAGGATATTTCCAAACAAACGGAAAGAGAGGGAGAGTGGTTTGGTGAAGTCTTCGACGATCTTGAACGGAAGCATGATCGGCGTCGGCTCCACGTAATACTCAAAGTAGCGGAAACCCTTTCTGCTCAGGCCGGCATAGAAGTAGGCCAAAGACACCAGCAAGGCCAGGGCAATGGTGGTATTGATGTCTGCGGTTGGGGCGCCGAGCTCTCCACTGGGAAGATGAATCAACTTCCAGGGAACCAGGGCTCCTCCCCAGTTGCTCACGAAGATGAACAGGAAAAGAGTGCCGATGAAGGGAAGCCAGTCGCGGTAGGCTTTCTCGCCGATGTATTCGCGAGCGATGTCGCGGAGGTACTCCCAGAGGAACTCCAGCAGGTTCTGAGCTCCACTGGGATCGCGCTCCAGCTTGCGGGTTCCCGCCACCACAAGGGCAAGCAGTGCGCCGATGACCAACCACGAACTCAGAAACACCTGGCCGTGGATCTTGAGCCCACCGAGCTGCCAGTAGAGGTGTTGACCCACCTCAAGCGCAGCGAACGGGAGGGAGAAGGGCAACGGGACCATCGAAGGAAAAGGAGGTGCCGCTGTTGCGACGGATGGGAAGGGAGATCAGCCGTGGGGTTGGCTGGAACTAGGCCGGGAGAAAGGCCTGGAGCAAGATCGCCGGCTTGTAGAGCAGAAACCCGACAAGGGCCGGAACGATTTCGAGACCGGGCACCCGGGAAGCGGCAAGAACGAGCACCACGGGCACCAGCAACTGGGCCTTACCCACTTGGCGTGAGTCGGGACCGATGCGGGCCACGGTGCGCGCCAGCAGCTTCAGATAGAGCAGAGCTGCCAGGGATCCCAGCAGCAGGCTGATGGCCGTAAAACGGCCGAACAGAAGCGCCGACAGCGGCACAACCACCACAGCCAGGGCCATGGTGGCGACCAGGAGCTGGCGTTGAAGCCGGGCGTAATCGTCCATGCCACCAGAAGGCTTGGAAGGCCCCGGCCTGCTGGTATCTGGCTGGGTTGAATCCGCCTCTCCCTGGTCGGAGAGGTCCAGTTGCAGAGGGTCGCGTCGGTCCAGGGGCTCTGAAAACCCTGGCTTCCCATCAGGTTGGTCCCGTCCGACGGACGGAATGCCTGAGGGGCTGACACCCGGCGAAGCTGCAGCCTGCAAACGCCCCCAAAGCTCTGCAAAAGGCCCGCGGAATTTACCATGCGGACCTCTATGGGGTTGCCGCCAAACCCGGTCTCCCCGCTGACCGGCAGGTCCATCCAGGCCCTGATTCATCAGCCAGCCCGAACCGTCCCATCACGCCTGCGGCGGCGCCAACAGCAGCAGCCGCTGCAGCCAAGACTGCCGTGCCACCCGGACCAGCCGCAACGGGTCCCACCCCAGCGGGAGCTCGGCCAGCGGCGTGGACGGGGGCGCCGCTTCGAGGGCCTTCAGCAGATCCAGCTGATCCCCATCCAGGTCAAGGGGTCGCAGGTCGGGATCGAGCAGTGACGCTCCCGGCCATCCCCACAGGCAGGGGTTGCGTCTGCCCGTGGCGGCCAACAGCTCCTCATCCTGGCTCCAGTGGCTCTGGGCCAGGGGACCCTGGCTGAGGAAGAACTCGAAATGGCTGATCTCCGGATCGAGGCTCTCCACCAGGCTCCATTGCTGCCGCAGAGGCAGACCCCTGGCCCGCTCCAGCAGATCCCCTTTCAACAGACGGGCGAGATCCCATTGCTCAGGATTGGAGAAGCCGGCGAACTGGAGATCGGCGGACGCCACGAAGCGGAACAGTCGCTCCAGGTTGTAACTCGTCTCCTGGGGGTGCAGGTACATGTCGGCGAAGTTGGCATCCGCCGCCGTGTCCAGGGCCCAACGCTGCTCGTGGTGGCGGCGCAGCCGGTGATTCTCCGGCAGATCCGCGAACAGCTGCCGGCCAAGCCGCAGACCCTCCTGGTCGGCGACCACGCCGAGGTCCTGGAGGGCCCGCTGAATGCGGTGGATCTCCCAGCGACCGCCGTCGGCATACAGAAACAGATGCAGCAACCCGCCAGGGGCCAGCAGGCGGGCAAGGGCGGCCAGGCCTGCTTCCGGTTCGCCCAGGTGATGCAGCACCCCCACGGAGTTGATGTAATCGAACGGGCCTTCGCCCTCCAGCTCCAGCAAGCTGCGCTGCTCGATCCGCAGGCCAGCGGTGAGGGCACCGCCGCCGGAGCGCCGCAGGCGTTCCCGAGCCACCTCCAGGGCGCCAGCACTGATGTCCACCGCCAGGATCTCGGAGCCCGGATTGAGATGGGCCAGGTAATCGGTGCTCACCCCGGTGCCGCAGCCCGCATCGAGGAGCCGCGGCGGCGGCACCGGCAAGGGCAGGCGCCCCGTGCAGGCGCTGAAGGCGGTGGCATGGCACCAACGCCAGTTGTAACCGGGCGGGGGACCATCCTGGAGGGGATCCCCTGGGTAGGGGAAGCGGTCGTAGAAGGCGCTCACCACGGGGGTGGCGGCATCGGCGGGAGCCTGGGGCATGGGGGGAGGGTCGTTCACCGGTCTGGCGAGCCTTTCATGCTCCGCTCCGATCCCCACACTTGGCCAACCCCCCTGGCTGGAGCAGCCCAGCTGCAAACATTTGTTCATGGCGCCCGAAGCAGGCTGAAGCTGAGCCGTAACGTTGTCCAGCCCGGTACACGCCCCTCCATGACCGTGACCGCCAGCAGCGGCAGCAGCAGGGTTTCCCCACAGCGCTACGACACCCTGCCGCTCTCCAGCGTCCGTCAGGCGGAGCAACAGGATCGCTTTCCTGAAAAGGGTGAGCTCGATACCCTGATCACCTTCTTCAACAGCGGCGTCATTCGCCTCGAAGCGGCCCGTCGCCTCTCGGCCAACGCCGATGTGATCGTGGCAAAAGCCGCCAACCGGATTTTCGCCGGCGGCACGCCCCTGTCCTATCTCGACGCGCCCCTGACCCCTGTCCTGATCAGCAGCGGCGCCAATGCCCCCCTGGCGGCCGACCAGCTTGCGGCGGCCTCCTCCGTGCGCACCTTCGCCCAGGGCATCGGTGGCTCCGGACTGCTGGGCCGGATCCTCGAAGGTGTCCAGGCCGACGCCGACGTGCGGGTGGTGCTGCCCAGCGGCTTCAGCCCGATCAGCGTGGCGCGCTACGGCAACGAGCGCATGCGCAAATCCCTGCGTGACATGGGCTGGTTCCTGCGCTACGTCGGCTATGCCGTGGTGGCCGGTGATCCGAGCATCCTGGCGGTGAACACCCGTGGGCTTCGGGATGTCCTGGAAAAGGGCTGCTCCCTGGCCGCCACCAATGTGGCGCTCCAGGAGATGCGGGCCGCCGCCGCCAACCTCTTCCGCCAGGAGCCGGAGGCGCGTGAACTGGTGATCGCCTGTTTCAACGTGCTGCTCAAGGAGTTGGCGGTGCCCACCCCATCGACCCGGCAACGGCTGGGCAGTCCTGAGAACCAGGGCCTGCAGTTGCCCGCCACCTATGCCCTGGCGGCCGAGACGCCCCAACGCTTCGTGATGAAGCCCGGCCTCTCCGGACGAGAAAAAGCCGAGGTGATCCGGGCGGCGTACCGCCAGGTGTTCGAGCGCGACATCGTCAAGGGCTATTCCCAGGTGATCAGCCCGGTGGAGGCCACCCAGACGGCCCAGGGGCAATTGCCGATGCGGGAGTTCATCCGTTGCCTGGGCCGCAGCAAGGAGTACCGCCAGCAGTTCTACGGACGCTTCTCCAACAGCCGGGTGGTGGAACTCGCCTTCCGCCACTTCCTGGGGCGCGGCGTCAGTTCGATCGAGGAGTTCCGGCGCTATTTCGCCATCGTCAGCGACCAGGGCCTCGCCGGTCTGGTGGATTCCCTGATCAACACCCTGGAGTATGGCCAGGTGTTCGGGGAGGAAACCGTTCCCTTCCTTCGCGACCTCGGCGAGGAAGCCCAGGAGAGCGCCGGATGGGGATCGAACCGGAAGCTGTTCCGCTTCAGCGCTCCCTTCGAGGGCGCTCCGCAGTACATCACCCTCTACGCCTCCTACCGGCAGTCGCTCCCCGATCAGCACGTCTACGGCGGCGGCAACGATCCCCTGGGTCTCAACTTCGGGGCGATCTTCCCTTCCGGCACGGCCTCGGTGGCCACCCGGCCAGCCCCCTTCGGCTACGACACCCGCCGCATCCTGGTGGGCAACGGCATGGCCCAGCCCGGCCAGATGGACAGCCCCCAGTTCCGGGCGTCGAGTCCAAGACGGGTGGGGCCCAGGGTGGTGCGGCTGCAGCAGATCGCCACAGGTGGCAGTTCCGTGCCCCGCCGCCGTGGGCAGCCGAGCGTGCGCAACACAGAAGCCAGCACCCAGGGGGTGATCCGGGCTGTGTATGTCCAGGTGCTCGGCACCGTCGGCTATGCCGGTGAGCAACTCACCGTCGAGGAGATCAAACTCGAGAATGGCGACATCAGCCTGCGCGACTTCATTCGCCAGGTGGCCCGCTCCAACGCCTTCCGCAAACGCTATTGGTCAGGGCTCTACATCACCAAAGCCATCGAGGTGATGCACCGCCGCCTGCTGGGTCGCCCCACCTTCGGGCGCTGGGAAATCAACAGCTACTTCGACACCGCCGCGCGCCAGGGCTTCTACGGCGTCATCGACGCGATGATGGAGAGCCGCGAGTACAACGACGCCTTCGGCCAGGACACCGTTCCCTACGAACGGTTCATCTCCCCAGCCGATCTCAACGCCCGGCGTGTGCCCTCGCTTCGCCAGCCTTTCGAGGCCACGGCGGTGGCTGATTTCACCCCTGTTCGGCGGCCGGAAGTCGCCCCCACGACCAGTTTCCGGGGAAGTGGGGATCTCACCGCCCGCAACCTGGCGGATCGGCGGCGCGTCCGGGTGGTGGGCGGTTGGCGCGCCTCGATCAGCGGCGGCGAGACACCCTCGGGAAGGCTTGAGGCCCAGGCCCCCCAGGGCCTGAGGCAACCTCCGTCCCCCACCCGCCGGTGGAGCACGCCGCGGGCCACACCAGGCTTATCGGTCCCAGCCTGGCGATCAACACCCTCGGCCGCTCCGGGGTCGACCTCCTACCAGTCTCCCCCTCAGGCTGGGGGCTGGACCTCCCGGGTCGGCGGAGCCAGCCCAGGATTCAGTCCCGCCAAAGGGCCTGATGCCGCCATGGCCGGCGCCCTGGGAGGGGCCAGGCCCCAGGGCTTCAGCCGGCGCGGTGGTCTCGGCCAACCAATCACCTGGCGCCCGGATGCCGGTGAAACAGCCCTCCAGGAAGTGATCGAGGCAAGCTACCGCCAGTTGCTCAATCGCGTTCCCCTGGCGTCGGAGCGGCTGAATGATGCGGAGTCCCAGCTGCGCGATGGGCAGCTCTCCGTTTCCGAGTTCATCGGCCTGATCGCTGCGGGTGATCTGTTCCAGCAACGGCTGATCCGGATGGCGCCGCTGCGGGCCGCCTCGGCGGCTTTCCTGGCCCTGCTGGGCCGGGCCGGTCAGCCCAAGGAGGTGAGCCATTTCCTGGCCACAAGAGCCAAGCAAGGCCAGATGACGGCCCTTGATGGCATCCTCGACAGCCAGGAATACTCGGAACGTTTCGGGCGGGACACGGTTCCCTATCTCCGCGGCCTCGACACCGAGAACGGGATCCCAATCACCACTGTGAACCGCACCGCCGCGCTCTATGCAGGCAATGCAGGCCTCACCCCTCCCACCAAGGGGGCAATCTAGTCCGCAGCATTGGATCAACATCGTTAGATCAAGCTGATCCAGACCGCCCCGCCAGCAGGGATTTGTTGCGGCCGATCAATCCCTTCGCCGGAATGCTCAATTGGGCTGCATTCCGGCCGGAATCGATGAATGTCGGATCTCATTCGTCGTGGTGTAATTGTTGTGTCGTGGTGCGCTGGCGATGGTGGACGGACCCCGCTGAAATCCTTGGCAGCAAAGGGGTTTTCGGGATTTGGCCGGCGTGAAGAACTGTTACCACCGTCACGCTCCAGTGGCCCCTTGGCCGCAGAATCATTGAGCGATCGGCCCGTTCGATCGTCCGCCATGGCTTCAAGCTTTAACCGTGCAGCCCTCCAAGGTTGCCGGCGGGCAGCGAGTCGGGGCATTCCCCTTACCCACCGGATATCGGTCTCCTTATCGGCGGCCGCTTGTTTCGAGGCAGAACTGCATGAGCATCGTCTCCAACTCGATCATCAACGCGGACGCAGAAGCCCGCTATCTCAGTCCTGGCGAACTCGACCAGATCAAGTCCTTCGTGGGCGGCGGTCAACGCCGGCTGCGAGTGGCTCAGGTCCTGAGCGAGAACCGTGAAAGGATTGTGAAGCAGGCCGGCGGCGCCCTCTTTCAGAAGCGTCCGGACGTGATCTCTCCCGGTGGCAATGCCTACGGCGAAGAAATGACGGCCACCTGTCTTCGCGACATCGACTACTACCTGCGCCTTGTGACCTACGGCATGGTGGCTGGAGATGTGACTCCCATCGAAGAGATCGGCATCATCGGTGCCCGCGAGATGTACCGGGCCCTCGGCACTCCCCTTGAGGCCATGGCCGAGTCCGTCCGCGAGCTCAAGAACGCCTCCATGGGCCTGCTCACTGGAGCTGACTCCGAAGAGGCTGGTTTCTACTTCGACTACGTCATCGGCGCCCTCTCCTGAGGCTCGCCCTTCCCTGCCCCCCGCCTCTTCCCAGGACCCATGCAAGACGCGATCACCAACGTCATCAACCAGTCCGACGTCCAGGGCCTGTACCTGGACGATTCATCGATCGGACGCCTTGAGCAGTATTTCACCAGCGGAGAACTGCGGGTCAGGGCTGCGGCGACGATTGGTTCCAACGCTTCGGCGATCATCAAGGAAGCCGTCGCCAAGACTCTTCTCTACTCGGACATCACCCGTCCGGGCGGGAACATGTACACCACCCGTCGCTACGCCGCGTGCATCCGCGACCTCGACTATTACCTCCGTTACGCCACCTACGCCATGCTCGCAGGTGACACCTCGATCCTGGATGAGCGGGTGCTTAACGGTCTCAAGGAGACCTACAACTCCCTGGGTGTGCCGATCGGTGCCACGGTTCAGTCGATTCAGGCGATGAAGGAAACAGCGGCGTCCTTGGTCGGCCCGGATGCCGGCCGAGAGTTGGGTGTTTACCTCGACTACATCAGCTCAGGCCTCGGCAACTGATCCCAGCGCGTCGCCCCACCCAGCGAGGATTCCTTCATGCGCCTGTTCAAGATCACGGCTTGCATCCCTTGCCCCGAAAAGGTGCGCAGCCAGAGGGAGCTGCAGAACACCTTCTTCACCAAGTGGGTGCCCTACGAGAGCTGGTTCGCTGAGCAACAGCGCATCATGAAACAGGGGGGGAAGATCCTCAAGGTTGAGCTCGTCAGTGGTCGGCGGCAGGTCAACGTCGGCAACTGACCTGTCCCTTCCCTGGATTGCTCATGCCCGGCTGAAGCCGGGCTTTTTTTTGTCCCTGGCACCCTGTCATTGACCACTGGAACACGGCTGAATGGGGGCACCTCTCGACCGCTTCGCCTTGGCCGGTTCCGCGAACTCCAGCATCAGGACACGGCCAGCCCGGGGCGTTCTCTCTGGTAGCCCTGGCCCAACGGATGGATCCAGCCTGCCCAGGGCCCAGTGGCCCGCCGAGGCCCGGCTGCTGCTTGGCCTGGTGGCGATCTGGAGTCTGGCGGGCCTGTTGATCCTGGCCTCAGCCAGTTGGTGGGTGGCTGCCCGGGAAATGGGGGATCCGGCCTATTACCTGAAGCGTCAGGTGATCTGGCTGATCGCCAGTTGGGGCCTGCTCTGGTTGGCGATCAGCACACCGCTGCGGCGCTGGTTGCGCCTGGCTGGACCAGCCGTGCTGGTGGGGTGCCTGCTGATCGCCGCCACCCTGGTGGCGGGCACCACCGTGAATGGGGCAAGCCGCTGGCTGGTGATCGGGCCGATCCAGATCCAGCCCTCTGAGCTCGTCAAGCCCTTCGTCGTGTTGCAGGGAGCCTCCCTGTTCGCCCACTGGAAACGGATCGGCATGGATCAGAAGGTGCTGTGGCTGGTTACGTTTTCGGTGCTGCTGCTGCTGATTCTCAAGCAACCCAACCTCAGCACCGCCGCCCTGACCGGGCTTCTGCTCTGGTCCATGGCCCTGGCGGCCGGTCTGTCCCTGCTGCTGATGCTTGGCACGGCGGTCGCCGGTGGCCTGATCGGCACGGCCAGCATCCTGATCAACGACTACCAGCGCGTGCGGGTCGTGTCGTTTCTCAACCCCTGGCAGGACGCCCAGGGGGACGGCTACCAACTGGTGCAGAGCCTGCTGGCGATCGGCTCCGGGGGACTGCTGGGCGAGGGGTATGGCCTCTCCACCCAGAAGTTGCAGTATCTGCCGATCCAGTCGACCGATTTCATCTTCGCGGTGTTTGCCGAGGAGTTCGGCTACATGGGCTCCCTCGTGGTCCTGGTGTTTCTCATGCTGTTCGGCTTCGTGGGCCTGCGGGTGGCCCTGGGATCCCGCGGCAACCAGCAGCGCCTGGTGGCGATCGGTTGCGTCACCTTGCTGGTGGGGCAGTCGATTCTCAACATCGCCGTGGCCAGTGGTGCCATGCCCACCACCGGCCTGCCCCTGCCGCTGGTCAGCTACGGCGGCAACTCCCTGCTGGCCAGCCTGATCACGGCTGGACTGCTGATCCGCTGTTCGCTGGAATCAGCGGATTGGGAGGGCCGCCCCCCCCCCACAAGCGGCGCCGGAGGCGGGAGGCTGGTAGCGATACGGAGGGGAGCCCCGTCCCGATAGGGTGATTGCTCTGCCTGGGGTGGTTGCAAGGCTTCCCCGCCTTTCCCAACGCGCGGATGACGAGCCCGGGGCTGTTCTTTTCCGACCTGGCTCGCTGGGGTGAGGATCTCACCGCCAGCTCCCTGAACGCACCGGGGCCCCTGACCCTTGCCATCGTCTTTGGCGCCGGCCTGCTCACAAGCCTGGGGCCCTGCTCCCTGTCGCTGCTGCCGATCACGGTGGCCTACATGGCGGGCTTTCCCGGACAGACGGGTCGACCCTGGCAGCGCAGCCTCAGTTTCGCCGGCGGCATCGTGCTGTCCCTCGTACTGCTCGGCGGGGCCAGTGCCCTGCTGGGCAGGCTCTACGGGCAAATTCCCGGTGTCATCCCCACCCTGGTGGCCATTCTGTCGGTGGTGATGGGCCTCAACCTGCTCGGGCTGCTGCGGCTGCCCCTGCCGAGCGGACCGGATCCGGAGCAATGGCGCCGCCGCATGCCGGCGCCCCTGGCGCCGCTGGCGGCCGGCGCTGCCTTCGGCCTGGCCGCCAGTCCCTGCACCACTCCTGTGCTGGCGGTGCTGCTCGGCTGGATTGCCCAGCATGGCCAACCCCTGGTCGCCATGGTGCTGCTCACCTGCTTCGGCGCCGGCCAAGTGGTGCCTCTCCTCCTCGCCGGCACGGCGGCCGCCTCGATGCAGCGGCTGCTGGCCCTGAGGGCCCTGAGCCGCTGGATCCCCCCCCTCAGCGGCGGCGTGCTGCTGGCCAGTGGAGCCCTGACACTGTTGGCGCGATGGCCCTGAGCCCTGCCCCAAGGCCAGCAGGCGCGGCGGCTCTGCTGCGCCTGCTGGCCTGGATTTCCGACCTGCGCCTGGCGATCGGCCTGTTGCTGGTGATCGCCATCGCCAGCGGTGTCGGCACGCTGATTCCGCAGCGGGAAGCCGCCGGCCGCTACCACCAGCTCTACGACAGCCACCCCTGGCTGGGGCTGTTCAACGGCGACTGGATCCTCCGACTGGAGCTGGATCATGTGTACTCCAGCCGCTGGTTCCTGGGCTTGCTGGCCTGGCTGGGCCTGGCCCTGGTGCTCTGCAGCTGGCGCCGCCAGTGGCCGGCGCTGCGGGCGGCGCTGCGCTGGATCGACTACCGCTCGCCGCGCCAGCTCAGCAAATTGAGCCTGGCGGAAACCATCGCCAGCCCGGATCCCAGCTCAGACCTGGGCCATCTGCAGCACCTGCTCGAGGCGCGGGGCTGGCGGCTGCAGCTCGCCCCGGATCGCCTGGCGGCGCGGCGGGGACTGGCTGGTCGGGTGGGGCCGTTGCTGGTCCATGCCGGCCTGGTGGTGCTGATGGTGGGTTCGGCCTGGGGGTCCCTGGGTGGCCAGCGACTGGAGCGTTTTCTTGCCCCTGGCAGGGAGCTGGCCCTGCTCGATTCCAGGGGCATCAGCCAGCTCACCCTCGCGGTGGACAACTTCCGGATCGAGCGGGATCCTGCCGGCCGTCCAGAACAGTTTCGCTCCGCTCTGTTGCTCAAAAACTGCGACGGAGAGACCCTGGAAACGGCGGAAGTGAGCGTGAACCACCCCCTGCGCTACCGGGGTGTCACGGTCTATCAGGCGGACTGGGCCCTGGCGGCGATCACCGTCCAGATCGGCCGCAGCCCCCTGCTGGAGCTGCCGCTGCGAAGCCTGCCGGAACTGGGGGAACAGATCTGGGGGCTGGCCCTGCCGACCCGGCCGGATGGCAGCGAGCCCGTCCTGCTCACCCTGGGCAATGAGCGGGGACCGATCGAGCTGTTCGCCGCCGATGCCCACCGGATCGGCCAGATCGTGCCAGGGGGCGAGCCGATCGAGGTCGGCGGCCTGCCGCTGCGGGTGGTCAGCGTTCTGCCAGCCAGTGGCCTGCTGCTGAAGCGGGATCCGGGGGTGCCGCTGGTCTACACCGGCTTTGCGATCGCCCTGCTCGGCGGCGGCCTCAGCCTGATCGCCACCCGCCAGCTCTGGGCGATTGCCGAGCCTGAGCGAGGCCAGCTCCACCTGGCGGGCCTCTGCAACCGCAACCTCACGGCCCTGGCCCAGGAGTTGCCGGAACTCCTGGCGGCGGTGGAGCGCGGCCGCAGTGAAACGTCCGCTCTCGCTCAGCAGGCCTGACGGCTGCCCTGAGCAACCCGGATCACGGTGTGGACATTGCCACGCGGATTGAAGTCAGCCTCCAGCTGCATCCAGACGGGTTGGCAGGCTGCGGCGAGGTCGTCGAGGATTCGGTTGGTGACCTCTTCGTGGGAAACGCTCCGATCGCGCCAACTGTTCACATAGAGCTTGAGCGCCTTGAGCTCCAGCACCCGCAGGCCCGGCTGGTAGATCAACCGCAGCACCGCGAAATCCGGATAGCCCGAAAAGGGACATTTGCAGGTGAACTCGGGCAGCTCGATTGCCACCTCATAGGGGCGTCCGGGCCGGGGATTGTCGAAGCAGATCAACTGGGCGTCGGCAATCAACCTCTCGCCGTAGGGGGGGGTCTGGGTGGCGGTCATCGAAGTGGTCATCGCAATGGCCATCGAAGCAGCGGCGGCGGCCGGGCGTTCCGAGGCCAGGAACTCAACGGATTGTGACAGCTCCCTTGGAAAGCTCGCTTTTGCTCCCGATGAACATCATGAACGCGCTAAATCTGGATTGAAGGACAAAACGTTGGGCATGCCCTGGGCCAGTCCCGGAGCCCCTGTTGGAAGTAGCCCCACCGCGAGGCGAAGCAACGCTCCTTTGGATGAAGCGGTACCAGCTCCAAGCCCTGTGATCCCTTCCCTTCGAAGCCGTTCAGCCATGACCCCCACCTCCCTTGTGTATCGCGGTGTTCGCTACGACGCCGATCAGCCGGGCCAATCCCCCGGCACCGCTCCGGTGCGGCACATCTACCGGGGCATCCAGTTCCAGGAACCCCTGCGCCATGAGCCTGCCAAGGCGAACGAAACCGTTCTGCTCCACTATCGGGGCAACGTTTACCAGCATCGGCAGCAGGAGGCGGCCCGCCAGCTTCGGGATCGCTGATCGCCGACAAGCCGAATCAGCTGTAGCAACAACGACATCGGGACCCTGCGGACTCAGGCCTAATGGCTGCGTCGCAGGGTTCTGTCTTGGATCTCGTTCTCGTCGCCATTCCAGGGGGCTACCGCCTGCTGGCCCAGTCGGCGACAGGAATGCTGTGGCTACAAACTCACTTCGAGGCTGAACACTGGCACCTGCTGGCCGCCGGCCATGTCAGCGTGGAAGCGTCTTCAGCTCGCCTGATCGACACGGACGCCCGGGAGGCAGGCCTGGCCGTCAGCCACCTACCAGGACAGCCTCACGGAGACGCTGAAGCTGCCAATCCGGCCAACCCCCCTGAACTCCGCCCACCCGCCCCTCTTTGAGACTCCATGAAAAAAGTCGAAGCCATCATTCGTCCCTTCAAGCTTGAAGATGTCAAGGTGGCCTTGGTGAATGCCGGCATCATCGGCATGACGGTGAGTGAAGTGCGTGGATTCGGCAGGCAGAAGGGTCAGGTTGAGCGCTACAGGGGATCCGAGTTCACTGTTGAGTTTCTGCAGAAACTCAAGCTCGATGTCGTCGTCGACGATGACCGCGTCGAAACCGTCGTCAACGCGATCCAGGATGCCGCCCGCACCGGTGAAATCGGTGATGGCAAAATCTTCATCAGCCCGATCGAAACCGTGATCCGAATCCGCACGGGCGACCGCGACAGCACGGCGATCTAGGCCGAAGCGTCCTGGTGGTTCTCAGGCTCCGGCCAGGGTGAGGCCCACCAGCTCCTCGATCACCCCGCGGTCGAAAGGCTCACCCTGGTTGGGCGAGCCAGCCCTAAGCCAGAGCAGGTACTCGTGGTTGCCGGCCGGGCCGGTGATCGGAGAAGCCACCAGGCCCGCCGCCGGCCAGGCCAGAGCGGCGGCGGCGGCAATCACCGCCTCAATGGCGTCGGTGTGGGCACGCGGGTCCCGCACCACCCCCCCCTTGCCCACCCGCTCCCTCCCCACCTCGAACTGGGGCTTGATCAGCACCACGGCCTCAGCCACAGAAGGCTGGAGCAACCGCCGCAGGGCCGGCAGCACCAGAGCAAGGCCGATGAAGGAAAGATCAGCCACGGCCAGGTCGGGCCAGGGTTCTTCGGGCCCATAGAGCTGCTCAGGGTTGAGGTGGCGCAGGTTGGTGCGCTCCTTGAGGATCACCCGCCCATCGGTGCGCAGGCTCCAGGCCGTCTGGCCATAGCCCACATCAACGCCGTACACCCGGCGGGCCCCGTGCTGAAGAAGGCAGTCGGTGAAACCCCCGGTGGAGATCCCGCCATCGAGGCAAACCCGCCCAGCCGGGTTGATCGGGAAGGCGGCCAGGGCCGCCAGCAACTTCTCACCACCCCGGGAGACGAAGCGCGGCCCCTGCTCCACCTCAGGAATCAGCTCGAGGCGCACCTCCAGGCCGGGTTTGTCGAGGATCTGCCCCTGGGAGCGCACCCGGCCTGCCCGGATCAGCTGCTGGGCCTGGCCACGACTGGCCGCCAGGCCCAGGGCCACCAGGTGAAGGTCGAGGCGCTGCTTGCGGGCCATGGCGAGGCTGGGTCGAAGCACCGCCTGTGCTCCTGGGGCCATCGAACCACGGCCGGGGCACCCCCTGATCGTGTCTGAAAAGTCGACCCATAGATTGGGCGAACATTCGAGCTCCTCTGGCCCTTGATCGAGCGTTACACCCTCCCCGAGATGGGCGAGATCTGGAGCGAGCAGGCCAAGTTCCAGTCCTGGCTGGAGGTGGAATTGGCGGCCTGCGAAGCCCGCTGCGCCCTGGGCCTGGTGCCGGTGGAGGCGATGGCCGAGATCCGCGCCCGGGCCTGTTTCGAGCCGGAGCGGATCGCGGTGATCGAGGCGGAAGTGCGCCATGACGTGATCGCCTTTCTCACCAACGTCAACGAGCACGTCGGCGATGCGGGCCGCCACATCCACGTCGGCATGACCAGCTCGGATGTGCTCGATACGGGGCTCGCCCTGCAGTTGAAGGGGTCGCTGCAGGCCCTGGGACGAGAGCTCATCGCCCTGGTGGAGGCCCTGCGGGAGCTGGCCCGGGCCCACAAGGGCACGGTGATGATTGGCCGCTCCCACGCCATCCATGGCGAGCCGATCACCTTCGGCTTCAAGGTGGCCGGCTGGCTGGCCGAAACCCTGCGCAATCAAGAGCGGTTGGCGCGGCTGGAAACGGTGGTGGCCGTGGGCCAGATCAGCGGCGCCATGGGCACCTACGCCAACACCGATCCCCGGGTTGAAGCCCTCACCTGCGCGCGGCTGGGCCTGGTGCCTGACACCGCCAGCACCCAGGTGATCGGCCGCGACCGGCACGCCGATTACGTGCAGACCCTGGCCCTGGTGGGTACCTCCCTGGAGCGTTTCTCCACCGAGATCCGCAACCTGCAGCGCACCGACGTGCTCGAGGTGGAGGAGAACTTCGCCAAGGGGCAGAAGGGCAGCTCGGCCATGCCCCACAAACGCAACCCGATCCGCAGTGAGCGCATCAGCGGACTGGCGCGGGTGCTGCGGGGCTACACCGTGGCAGCCCTCGAAAACGTGGCGCTCTGGCATGAACGGGACATCAGCCACAGCTCCGTGGAGCGCATGATGCTGCCGGATTGCTCCGCCACCCTCCACTTCATGCTCCGGGAGATGACTGAGGTGGTGAAGGGCCTTGGGGTCTATCCCGCCAACATGCAGCGCAACCTGAATGTGTATGGCGGCGTGGTGTTCAGCCAGCGGGTGCTGCTCGCCCTGGTGGAGGCCGGCATGGCCCGGGAGCAGGCCTACGCCATCGTGCAGCGCCATGCCCACAGCGCCTGGAACAGCGAGGGGGGAGATTTCCGAGCCAATCTGGAGGCCGATCCCGAGGTCATCGGCCTCCTGAACACCGATCAGCTCGCGGAGTGCTTCTCGGCCGACCTGCATCAGGCCCAGCTGGGAGTGATCTGGGAACGGCTGGGGATCTGACGACGATGCCTCCTGGCTCAGAGCCCAGAGGCACGGCTCACCAGAGGCCCCGGATCACGGGAGCGGGCTTTCGGACCGGTGTGAACGTGCAAGCGGGATTGGGCGCCGCCTGGGCGATCAGGGTGGTTTCAACCGTTTTGACCGGAACGGAAGCAAGCGTCTTGGCTCCCTTCAGGCAGGGCGGCACGTCGCTGGGTTCGGCGGAGAAAGCAGGAAGAGAGAGCGCAAAGGAGGAAGCAATACAAAGAACGAGAGGCTTGAACATGGCGGTCACACAAATTGAGAAAGGATTCAGAGAGCCGGAGTGCTTCGGACGTTTCAGTTGGACGATGGGTTGCTGCCGCCGCTTCCACTGAAACAACCACCAATCGCGCAACCGATCAAAGCTGCCGCGCCTATGCCGAGCAGGACGGGAATGACTGGGAACAGCGGTGGCGGTGGCGGAGCCGGAGGGACGACAGGAGGAATGACCGCAACTGGGGGGGCGAGCTGGAAGAAACAGGAACTGGTGGCCAGGGGGAGAACGTAATTGCCCGTGGGGAGCAGGGCCGCCAGGGTTTGACCCTCCTGAACCGGCTGGGTCGGGGTGATTGTGATCGTGCGGCGATCGGTGGAGATCACCACCGCAGAGGAATCAAATCGAATCTGCTCGACTTCTGTGTTATTGCTGTCGCGGATGGAGATGTAGTCGTCTAGACCAAATGTTGGCAGCGGGGTGGCAAAGCTCAGCACGAGCGGATCGCTGGCCTTGGTCAGGAGAGTCGGCCCATTCCCTGACGGAGGTGCGGCTTGGCTGAGGAATGGGCCGGATGAGGAAGCAGGGATAGAAGACGCCGGAAGCCTGGCCTGATTCAGACCGGGCATCGCGGTGACTCCCTCGCCGGTGATCCTGATCAGATTGACGCGGGCGCTTGGGAATGCCCGAGCGGGCAAGCCCGCCCAAAGCACCGCCGAAGCGGTGAACAGGGCAACAGGAAGGTGGCGTGACCTCACCCGCCTGGAGGGATCAATCATTGTGCGCATTTTCGTCACATTATAGGATGCCTTCCCTAATATGTAAAGCTCATCCCTTGGAAGGGAGTCTGTCTGGTGGTCTGACCATGGCTGCCGTCCAGAATCGATCGATCGTGACCTTGGCCATGTCCCCCGGGCAGTCAGAAGGAGAACGTCATGCGTCCATAGTAACGGGCGCCGCAGGGATTGGTGGTGCAGAGCCCTTCGATGTAGCTGGGTGTATTGCCAAGAAAATCAGTGGCATAAGCCGAAACGGTGAGCGGAATGTCGCTGAAAGGACGTGCTGAAATCCCCGCGCCGACGCCATAGCCGAACCATTCCGCCCCCAAGGAAACACGGCTGCCCAGGTGGAGACTGATCGAACCGATCGGCCCCCAGAAGCAATCGGTGCCACTTGGGTAGTTTTTGCTGCTGATGTTGTTCCCGGACAGGCAGTTCGTGGAGCCAAGAATGCCGTTGCCGCCATAGCCGAAGAAATCGGAGCCGATGCCCACGGTGGCCACAGCCACCACGGGCTCAGGACCGGCGCTGAGCGGAACCGCCTGGGAGAGCACCAGGTAGAAGTTTCGGCCCAGATCGATGCTGCTGTCGAACTGGATGATCTGCTCACCACCGAAGGAGAGCCCCAGGGTGGGGGTGAGGTTGACGGCGGCGCGGAACCCGAGGCTCTGGCCCGAAAACGCACCGGTTCCTCCGCTCCGGGAACTCAGGCTCTGAATGTTCCAGCTCAGGCCCAGGCTGGCGTCCTCACCCTTGATCGGTGTGACCTCAAAGTTCAGCTCGGAGTCCTCACAGCCAGCTGTGTTTCCCGAGCCAGCCCCGCAGGAGCGGGTGCGGTTCACGCCGGCCAGGGTGGCCGAAACGGTGTAGCGCTTGTCGGCGGCAAAGCCGTTGGGCACCTGGAGGGCTGTGTCGGTGTACAGCGTGCCATTGACCGTCATGCCCCGGCTGAGGCCTCGAACCCTGGTGATCGGCAGCGTGGCTGCGGCAACCAATGGTTGCGGTGCGGGCCCAACCTCGGGAAACCCCGGGCCGACCGGTTGATTCGCAGGCACCACATTCCAGGATCCAGGCCCAGGGTCAGCGGATTCGAGGCGCCAGGGCAAGGCCGCTGCGGTGGCTGGATCCGGTTGAGGCAACCGCCAGTCGAGGGGCTGGGCAGTCACATCAGCGGCCAGCAGCGCTGGTGCCAGGACCAGCAGGCTGGCCAGGGGGGCGAAGGTTGCCGCCGTGTGTGTTGGAGCCAATCCCACCAGCGGAACCTTCAGCCTGGATCTCAATGGGGGTGAATGTAATGCATTTGGCCAACCTGACCCAGTTTTTTCAATGGATGATCCTCAAATCAGGCCAAACCCCTGAGAGCGGCCCTGATCGGCGACCCACCGCTACTCTTTTCAATGGAACGATTCCTGAATTCCGATGGAGCCAATTGCAGGCAGGGCATCAGGGAGTGGCATAGAAGAACAGAACGATGAGCAGCAGAAGCAGCAGGAAGAGGGCAATCCACAGCCAGCGGCGAGCACCCGGTTGCTGGCTGCCGCCAGGGGTGGGCTGCGGCTCAGTCTCTTGGGAAGCCTCACTGACGGGGAAACCTTCTACTTTGCCAAAGACGAACGTCTGGCCACCGATCACGCTTTCTTCTTCCGACCCCAACAAGGTATGGATGGAGGTGATCGCAAAACCTTCGGCTGGATCCTCAGGGCGATACTGCAAATGGCAGGTGAAGAATTCCTGGGGTTTGAGGACAACGGCTTCAAAGCCCGCCTCTGGAAACTGGAGCGTATAGACACCCTGCTCAGCATTGGCGCTGAGCAGGCGCTCCCGGCCCTCAGGGGTGATTTTTTCGAATGATTCAGGAGCGATTCTCAAGCTGAGGGAGCCCGGCTCAAAATCAACAAGCTTGCCTTGGGAATTGATCAGCTGAAACTTGATCCGAGTTTTCTGGATGCCTTTGCCGTAATTCACAGAAAGAACACCGCCTGGCCCTCGAAGCCCACCGCCTGGCCCCATCAAGGGAGTAATCTTATTGAAATGAGTATTTTTCCAGGCAATGGCGCCGTTGTTCAGAGTGTTTGATTGGATGGCATCAGTCTTTTCCGGGAATGCCATCCCATAGGGGTCTGAGGTTTCCGTTATCAGGCGCGCCAACAGACAGAAATGAATGTCTTCGATTCCAAGTTCTAGTGTATAGTCCTCTGGTTTAAGCGTCTTCCAAGGAAAATGGAGGACGAGCTTTTCCCCCCTTGGGATGACTGGCAACGTCTGGGTACCGATCTTCTTGCCCATTGGACGAAGATACGGTGCTCCTGTCATTGGGTTGACGATTTGGCCTCCATCCCATGGGCTGGTCCATCCGAGTGTGCTGCCTCCTTTGGCCCAGGAAAGCTCTAGCGTTTCGTTGCCCGCGCTTGCGCCGATGCCGGTATTTGTCACACGCACGTGAATATAACAATCAACGTCGCCAAAGAGGATTTCGTTATCCGTGGGATTAACGCTGCTATTGTTGGATTGAGCCGTCACCCAGATCTCAGGACTATCCCAGCTAATGGTTGTGCTTTTGTTCGGCTGCTGGCCGAAATCATCTTTGTTGTCTTTGATATAAAGGGCATCCACAACCGCACCACTGCCATTGCCTGGGTTATCAGATGGAATCCCTGAGGAGGAAAAAGAAGCAGTTATGAATAGTGTCGGATCCTTAACATCGAAGCGTTTCACGTTGCCATCTACTTGGCCAGAAACTCTTTGATCATTCGCGAACAGGGTATTGCCATGAATCGTGAGGCCACCGAACTGTGCGTTCTCAAAACCCAGAAAATTCGCTGTGATCAGCCTTGATTTAGACGGAGAATTCAATAGAGCAGCGATATCAGCAGAAGCAATCTTCAGAATTGTACCTTTGCCAAAATCGTTTACTTTACCGTAATCATTATTATTGCCAACCCAGAGGTTGCCACTGGGATCAAAGACCAGGCCCTCAGGGCACGAAAACGCATTAAGGGGAGCGTTTCCATTGTTAGAAAAATTCTTACCTTCTACATCGGCTAAGGGCAGCTTAGCGTTTTGGAACGTGTAAGCATCGGTAGACTTTGCATCCTTGAAACACACCACCAAGTGATTTTTATCATTAGTATTGCGGTCCCAATCGGGGTCAGTATTGGGGTCCCAGGTGCTTGCCCATAGGTTTCCAGCTTGATCAAAGCAGAGATTGGCGGTGATAGCTTTAAGGGCAGCTCCGACACCCACGAACTGCGAACCAGAAGCATTGGAATAGCCTGAAACTTCCGTAAAGCGCCAGATGCCACTATTATAAGTTCCTACAAAAAGATCGCCAGTGCTGGGCTGAATCGCCATGCCAAAACAAAGCCTGCCGCCACCCGGGAGAAGAATGACAGGAGCTACAATGGTGCGAGGGAAAATATCCTTAACATCATAAACAAGAATCCCCCCTGAGTTAGAGTCTTTGTCGATTGAAACGAAGACTTTCTGCTTATGGACCAGGACAGCGTTTGGTCCAGTATTGATGCCAGGGTTGGACCAAGAAGGAACAGCTCTGATGTCTGAGTCTATACTAGATGTAGCAGGAGTACTGGCGGCAATGATAACTCCACTTCCATCAACAGAAAAACGGCTAATCTCACGCTTCCGGAAATAAGGCTGAATGAAGTATTTCATGGCTTAGTGATAATGGAAAAACGGGATTGGAGTAAAAAGGATTGGTGTATGTTCAGTAAAGTGGGTCCAACTTGCGACTTGCAAAGCGAAGTCTGCTGATCGAATGATGAATGACCATGCAATGTAATGAATCTTTACTTTGGTCCAGCTGCTCCTTGAATCAGCAGTGCCAGTGTTTCTCGTCAGTCTGGGCCGGAGCGAATCGAGGAGATGGAGAAGCGTGGGCCTTTCAGTTCTTGAAGATCACAGCTCTCAAATCGATGGCAATCTCCCCCGATGGGCTGCAATTCCAACCCACTACACCAACTCGTCAAGCGCCCGGCGTGCTTCCGCCAGCAACTGATCCAGCTCCCTATCCAGGTCTGTGCCAAGAACCGCAGAAGTGATCGTCGCGGCTTCTGCTTCCGGGCTCAGAAGGGGTGCAATCCGTGATGAAGCAAGGGCCCCCGATGCAACCGAAGGACGACACTTTTGGAGCAGCACGGCTGTCTTGCGCTTGGACCGGTCCGCACCGAGCGCCAGCAGCACCCCAACGATCACCAGGCCCAGCACCCAGCCTGCAGGGCCGGAGAGCAGCAGGGCCGATCCGATCAGCAGGGCCATCCCAGTAAGGAGGCAACCGCCACAGCCCGAAGCGCAGCCATCGGACGAGTTGCCGCTCACCGATGGACGCCTGCCATGTGCCGTGCCGCCATCCTATGGAGAGCACCCGGAAGGAAAGGTCGGCGGTTCCCCCTTAGCCTCAGCACTCCAACCGGCAGCCCCGTGGCTGAGTGCCCCATTTCGGCCAGGTCCTCTTGCTTTGCTCTCGCCGCGGCCACGGTGCTGGCCTTTGCAGCCCATGGTTGCTCGGTGGCCAAGCTGCCCGATTGCCTGGAACCCAGCGCCAAGGCGCCCGTCGCCAAGGGAATTCCCCCGTCCCGGCAGGCCTTGATCGGCATCGACGGCAGCGCCTCGATGGCCGGCTTCCTGAAAGGCTCGGGCGGCGGCGAAGCCTGGAAGCAGCTGCTCAAGGCGATCAAGCTCACCGCCACCGGCTACGGCGCCACGGCGGTGTACCGGATCGGCGGCAGCTCTGGTACGGCGGTGGGAGCGATCACCGAGGCGGCCGATCCCTGCTTCTTCGGCGGCTGCCCCGGCCGCCCCAGCCTGGCCTCCAGCCTCCACACCCTCTGGACCATTCCCAAAACCGGGGTGGTGCCGCCGCTGCGGGTGATCCTGTCGGATCTGGAGGTGAACCAGGGCGACATCTCGGCCCTGCGCCAGGCGATTCAGGACGACCTGGCCAGAGGGGCCAGCATCGGCGTGCTCGGGGTGCGCCTGCCCTTCGAGGGCACCGTGTTCGACAGCGAGGCCCGGCGCCTCTTCGTGGGCAAGGCCAATCGGCCGGTGTACCTGCTGACCACGGGCCCACGGCAATCGGTGGAGACGTTCCTCGACGGCGTGCGCCAGAACCTGGCCCTCTCAGGCTTCAACGGGCCGATCGAGCGTTCCCTGCTCGGCGCCGGCCCCTCCACCCTGATGGCCGAAACCGCCTGGGGAGAGCCCAGGGGTTCTGAGCAAACGGGGGTGCCGATTCAGATCGGGACCAACACCTTCAACCAGGGCACCAACAGCACCTACCAGCTGGTGAAGCTGCTTCCCGGAGCTACCGGGCTGGCGGTGAGCTCCTCAAAGCAGCTGGGTGGGGGCAAGGTGGCGGGCAGCCCCGCCCCGGCCGGCCTGATGACCCTCACCCCGCTGGCGGTGGCGGGCGCCGCGGCCGGTGGATCCCTGCAGGGGGTGGCGGTGAAGGGCCTGGCGGTGAGCGGCGGCCAGCTGGTGGCCCGCTTCGCGATTCCGCCCGGCACTCCGGCCGGGGCGTTCAGGGCCACGGTGGAGGCTGGCGGCTTGCCGGAGCCCTGGTGGCTGAACTGGAGTCGCAGCGATCCCACCAGCGCCAGCGCCCGGGATCAGACCGATAATCTGCTGCTGACTCTCACAAGCCTGAGCCGGGCGGCGGTTCCGGCGGGCAGCCCGCCGGCGGTGGCCTTCTGCGTCGCCTTCTCCACCTCCTGAGCCGCCCCACCCATGCGTCAGAGCGAATGGATCAGCCTCCTGGCCTCGGTGATTGCGGGAGCCCTCTTGGTGCTCCTGGGCCAGAACGTCCTGTTCCTCAATGTTTTCGCCGGCTGGCTGGCCGGGCCAGGAATGTCGCTTCAGGACTATCTCGAGAACGCCAGCAGCCCATCCTTCAAGCTGCTCTGGGTGGGTTGCATGATCGCCCTGGGGATCTGGTACTGGCACACCTTCAGCCGCAGCACGCGCAGTTCCACCGAGGTGCGCCGGATGCGCCCGCGCTGGTGGATCGCGGCCGGCCTTCTGGTGCTGTTCGGCTGGCTTGCCCAGCTCAGCTTCACGGTGTTTCGCTGGCAGGTGACGGGAACCAGCCCCCTGGCGGGCGGCGGCGTGACCTACTACCCGGTGCCTGCCCTGGGATGGGTCCTGCTGCTCACGGTGGTGGTGGTGGATGTGGTCCTGCTGTTCTGGCTGCCCACGGTGCTGGCCTCTCCGCGCAGCCATCGCTTCGTGGTGCCTGGCGCCGTGCTGCTGCGCGGAGGCCGCTGAGATGACCCTGTTCGCGATCGGCGTCGGCGGCAGCGGTGCCAAATGCGTCGAAGCCCTCACCCACCTGCACGCCTGCGGCCTGATCGATCGCGGCAGCGGCGGGGCCGGACGCCGCAGTCTCGGCACCTTCCTGGTCGATCCCGACCAGCAAAGCGCCCTGCTGCTGCGCGCCCAGACGGCGATCAGCCGCTACAGCGACCTGCGGGACGCCATCACCGACCGCAGCGAGCGGTTCGCCCGCGGCGACATCCATGACTACGGCCACTGGAGCCCCCTGAGCAGCAGCAGCGGGGCGGTGAGCCTCGATCAGGTGTTTCCCAAGGCGATCCTCGCCAACCAGGCCAGGGGGCTGGCCGGGCTGTTCGATTGCCTGTTCCCGCCAGAGGAGCAGCAGGCCGACCTGGAGGTGGGCTTCCGGGGCCGGCCGCCGATCGGGGCGGCGGTGATGAACCGGATCAACCTGGAGCAGGAGGCCCAGACGGGCCAGTGGCAGCAGATGCTGGCCGACATCGAGTCGGCGGCGGGCAATGGCGAGGCCCCGGTGATCCACTTGTTCGGCAGCGTGTTCGGCGGCACCGGCGCCTCCGGGGTGCCGAGCCTGGGGCTGCTGCTGAAGAACTGGCTGCGGGAACAGAACCTCTCCAGCGTCACGGTGCAGGCCTCGCTGCTGCTCCCCTACTTCGATTTTGACGGCCAGGGGGATGGCGACACCGGCGTCCACGCCGAAGCGCGCAGCTTCCAGCTCAACACCGATGCCGCCCTGCAGTACCTGCGAGCCAGCGGGCCGAGCTGCTTCGACCGGGTCTACCTGGTGGGCAGCGACCTCAAGGCCCGCTTCGGCTTCAGCATCGGCGGCACCTCCCAGAGCAACGCCGCCCACCTGGTGGAGCTGCTGGCGGCACTGGGGGCGCGGGAGCAGGCCCCGGCCAACACTAGCGGCTATGCCTTCGTGATCAGCCGCGCCAGCCAGGGCCGGATCAGCTGGGAGGACATCCCGGAAGATGAGGTGGTGGGAGCGGCGCTGGCCCGGGGGGCCCGCTTCGCGGTGGCCTGGCTCAACAACCTGAGCCTGGAGATCGAGGCGGCCCAGCAGGTGTCGATGGGCACGTTCCTCAGCGGTGCCCCCTGGGCCCGGCGGTTCTTCTCCCCCTCCGGGGCTCCCACCGCAACCTCCGGTGGGCGCCCGCCAATCCGCGACGCCACCGAGCTGTCGCTGAAGACCTGCATCGACCGCTACGCCGAAACCCTGCTGCAGTGGCTGCAGCAGATCAGCAGCAACGTCGGCAGCGGCTTCGAGCAGGAGCTGTTCAGCCCCGAAACATTGAAGCGCACCTCCAGCCCCGACAACGCCTTGCACAAGGTGGTGCGGGGCAAGGCGCGCCCCGATCGCCCCGAAGCCTCCGACACCGTGGAGACGATCAAGATCGCCATGGATGGCTTGCCCGCCGCCGCGATCAGCCGCGTCGGCATGGCAGGCCTGGCCGACGCCCTCTGGACGCTCTGCGCCTGAATCCCCCACCATGGCCACGTCCGACATCGTTCAGCACCCCTGGTTCCCCAAGACCGACCCCCCCCTGGGCGGTGGCGCTGCCGCGGGGGTGTGGCAGGGGAGAGAGCAACACAGCCTCGGCGAGCTGGCCAAACGGCTCGTCTACGAGGTGGCCAACAGCCAGGTCAATGCGCTGCCCTCTCCCTGGTCCCGCGCCCTTCAGTTCGAGCAGGCGGTGCTCAACAGCCGCTATCCCACCCGCGCCGCCCTGCTGGCGGAACTGTTCGGCTGCCTGGCCAGCGTGGGCCTGTGGGACATGGTCGGCTTGAAGCTGGAGGCCGAGCGGGTCTTTCTGCCCGATCTGGCCGCCATCGAGGATGGGGCCGTCGGGCCGTTCGCCCGCAGCCTGCAAAACGCCGCCCCGAATCCCTCCCAGGCCCTCTACCAGCTGGCCGATGGCAGCCACCCCTGGCACCAGCTCTACGTGCTGCGGCTGAATGGCCAGCTGATCGGCTTCACCTCTCCGGCCACCCTGCTCTGCCCGGCGGTGCACCTGGCTGGCCCGATCCCCGGCATGAACTGGGCCGCGAACGGACGGTTTTCCTCCCCCGTTCCATTCCTGGGAGGCCAGCAGAAGCAGGCCCTTGCCGATTGGATCACCCACCTGGGCGACGGCCTGCTCAGCTCCCCCGAGCGACCGAACCCGGCGATGGTCAACCAGCTGGCCGCAGTGCTCCAGGGCTTCGCCACCGAGCTCAGCGGCGGACGGAGTGGCCCCGCCGTGTTCTCAGAGGCGCGGGTGCCGAACCTGCCGCCCAAGCCCACGGCCCTGGCCCTGCTGGCCAGGCCAGCCCAGGGGGGAAGCAGCCCCAGCCAGGCCACCCTCGCCCTGGGCGATCGCCGCCAGCGGCCACTGCCCAACACCCCGACCAGGCCGGTGGTGCTGCTCGACCCCCAGATGCCGAACCGGCTTGGGCTGCCCGCCTCCGAGATCAGCCTCTACAAGGCGGCGACGCTGGAGTCGGTGGGCCAGAGCAAGGCGCAGCTGGAGATGAAGTACGGCCAGGAGATCGAGGTGATCACCCCGGACGACCTTTTCCTCGAGGCGATCCACCTGCTGGCCGGCGAGGGGGCGCTGCTCCACTCCTGGCTGCCGCGCAAGCTGGAAGGCCAGCCGCGCATCAACGGCACCGCCGTCACGCCGCTGCTGCCCCTGCGCGAGCGGGTGCGGGATCTGTTCAGCAGCGCGGAACTGCGACGGGCCTGCAGCCTGCGGCTCTCGACTGGGGGCAGCGCCATCGAGGTCACGCTGCAACTGCCTTTGGTCGGCCAGGTGGAGCCCTACCCGATCAGCCGCTCCTTTGCCCTGCAGGAGCAGAACCTGATCGCCGAAGACCTGCCGGTGGTGAGCCTCTGGCCCAACATCGACGACAGCCGCTGGAGCCAGTTCGTGGTGTTCTGCGAGGACAGCAGCACCGGCCTCACGGTGGATGGCTTTGCCGATTACCAGCGGCAGTTCGGCCGCGATGCCGGCCAGGCGGTGAAGTACTTCAGCACCAACCGGTTCCCCGACCTGATCAAGATGATCGAGCGGGGCCAGGAGCGGGGGTTGATCCCGGTGGAGCCGCCACCACCGCCGAGCGGCCAGGCCGGTGAATGGAAGGTCGGAATCGACTTCGGCACTTCCTTCACCAATTTCTTCATGGACGAGGGCGGCGGCACTCCGGTGCTCAAACCGCTCGACACCCGGGTGATTCCGCTCACCCTGGCCCAGAAGGAAACCCGCCAGACCCTGCTCAGCCAATACTTCATCCCCGAGGACATGCTGCCCCGGGGCCAGAACCCGCCCACCGCCACGGCCCTGAGCCTGCGGGGCTGGCAGGAGGCGCCGGGAGCCGTGCCGGAGCTGTTCCATGAGGCCCGCCTCAAGGTGCCCACCCCCGGCGAGTTCGGTGGCGCCGAGCTGCGCACCGGCTTCAAGTGGCGCCAGCTTCAGTACCAGAAGCCCTACCTCAAGGAGCTGGCCCTGCTGATCAGCGCCAACGCCGCCGCCGCCGGTGCCAGCGCCATGGCCTGGTCGGTGTCGTATCCCAGCGCCTTCTCCCCCAACGAGGTGCAGAACTACCGGCGCCTCTGGAGCGATCTCTGCCAGGAGCTCGGCAGCAGCACCGGCATGCCCCACAGCCTGGCGGTGGGAGGGGGCGAGGGGGGCCTGCAGACCGAGGCGGTGGCCTTCGCCAGCTATTTCGGCAACTACCTGGGCCGCCAGATGGTTCACACCGCCTGCCTGGATGTGGGCGGCGGCACCACCGATCTCAGCATCTGGCAGGAGAACACCCTCACCCACCAGGTGTCGGTGCCCTACGCGGGGCGCCAGATCTGCAGCCAGTTGCTGCAGCGCAAGCCCTCGTTCCTGAAGTGGCTGTTTCCGCCCAGCCTCACGGCCGACATCAGCAACGACGAGGCCCGCGCCCGGCAGGACCGCAACTTCACCAGCCGCCTCGACAACATCATGCGCTACGGCTCCGAGGACCTGCTCTCGGAGCGCCTGCCGGTGCTGCGCGGCGAAAACTCAGCCCAACTTGAGCAGTTCATCAGCCTGCTGGCGCTCAGTTTCGGCGGCCTCTATCACTACCTGGGAACCATCCTGCGGGGCCTCGATGGCGAATCCCGCCTGTTGCGCTCCACGCCGATGCCCGTCTACCTGGGCGGCAATGGCGGCAGGCTGATCAACTGGCTCGACCAGAGTTGCCGCTTCAGCCCCGGCTGCGAGGCCGATCAACTGATGGAACGGCTGCAGCAGCTGAGCGCCGGCTTCGCGCCAGGCCCGGCCGCCACCACCCTCTCGGACGCTTACAAGAACGAAACGGCCTGCGGCCTGATCAGCACGGGGGTGAATCTCAAGGGCGATTTCGATCCCCGCGACGAGCTGATGTTCTCCGGCGAGCAACTGGAGGTCAACGGGCAGACCTTCGGCCCCACCGACCGGGTGGACCTGGCCGCCCAGGCCCCCGGTGACACCCTGGTGAGCAGCTACAGGCTTGGCAGCCTGGAGGAGCTGAAGCGGTTCCTCACCAACTACGACGCGGCCATCCAGAGCTGCCGGATCACGGGGCTGCAACCGGTGCGCCGGCTCTGCCAGCTCGACACCCTCTGGAGCGATGTGGACACGGAGGTGCGCTCCCTTTGCCTCGAACGCCAGGGCTGCGAACTGGCCGAGCTGGAGCCGGAACCCGGCTTCATCCTCGGCTTGCGTGCCCTCACCAACACCCTCGGCCGCCAGTGGGCCGAGCGGTTCTGAGCACTCCAATGGCCCTCGTCCTGCAGCCACTGTTCATCGGAGGACTGGGCCTGCTCTTCGGCCTCGCGGCCCTGGCTTGGGCCTATGTCCTGGCCAAGCGGATCGGCAAACTGCGCTACCGCCTCGCGAACCTGGAGCGCCAGGCCTCCGCCAGGGGCCAGGAGGGGCTCGGCCTGACCCAGGAGTTGAGCCAACTGAAGGCCGAGCTGGCCCAGCTCCGCTTCAGCCAGGGCAGCCAGAGCGCGGCGGTCTTGCCTGCGGTTTCTCCCACCGTTCCGCCAAACACCTTTCCTGCACCGTTGCAGGCAGTGCCCCGGCCTGAGCCGCCCATCCCCGCCCCGGCCGCTGCCGAGCCTGGGATCGACAGCCTGATCGCGGCGATCAACCGGGGCGACAAGGTCGCCATCCGGGAGGCCAGCCCCGCCGAGCTCAACATCACCCGGGCATCGGAAGATGCGATCCAGATGGGGCGCTCCCTGCCCACCGGCCTGGAGGTGGTCAGCGGCGGCGGCAGCTACCTCCATGTCCAGCTGGGTGGAGAAGACTGGCTGCTGCCCACGGAGCGCACCCTGGAGGGATTCCGCACCCATCAACCAGCGAAGGGAATCTTCCTGTTCCGGCCCCATGCGGCGGCCTCGGCCCAGGTCGTCCAGGCGGCCCGACTGGAAACCGAAGGCGATCAGTGGCGGGTCAGCGAGCTCGGCGAGATCCACTACCCCGGCTGACCTCCCCCCTCCTCCAACCGGGCCAGGCGCGCTTCGAGGTCAGCGAGGAGCTGGGCCGTGTTTTGCCGCAGGGGATCCGGGATCACGCTCAGCTTGCCCCGGTCCTGCAGGGTCCAGCGCCGGCCATGCTGCACCGCCAGGGCGGTGGCGGGCTGGTGCAGGTGCAGGGTGGCCGGAAGGGCCGCGGCCCCCTCGATCTCAAACAGCCGCTCCAGTGACTGCACCTGGGCGCGCCGCTCCAGGCTGCCGGGGCGGGGCAGCAGCAGCCAGGGTCCGACCACCATCTCCACGGCCCAGGTGGTGCCCTGGGGGAACACCTCCAGCTCCACCTGATCGGTCTCCCCGCTCAGGGTGCGACCGCTCAAGGAACAGGGGCGGCAGAACGGCTCCAGCAGGATTGGCGTGCTGAGGTAGGTGTCGATCAGCTGGGAGATGGGGAGGTTCAGCGCCGGTACCGGGGCCGGCTCGAGGCCCCGGCCGCTCGGCGGGGGCGGAGCGGCCGGGGTGGTGCCGGCGGGGCCGTCGTTGGCGCCACCGCCGCCCCGATCGGCTTCGACCCTCTCGAGCCGGCCGGCCAGATCGGCGATGTCCGCTTCCACCGCCTCGAAGCTTCGCTCCAGCCTGGTGTTCGTTTCTCGGAAGCGGTCACTGAGTTGGCGCACGCTCTTGAGCAGGAACTTCACCGACTCGACGATCTGGGCCGGGTCTGCCTGGGTCATGGCATCAGCGCCGCCACGGCCGCTGGGGGAGGGCAGTGGGCCTGACAAAGGGCCTGACAGCCAGGCTGAAAGCGTTGCAAGCGGTGATCATCCGACTGGCTCAGGAGGACAACCGGATCGATCCTAAGCAGCGGCCCCGGGCGGGCTGGGCGCCACGACTTTTCGGGGACGACTCCGTTACGATCGACACAAGCCCATCGCGCTCCACGGGGACCCTGCCATGCCGATCACGATCGAAGAAGCCCGCGGCATTTTTCCTTCCACCCTGGCTGCGGATGTCGTGCCAGCCACGATCGCCCGGTTCGAGCAGCTCAGCGCGGAGGATCAGCTGGCCCTGATCTGGTACGCCTACCTGGAGATGGGAAAAACGATCACCATCGCGGCTCCAGGGGCCGCCCGCATGCAGTTCGCCGAACCCACGCTGAATCAGATCCGCCAGATGAGCTTCGCGGATCAGTCCCAGGTGATGTGCGATCTGGCCAACCGGGTGGACACCGCCGTGTCGCGCATTTACTCGGTCTGGTCTCCCAATATCAAGCTGGGCTTCTGGTACAAGCTGGGCGAATGGATGGAGGAGGGGATCGTCGCTCCGATTCCCGAGGGTTATCAGCTCTCCGCCAACGCGGCCGCAATTCTCGATGCGATCAAGCGCTTGGAGGGCGGCCAGCAGATCACCGTTCTGCGCAACGCCGTCGTCGACATGGGCTTCGATCCCAAGAAACTCGAAGCCGCCGAACGCATTGCCGAGCCGGTAGTGCCACCCACGGAAGCTTCCCAGCGCAGCGCAGTGACGATCGGGAATGTGAGCAACACCACGGTGCTCTCGTATATGAACCTGCTCAATGCCAACGATTTCGATGCCCTGATCGAGCTGTTCCTGCCGGACGCTGCCCTTCAGCCTCCCTTCCAGCGGCCGATCATCGGCAAGGAGGCCGTTCTGCGCTTTTTCCGGGAGGATTGCCAGAATCTCAAGCTGATTCCCGAACAGGGAGTCACCGAGCCTGCCGACGACGGCTTCACCCAGATCAAGGTGACCGGAAAGGTTCAGACCCCCTGGTTCGGTGCCGGCGTGGGCATGAATGTGGCCTGGCGGTTTCTACTCAACCCCGAAAACAAGATCTTCTTCGTGGCCATCGACCTGCTGGCCTCCCCCAAGGAACTTCTTAACTTCATTCGCTGAGCACGTCTGTCCATCGACGGCTTCGTGCTGACGGCAGACGGCGGCAGCCCTGATGAGCAAACGGAGAACAGTTGAAGTTCTGGCGCCAGGGCCATGGCTGGCCCTGGCCATCATGGCCCTGTGGCTCTCCAGTCTTCTGCTGATCGGCTGGCTTGATCCGTTCGGCAGCCGGTGGGGGGGAGGCCCTCCGGGCGTTATCGGAATGATTCTGGTCATCCTGATCCGCACCTTTCTGCAGACCGGATTGTTCATCGTCGCCCATGACGCCATGCACGGCTGCCTGCTGCCTGGGAATCTTCGCTGCAACACCCTTCTGGGCAGGATTGCGCTCGGGCTGTATGCCTGCATTCCCTACCGCCACTGCCGCTCCAACCACATCCGACACCACCGCTCACCCGGTGATCGGAATGATCCTGATTTCCACGATGGGCTGCACACCCACCCGCTGTTCTGGTTTTTCAGCTTCATGCGTGGCTATCTTTCCGCCGGCCAGATCCTCTCGCTGCTAGCGATCTGGGGGATCGGCCTGGCGGCCCTGCACCCCAACACCAGCCACCCGCTCCTGGTGCTGGGGCTGTTCTGGATTCTGCCGTTGGTGTTGAGCTCGGTTCAGCTCTTTCTGTTCGGCACCTATCTTCCCCACAGGGGTCAATCCGCGCCGCCGGGCAGCTCCCATCAGGTGGGCAGCAGCTCTCTGCCGCCAGCACTGTCCTTGTTGACCTGCTATCACTTCGGCTACCACTGGGAACACCACCACTACCCCAATTCGCCTTGGTATTCGCTGCCTTCCCTGCGCAGGCCAGGCCAGGCAGAACGGGGAGCCACGGCACCCGCCCAGTGATTCGCGGTGCCCCTGTGGCGGGTGTTAAGGTCGAAAGACACTGAACTGTTGATTTAACGCGCGTGGAAACAGGCCACACCGGCTGGAGCCCAGAAGAACGGCACCTTGCCAAACAAGCTGTCGATCTTGCTTATGAGCGTGAGGTCTCCTCACTGATCACGGCTCTCCACCACAAAATCAGCGAAGTCAGTTGCCCTAGTGATGTCTGGAACCTGCACGATTACCTGAGCGCCAAGCGCCATGAGATGGATGGAAAGTTCGACCTCCGCGATTCTTCCCTCCTCTTCGTCTTCGCCACACTCGTGAAGGATGGCTTGCTCTCGGTGGGGGAGCTCGATGGGCTCGACCGTGAGAAAGTGGTCAAGATCACGGCTCTGGCCCGCATGTAGCCCCGCCTGTCGTGGACTCCGCCCCCGGCCCTGTCGGCGGCGGATCACCCCGCAGTTCGCCGGCCACGATGCGCCACTCGTGCAGCACCCAGCGGACGCAGCCCGTCTGGATCAGCGGGTCGCCGAGCACGATCGCCTCGGCTTCGGCGCGGTCCCGGGCCACAAAGAGCAGCATGCCGCCGGCTCCTGCCCGGTTCATCCCCTTGCGTTCTCCCCAGTAGCCCGTGCTGGGGCGGTGTCCCAACTGCTCCAACCGCTGGATCCAGGCCAGATGGGCGTGAAGATGGGTATCGAAGCGGCTGCGGTCCACCACCCCCTCCTCCAGCTTCACGAACCACGGCATGGCACCCAATCCCGCCCGGATCCCATCTTGAACCGTAACCACGCCGCCGCTTGATGGTGACCCTCTCGATCGCCAACACCATCACGGATCTGATCCAGGGCGATGTGAAGGAACATCTCCCCCTGGAGCGCATCCCCCTGCAGGGCGATGTGATCGGGCTCGGCACGACGAGCAGCCTCGACAACGGCGAACTGACCTTCCTCCATGACGGGATGGAGCCGCGGACCCGCCTGTACAAGTGCTCCGCCGGCGACGGCAGCATCCGGCCGTTGCAGAGCGGCGATGGCAGCGCCCATTTTCCCTACGTCTGCTTCAGCGGCGATGCCACCGCCCTGCGCCATCCGGTGGACGCAGCCACCCTGGAGGCCGTCGAGGGGCTGCCGCTGCAGCAGCGGATCGGCGCGGCGATCGCCGCCCTGACCAGGGCGGGGCACCTGGCGGAGGCTCCCATCTACGGCCTGCGCCTGGCGGTGGAGTGGCACAGCCTGGTGATCACCGTGGCCTCCAAGCTCTGCATGGGGCAACGGCGCCGCAACGCCGCTCCGCAGGATCCCGCCACCGCCGCCCAGGGGCTCTACGGCAGCCTCCAGCACTACCGGCTGGCCGCGGTGGACCCTGGGGACGCCGAGGATCCAGTCCGCTTCCTCGGCAACAGCCTCCACTGGGACTGCTGCGGGTTCTGGGACACCCAGGCCGAAACGGGGCGGGTCACCGTGCCCGTGGCTGATGCACCGCTCCACCTGCATGGCTGCAGCCGTGATCTGCGCCACGGCGGCCACCTGCACCATGAGCATCCCGGCAGCCGGCTACGGCGGCTGGAATCACTGGCGATCTATCCGCTGCAGGAGATCCGGATGCTGGGCGCCGACCTGGCGATCGAGCGGCTCCGCTTCGCCGATGGGGTGGTGCACTTCCAAGTCACCAATCGCGGCGGGCTCGATGTGAGCGATCTGGGGGTGGCCGTGGTGATCGACGACATCTACTCCAGCCACCAGTACCTGCGGCTGCCCTGGCTCGCCGCCGGGGAAACCCTGCCGTTCGCCCTGCCGCTGGCCGTGCCGACTGGCCGCCATCAGCTGCTGGTGGTAGTGGATCCTGAGCGGGATGTGCTGGAGCCCCGGGCCAGCCAGGCCAACAATGCCGCCACCCTCTCAATTGCGGTGTGAGCGGAAGGTGAATGGGGAGTTGGTGAACGGAGAGGGTGGCCTCTGAAACGGCATGCAGAGCCTTTCCTGCGCAGTCGTTTAGAGAGGATGGTGGGGGGCGAATACACCACCTCGTACACCATCACTTTTGGTTGCTTTGGAGAGATGGATTGGGATTTCACGGAACGGTACAGAAAAGCCGCTGCCAGTAAGGCGTGCTTTCGAAGGGTCTTTTGTCCATCCTGCTTGGGGGCCGGAGCTATCGATAGACGCCCCCTGAATCATGCCTGCAGGGGCAAGGCTCAAGGCCCTCCAACAGTTGATTCCCTAGGAGTTTGTTGCTGATAGAGCAGCGCCCTGCCGGGTATGGCGAATCGCCCCCCTAAGCCGAGTTACTGCAAGGAAGCGGACGCACTGGGGTTCCGCAGACCCTTCCCATCGTCGGGCC
>Ga0247834_1000103_pt1 | contig 146723 bp, 124 predicted proteins | sample LaCruzMarch2015__8_FD_187118 | JGI IMG/M metagenome (GOLD analysis project Ga0247834, IMG submission 187118) | Freshwater microbial communities from meromictic Lake La Cruz, Castile-La Mancha, Spain - LaCruzMarch2015_12m | ecosystem: Environmental > Aquatic > Freshwater > Lake | place: Spain...
TCCGGGTTTGACTCGCGGCTCCTTCAACGCGGGTGATTCTCCACATCTGCGGAAAAAGTACAAGTGGCATTTCCGTCACATACAGGGCTGTTAGAGCCAGCAGTTACGATGCCGAACACATTTGGTTTGCAACCCCTTTCACTTGCAAGGATTTTCTCTGGATATGAGTAAAGAAAGGGGTTACAAACCCCTTCTCCTTATTGCCCACAAGCCTATGCCAAGCGGCTGGGGAAAAGATGATGGGGGCGGGCATGATAACCCGAGAGCGGTGGCGGGAGCGGATTTCCAGTTGGCGGTGCAGTAGGTGCCGTGGCCGAGGGGCATGGGGGGGTAAAAGCTGAGATGCTGAGAACTGAAATGCTGAAAGCTGAGATGGGTTAGGTCTCAGATGCGGGGATCATAATCGGGATCTTTGGGGGTGTTTTGGCTCGTTGTGTTTTCGATGGCTGGGAGGACGCGGAGGATCGCTTCGTCGAGATCGGGGAGGGAAAGGACGAGTTGGTTTTCGATTTCGGGTTTGAGGGTGAGGTGTTCGACACCTGTGAAGGCGCTGAGCAATTCTAGCGAGCGGGGATCGAGCTGGGTGCGCAGCCATTCCCAGCCGATGCCAGCGCGTTCGCAGTCCTTCCATTGGGCGAGGTGGCCGATGTTGCCTTTTTCATCGATGGCGCTGAAGAGGTCGAAGTTGCCGTCCTGATGGACGCGGTAGATGGCGCCGATGCGGTAGTGGTGGTTGCTGCTGTTTCCGGTGATGCGGATGCGGGTGCCTACAGGGAGTCTGGACATGGGAGGGGTGGGTTGGCTTCGAGTTTTGCGGTGCACCCGAGGATGACCTGTTTGAGTGAGGGGACTTCGGAAACGAGCGCGGTGGTAACATCGTCGCGGAGTTTCAGTCGTTCGAGGCCATCGAAGGCGGAGAGCAGAGCGAGCGCATCGGGAGGTAGCTGGTCTTTGAGCCAGTGCCAGCCGATGTCCTTGATGATGGCGCAATCGGCCCAGCGAATCGGGGAGCCGACCTTCCCGGTTTCGTCGCGGGCGCGGAGGGTGAAGCCGATGTGATCAATATCGGCAACGAGGTAGGTGCGGCCTTCCTCGTAATCGTGATGCTCGAACATGCCATTCGGGCGGATGCGTGTGCCTACTTGAAATGGGCATGTTTTCACAGGTTTGCGTAATCCTTGTCTCATGGGGGTGCGGTTTGCGTGGGGTTTGGTTTTTAAAATCAGCGACGGGGTTTGGATTTGGGGATGGGGGCGGGAGGTCGCTTGATTTTTGGAATGCTGATGCAAACGCGGCGGGGCTTGGTCAGCATGAAGTGACGGGGTAGCGTGAGGGTGATGCCGCCGAAGGCGATGATGCGGCCTTGGGCGTCATAAACATGGAGTTCGCCGGGGAGGCGGTGGTAGAGGTAGCCGCCGATGATGTGGAGATCCTGGGCGTGGGGGTGGGCGCAGGTTTCGGGCTGGGTGGCGATGACTGCGGCCATTTCCTCCGCGGTGGGGGGATGGAATTCATTTTTTCCGCCCGTCCTGACCTGCCGGGTAAGGTGGTAGGGATCGGCGAAGCCGGCGGTGGCGAACCATGACTCGGGAGTTTGCAAAGCGTGGAGGCAGGAGCCTTGGTTGCGGTAATGGCTGAGGAGGTATTTGGCTTCCAACCGGCGTTCTATGGCTTTATTGCAGATAGCGGATTGTTCCTCCTCATAAACGCGGTAGCCCTCCCATGGGTCGTCGAGGGCTTTGAAAAGACGGCAAAGGATCCATGTTTCCGGGGAACTGTCGATGAGGGTTTTTTCGAGGAGTTGCGGGGTGATCAGAGTTTTGCTTTCGGGGCGCTGCATGCGTTGGCAGATTTCAGCGAGAGTCAGGCCACTGGCGTCGATGAAGGGCTGGATATAATCCGAGTGGAATTGGCCGAATTGGACTTCGGGGAGCTTCGAGTGATCGAGTTCTTTGATCACCCATAAGGGCAAGGCGGGGGCGGTCGGGCTTCGGCGAAAGGGTCGGAAGGGGTGGGGTTTCATAGGGAAGTCGGCGCATTTGGGGTTCTGTGGGACCGAGGGGATGTGTCAGCTACGTGGCTCTGATCATTAAAACAGGAATCGTTTCACGCCTTTGGGGTAATTGAGCGAGCAATCGCCCTGGTTGATGAGGTTGCCTTCCAGATCGAAAAAGGCCATTTCCTCGGGGAGACGGTGGTAAAGGATGGCACCAAAGCATCCGGGGCGTTTTAGGAAGAAGGAGTCCTCAGGTGGTTTGCGGATGAGCTGCGGGATTTGATCCAAGCCGGGAGTGATGATGCTTTCGCCGACCACTTCGAAGGGAACTTGGATGTAGAAGTATGAGTCGCCGGTCATGCTGAGTAGAGAGGGACGGTAGTTACTCAATGCCATGGGATAAAGATAAGGACCGAACTTTCGGTAGGCGTTGTGGGCCTGACGGTGGACGGAATCGCGCCATCTTCTGTAGAGTAACTCCTTTTCCTCTGTGTCGACGGCTGCCAGATCGGTCTTGGTGAGGTCGAGGGCTTTGAGGAGGATCGGGAGAAAAGAGGGATGAACCTTTTCTCCGTTCATGGCGTCCTCGATTAAACCAAGGGTTTTGCGAGTGTTTTTCCCTTGGTTGAGCAGGGGGACAATGTCGCACGGGCTGAGGCCTTTGGCTCTAGCAGCCTCGCGCAGAACTCTGGCGGACGGGAGGTGGAAATTCGAGAATTCCTCGGGTTGCCGACGCGGAAGCAACGAGTTGAGGATTCCTTGTGGTAGCTCCGGGCGGTGATTGTCGGCATGGAACAGTGGTTTTTTGATGTGCAATGGCATTGGGTATGGAGCGTTTCGTATGGATTAGCGGAAGCTGCGGAAGGCGATGAAGGCGGTTGCGAGGCCAAGGGCGGAGCGGATGCCGTAGGTGGCGGTGGTGCTGAGGTGGTTGAGGAGATCGAGGCCGGGCGTCTCCAGGGAGAACCTCGCGGGGATGAGCATGGCGAGGAAGAACAGGGGTAGGCCGATGATGACGAAGCCGGGTTCCTTCCAATCGGAGGGTTCCATCAGCTTGTAGAACGTCCATGCGCCGAAGAGCGCGATGATGATGCCGAGTGGGTAGAAAAGCAGGACGGCGGCGGTGCCGACGAGGAAGATGGGCAGGCCTGTCCACCAGGGGAGGTCAGTTAGGAATTTGAGGGGGCGCATGGGTGGATAAGTGATCGGATGCGGGGACTACAAGTCCCCGCGACGGACTGGGACTGCAAGTCCCAGCCACGGGTTGAGGGATTGCGAAATCAAAGCGGGATACCGCCGGAGCTGTCGGCACGAAGATGAACGGCGATAGGCCGGTTCGAGTTCCTGAATTCTTCCGGCTCGCGGACTTGGAGAAGAGTCGAGAGGATCGCATCTGGCAGCGATGGCTGCGAGAGGTCGGGTTCGCGGATAATGTGGGATTCCCGTTGATCGGGTGCCGTGATCACGGCGGAGGAGAGGGGATCGAAGTGGTTGGGCATCGGGCTGTGCATTTACCAGAAGCCTTTGGAAATAGCAAATCGCCCGCAACGGCTTGTGTCATAGGGATCTGGTACAGCCTCAAAATTTAAAGATATTGATGAGACCGGTGATGCCCTGGCGAAGGGGACGCATGATCTCGGGAGCGACGACTTCGAGGATGCGAATGACGATGATGAGAGGGATGACTACGATCCACAGGGCTACTCGGAAGAAGAAGGCAATGACGCGGAAAGGGAAAAGGAAGAGGGATTTCATGGAAGAAGTGATGGTGGAAAAATGAAAGCGGAGCGGGGGCTCGTCCCCGCTCCGCTGGGCAGGTTCAGATGGTGCGGATGGTCGCGCCGGTCTTGATATTCACGATCCGGATGCGTCCGTTGGGTTGGGTCAGGTGCGCCTCGTCCCCTTGTACGGCCGCATTGCTGAATGGCCCGGGAATGGTTCTCACGGTGGATCCGTTCGATGTGTTGACGATCTTTGCGAGTGTTCCTTCGATTTTTACTGCGTATGACATGATGGTGTTTGTTTGTGGTTTGGTTAAATGGAGGCTGTTCTGATAGAACGGATCAGGTTAGATGTGGGTTGAGTTGATCCGACAAGCGGCAAGCCAGTTTTTAATGTCGCTTGTGTCATATCAGATGGAGCGATTCCCCTTTTCTCTCTTGAACCAGTGTTGGGCGAAGTCCATCAGGTGCTCATCGTTCATGACGATGGCGGCGAATTCCCCATCTCCGATGGTCTTTTGCTGAAGGCGCTGGAGGATGATTTTTTCAATGCCTTGCATGAGAAGGTTGGCGTTGTGGGTGGCGAGGAGATCGTCGAGTCCCGCCTGCTTTGCAGGGAAATCCGGCAGGCAATCGTGGAGATAGAGCCAAAGGGTGCGGCGAATGCTACCGACGTGGCGCTTGGTTTCTGCGATGGGATCCAGACAGGGGTAGCCGTGATCAACAGCGGTGAGCAGCTTGAAGTGGTGGAGGCGCTTGATGTAGGCCGCGCGGGAGGCGGGGTAGCGGTTGTCTCCGTTGGGTTCCGTGGTGAAAGGGCTGGGCTTTCTGCCTCGCTCGGCACCGGGGTGGTAATATTGGGGTAGAAGTGTGGCGAATTGCGTGATTTTGCTTTGGTTCATTCTGGTTTGTGTTTTCGCCCGTCGCCTTCATGGCGGGGGCAAAACCAGAATGGGTTAGTTTTTAAAACGCGTTTTCGGCGCCCTTGCGAAGGTCAGTCCGGGTGGCTCGTGGCTCGCGCGCGGTCGATGTAGTCCACCCAGATAGTGAGCTTCACACCGAACGCAGTGCGGAGTAGGTTGATATCTGAATCATGGATGCTCCGGCGTTTCGCCCAGAAAGATACCACCGTGACTTCCGTTCCATTTACATCGGGCACGCCGAGCCAGATACGGCCGGCTTTGTTGCGGCGGCGGTTTTCCCCAAGCACACCGGTGAGGCGGCTTCGGAAACGGTCGAACTCCGCTTGTGTGAGATTTCTTGTGAAGTGTATGCCGTATTTCCGGGCGGTTTTGAGATCGCTCGCGTCCTCCATGGAGCGCAAGCAGGAGATGATTTGGATGTGCGGTGCGTGAGACCAGACTAGCGTCTCGCCGAGGATGAAGAAGGTGCGGGCGCAAGCACTTTCTACAGTGTAGATCCGCTGCCCGAGGATGAGTTTCTCCGGAGAGAAGGAGAGCCGTTTGCGAGGTGGGGTGTTCATATCAGGGAGGGTTGTTACTGTTGTGAAAAAATTCGGAGAGAGGATTTCCAAGAAGAGATCAGTTAGGATTACGGCCTGTTAGTTGGTCAGATGATCAGGGCGAAATCAAAGCGGGATGCCGCCGGAGCTATCGGCACGGATGAGGGCGCGGAGGAAATTGTCGCGCTTCCGGCAGGCGGTTTCGAAATCGGGGGTTTTGAGGGATTCGCGGTAGCGCCTGGTGCTGCCTTCGGGATGGCGGATGCTGTAGTGAACCCACCAGGTGCCGTTGTTGTTCCAGAGATGGTGGGCGGGTTTGACGCGGGGGACGCGGAGGGCGAGCCTGCCGATAATGGGGGTTGGTGGAGACATGCGGATCGAACGGCGATGATACACGGATGGATGGTGAAATCAATCACCCCCGGAAGCGTTGTGTCATAGTCCGTTCCCTGCGGTGACAGGCGCGCTATGACACAACGAGCCCGGGGCATCTGGACAAGCGTTCCCTTTCCGTGTATACACCCGCCCCCATGGAAAGCATCGCCCTCATCACTGACATCCACGCCAACCTCCCCGCCTTCGAGAACGTCCTGCGCGATGTGCAGGAAAGTGGAGCCACCCAGATCGTGTTTCTCGGCGACATCGTCGGCTACGGCGCGTCCCCCGCCGAATGCGTGAGTCTGGTGAGAAACCATGGAGGTCGCTGCGTGATGGGAAACCATGATTTCGAAATGGCGAAGTATCGTGATGGCCGCTACGGGCGCGATGATCCACGGAGGAAAAAGGACGGCTACCTCGCCGGGCTGATCCATGCGGCGGACACCTTGCCCGAGGAGGATGCCGACTGGCTGGCGAAGCTCCCCTACGGCGGTATCATCCAGGGAGCTTACGTGGCGCACGGCAGCTTGGATGATCCGGAGATATTCAATTACATCGAGGATGCCGAAAGCGCGGCGGACACGCTGGCGATTCTGGCAGAGGAGAAATACAAGGTCGCTTTCTTCGGCCACACCCATCGACCCGGGGTTTTCTCCGAGGACGACACCCAGCTTGAATGGATCAACGAAACGACCGTCCGCATTCCGGAAGGCCTGGCCTGCGCGGTGACGGTCGGTTCCTGCGGAAAGCCTCGCACACCGGATGACCTGCGTGCTTGCTGGGCGCTGTGGAATCCCGCCGAGCGCGTGGTTGAGTTCAAGAGAACGGAGTACAGCCGTTTGCATGCGGCGAAGGATATTGCAAAGGCGGGTCTGCCTCTCGAATTGGCGGCACACCTGCTGAATGACGCGGAATATGCGGCGGTGTTCGGGAAGACGTGAATTGGCATTTCACGAAGTTTCCCGCTTTGTCGGGACGCTAAGTCTGAACTAGACTGATTCGAAGATGCTCCACACCGTCGATATCGTCCTGCCGCTGGAGGTTTCCGAAGACTTGGAAGCCCGGCGGAATGCGGCAGCGCGGACGCTCGGGGTGTCGCCGGATCGGGTGCAGGGTTTGCGTTTGCGGAAACATTCCATTGATGCCCGGCAGCGGCAGGTGAAGGTGCAGCTCCGGGTGGAGGTGGCGGTGGATGAGGAGCTACCCGAGGAGGCCGCACCCGTGTGGTCGGCTCCGGCGCTTGCGAATGATGCGAAGCGGGTGCTGATCGTAGGCGCCGGGCCGGCGGGGCTGTTCGCGGCGCTGCGTTGCCTGGAGCTGGGCGCGAAACCGATCATCTTGGAACGTGGGAAAGACGCCTCGGCGCGGCGCTTCGATCTCGCCCCCATCCTCCGTGAGGGGCGCGTGATCGAGGACTCGAACTACTGCTTCGGCGAGGGCGGCGCAGGCACTTTTTCCGACGGGAAACTCTACACCCGCGCCACGAAACGCGGGCCGGTAGCGGAGGTTTACCGCATCCTCTGCGCCCACGGTGCGCCGGAGAAAATCCTGACCGACGCCCATCCGCACATTGGATCGAACCTGTTGCCGAACGTGGTCAAGGCGATCCGCGCCTCCATCATCAGCCACGGCGGCGAGGTGCATTTCCACGCGAAAGTGAACGACCTGATCATTTCCGGAGGGAAAATCCGCGGAGTCACGACCACGGACGGCAGGGAATTTCTCGCCGACGCCACCCTCCTCGCCACCGGCCACTCGGCGCGGGATATCTACGCCCTGCTTGCGAAAAAAAGCATCCTGATGGAACACAAGCCCTTCGCCATCGGCTTCCGCATCGAGCACACCCAGCCGTTCATCGACCGGCAGCAATACCACATCCCGGCAGGCCAGCCGCGCCCCGACCTGTTGCCCGCCGCGCGCTACCGGCTCGCGACGAAGATCGCCGACCGTGGCGTGCATTCCTTCTGCATGTGCCCCGGCGGCTGGATCGTCCCGGCGGCGACGGAAGACGCACAGGTGGTCGTCAACGGCATGTCGCTTTCCCGCCGCGATTCGCCGTTCGCGAATTCCGGCCTCGTCACAACCATCGAGCCCGAGGACATCGCGCATCTCATTCCGCAGCACGGCATCATGGCGGGCATCGCCTTTCAGGACACCATCGAGCGCAGCGCGAAGGCCGCCGGGGGCAACGCCGCTCTCGGCCAGATCGCCCCCGCGCAGCGCGCCGCCGATTACCTTTCCGGGAAAATTTCCGCCGATCTACCAGAAACCTCGTACTTCCCCGGCCTCCACGCCGCTCCTTTGCACGAGCTGCTGCCGAAACCCGTGACCTCGCGCATCCGCGAAGGCCTGCGTCTCTTCGACCGCCAGATCCGTGGCTACGCTTCTCGCGAGGCCTTGCTGCTTGGCTTCGAGACCCGCACCTCATCGCCCCTCCGCATCCCCCGCGACGCCGAAAGCCTCCAGCATCCGGAGATCGCCGGCCTTTTCCCCTGCGGTGAGGGAGCGGGCTACGCGGGCGGCATCGTCTCCGCCGCGCTGGATGGTTTGAAGTGCGCGGAGGCTGCATCCGTTCCGCAAACTTAAGGCAGCCTAGAGCTTGGATTTCGCCGCCTTCAGCATGCCGCAGCCGGCGGCGACATCGATGCCGCGGCGCTGGCGGAAGGTGCAGGGGATGCCTAATCCGCGGAGGGTTTCCTGGAAGGCGCGGCCGGATAAACTACTATGGCCATCGTAGCCTTCGGTGGGGTTCAGGGGGATGAGGTTCACGTGGCTGTCGATGCCATCAAGCAAGGCGGCGAGGCGACGGGCGGTGTCCTCGGAATCGTTTTTCCCGGCGATGAGCGTCCACTCGAAAAAGATGCGTTTGCCCGTATCTCGCGAGTAGCTGCGGCAGGCGGCGATGAGGGTTTCAAGATCCCACTTCTTGCTGGCGGGGACGAGGGCGGAGCGCTCCGCCTCGGTGGAGCCGTGGAGGCTTACGGCGAGGCGGTAAGGGCGTTTCTCCCTCGCCATGCGCAGGATGTTCGGGACGTATCCGACGGTGCTGATCGCGATGCGTGCCGCGCCGATCGCGCAGCCTCGTGGGTCGGAAACGATGTCCATCGCTTTCATGACCGCGTCGTAGTTGTGCAGCGGCTCGCCCATGCCCATGAGCACTAGGTTACGGAGGCGGCGGTGCGGATGGCTGGCGGCGAGTGCGCGGCGGACGTGCAGCACCTGCGCGACGATTTCCCCGGCGGTGAGGTGGCGCACGAAACCCATCTGGCCCGTGGCGCAGAACACGCAGCCCATCGCGCATCCTGCCTGGGAGCTGACGCAGGCGGTGAAGCGGCCCTCGTATTCCATCAGCACGGTCTCGATCACCTGCCCGTCGGCGAGGCGCAGGAGGTATTTGCGGGTGAGGCCGTCCGAGCTATGGATTTCCTCGGCTTGCCCGGGGAGATCGATGAAATGTTTTTTCCCGGCACCGATGTTTTCCGCGACCCATTTTGCCAGCGGTGGGGAAAGGGAAACGGAAGTGGGATCGGCGGCGGCCTGGCGGTGGATGGTGCTCCAGAGCTGCTTTGCATGGTGGGCGAGCACGCCGTCTGCGGCGAGCAAGCTTTCGAGCTCGGCGAAGCTGGTGCCGAGGAGGGAATTTCCGGAAACACTCACGGCTCAACAGGGAGGGCGCGGGGCGCGGGCGGCGGCTCGACGGGCGTGGCTTTTAAAACGGGAGGCTCTTCGGGAACGGGCGTCGCCTTGAGAGGTTCGGGCTCAGGGATGATGTTGGGTTTCACCATCACCGCTTTGGGCGGGACGGGTTCCGGCGCGGGTGGCGGTGTGGGCTCGGGCACCGGACGGGCTTTCGGTGTCACCTTGACCGGCTTGTCGGTCGGCGGAGTTTTACGCATCCGGATCTCCACACGGCGGTTTGGTGCCTGTGCGTCGGCGTCGCCGTCCACGACCAGCGGCTGCGATTTCCCGAAGCCCCGCGTGATGATGCGGTCGGGATTCATCTGCATCGCGGTGACCAAATAATCTTTTACGGATTGCGCGCGTTTGCGGGAGAGCTCGATGTTGAATTCCTCGCCGCCGATTAGATCGCTGTAGCCTTCGATCCAGCAGTAGAGGTTCGGGTTCTTGTCGATGAGCAGGGCGAGCTTCATTAGCCCGACCTTCGCGCTCTCGCGCAATTCCACGCGGTTGAACTCGAAGAGCAGGTCGCTGGGCAGCAGGGTTTTTTTGGAAAGCAGGATGTTTGGCGGCAGGTCGAGCAGCTCGTCGAGCGATTCGACGCCGGCGAGCTTACCGTTGTCCACTAGGCCGTTGTTGCCGCGCTTGATGAGGTCTTCGGTGAATTTCGTCATCTCGCCGTCATCTACCTGCACCGCGCCGGGATCGACCGTGATCTGTCCCACGGCGGCCGGTTTCAGCTCCGATTCCATGCGGCCGAAATCGGGCAGGTCCGCGTCGAGGTCGAAGTTCGAAGAAACCGTGGTGTCCGGGGCATTGAGGTCGCCTTCCGCCAGCGGGCTGGAATTTTTCAGGGCGTAGGCGGGATCGACCACATCCGGGGCGATGTCGATCTCGGTGTCCTCGGGCAGCAGGTCGAGCAGGTCCACATCCTCCAGCAAGGCGGCGGATTCGTTGGGCGGGGTGATGGTTTCCTCCGGTGGGAGGGCGCGCTCCGGCTCATACGGCGTCACCTCCCGCTGGCGGACGTTGATTTGGCCGGTGGAAATTTCTTCCGGTTGCTGGATGCCGAGCGCGAATTTCACATGATCCAGGGCGAAAAACACCAACACATGCAGAAGGATGGATACGAACATCGCCGCCGCCGCCCAACGCCCGAGGTGCTCGGGGCCGGGGAGGCGGTAGGTGTCCGCGTCGCGCGTGTCGCTCCAGCGATACCCTTGCTCCATGGGGTGCATGATAATCCATAGAATGATGCTGGCAATGCCGGAAAAAAATGCATATACGCGTACCGGCATCAAAAGTGCTGTACAAACCGTATCCCCGTAAAAACATGCCTGCCAAAAAAACAACCAAGAAGGTAACGGCCAAAAAAACCGTTGTTAAAGCTGCCGGAAAAAAAGCCGCCGTGAAGAAGGTGGCGGCCAAAAAAGCGCCGGCAAAGAAGGCCGTTCTTTCCATTGATGCGGTGGCCAAGGCCGCTTACCTGAACTACCGCCAACGTGTGGAGCAGGGACTGCCCGGCTGCCACAACAGCGATTGGCTGGAGGCAGAGCGCTCCCTTGCGGATTGATCCAGTTACACTTTTCCGGTTTCCCGACCGTAAAAATCCGCAGGGCGGCGAATTTAGCGGTTGTCAAACTAGGGGGAAAACATATAGTTCAGGTATCTTGATTAAGTGTGCTTTCAGTAGGCCAGCCTTTGCGGGCCCTGCACGGATCCTTTCCGATCCAGCCCACCCCTCCCCCGGTGCGGCGGCCTCCCCCGCATTCCTTTCCTGCGTCCAATCCCATGAACCCCAAACCCGTGAACCCCGCCATAGAGGTTATGCAACCCGCCCTTTTCGAAGAATCACCCGCCATCGCCCTTCCCAAAAGAACCCGCCGCACGGCCGCCCAAGCCATTGAGGAATTCGGCCTCAAAGCCCCGTCGAAGCACGGGAAAAACTACGTCCTGGATACGAACGTCCTGCTCCATGACCCGGCCTGCCTTGAGCGCTTTAAGGAAAACCATCTCTGCATCCTCGTCGATGTCCTCGCCGAACTCGACAAGTTCAAGAGCGAGCAGACCGAGCGCGGAGCCAACGCCCGCCGGGTTCACCGCCGCCTGACAGATATCTTCGGAAACTCGGAAATGGTGACGCGCGGCGTGCCCACCGAGGGCGGCGGCACGATCCGCCTCGTGATTTACGATCCCGATGCCTGCCCGGACAATTCCGACCAGCTCAAGCAGTTTTACCGTATCTTCCCGGACCGCGAGCGCGTCGATCACCGCATCCTCGCCGCCTGTTTCCTGCTCCGGCAATACAACCCGGACGGTCAGGTCGCGCTTGTCACGAAAGATATCAACCTCCAGCTCAAGGCCCGCGCGGTCAGCATCGAGTGCCAGGACTACCTCAACGACAAGGTCGATGCCCGCGAGGTCTCGAACTATGAGGTGCGCCGCGTCGAGGTGGATTCCGCGGAGCTGCACCGCTTCGCCAGCAGCGGCGAGCTCGATATCGAGGAGCAGCGCCGCCTCGGGGTCGCGATCAACGAATACGTCCTGCTCGCCTGCGGGGAAAAGCAGACCATCCCCGCACGCCTGCATTTCAGCGGAAACTTCGTAAGGCTCAACATCCCGGAGGTTCTAAAAATCCCCGACGGCCAATCGCTCAAGCCGCTCAACCTAGGCCAGCGCTGCCTGATCGACGCATTGCTCAACCCCGACATTTCCCTCGTCACCTGCTACGGCCACGCGGGAACCGGCAAGACGCTCGTCGCCGTAGCCGCCGGTTTGCATGAGATGTTCAACCGGAAATACAACGGCATCACCGTCAGCCGCCCCGTCGTTTCCATGGGCGATCAGCTCGGTTTCCTGCCCGGCTCGCTCGATGAGAAAATGCGCCCCTGGCTGCAGCCAATCCACGACGCGCTCGATCTCCTGATGCGCCCGAACGTCCCGCTCGGGCCGAAGCGCAAGCAAGCAAAGCCGGGGGATTCCGTGGCCGCCAAGAAGCCTTATGAAGTGCTCATGGAGCAGGGCATTTTGGAAATCGAGGCGCTCTGCTACATCCGCGGGCGCTCGATTCCGAACCGTTTCTTCATCCTCGACGAGGCGCAGCAGCTCACCCCGCAGGAGGCGAAAACCATCGTCACCCGCATGTCGCGGGACTCGAAGCTCGTCCTCGTCGGCGACCCCGCGCAGATCGACAACCCCTACGTGGACAGCCGCAGCAACGGCCTCGTTTACACCCGCAACCGCCTCAAAGGCCAGCCTTTCGTAGCCCACGTCGCCCTCAACCGCGGCGAGCGCTCCGAACTCGCCGAAGCGGGCGCGCAGCTGATGTAGTCGCGAGCAAATATCACTCACCAGCGCTTCTTCCTTCCCATGGAGGAAGCTCGTCGGGAATTAACCTTATTACGGGAACTCGTAAAGCTAGCGCTAGCAGAACCATTTCGTGTTCCGTCACCCTGCGGAAAGCTCGTTCTACCTCAGCAATCCTGGTTCTGCTTATGTCAAAGCCCTTGAGCTAGCACTGCAACGCAAGTTCAGCCTGCGTCCATTGCTTCTCGTTCCGGACAGCCCTTACCCTTCCTCCCACGATATTCTGAACGCGGATGTTACGCACCGGGTGGATAAATATCAGTGGAGGAGCCCCCGAGAGTTCGTAACGGTGAACAAAAAAATCGAGATATAGCTTGTCATCAGCGAATACGCATTCTTTAAGGATTTATACTTTTAGCTACAACATCTGTATGAAGGACTACTTTATAAATCACACTATCGTATTTATGTGCTGGGGGATTCTGCCCATATTCGCCCAGCAACAACCCGCTCTCCTCACCGATCCTCCCGACGGCAGTTTGCCACCCGCGCCGGAGGTTCGGGCGGTGTTTGCGCCCGCCGAGGTTCTGGAAACCACAGTCACCCGGCAAGGCGGGCGCAACATCATCCTCCAGCACCTCGCGCTTGATCCGAACAATCCCATCCAGCCCGTGTTTCCCACTCCTCCAGCCGCCACTCCCACCGAACCCGCCCCTACGGCAACTTACGACGCGCCGCCCTCATATCTTCTCCTGCTCTCCGCGACGGTGTATCCCGGCCCGCGCACCTTTCTTAATTGGACACACCACTTTCCTGACGGGACATCACGCCAGTTCACGGGCTGGTCGAACATTGACTTCAACCACTACACGGGTGTCTCGACCTTTCTGGGAACGGACGGAAACCACCACACATTCGTGATGGCCATCGGCACGGAGGAAATCGCCGCCGGGAACGCTCCGGAGTTCACGACAAACGCACCCACCTTCATCCCGGATGTCGAGATTCCCGCCGAGGCGCTTGTCGTCGTGGATTCTCTCCACAAAATCTACGCCACCGAGTCGGAAAAACTCGCCATCGCCCACGCCGGGCGCGAGGCCGCCCGCCTCGCCGAGGAAGCGGAACTCCTCGCCAACCCGCCGCAGCCCAAGGATCTCATCATCCGCTACCGCATCGCGGAAACACCGCTGCCAATCCCAGCCGAAGAAGGCCCACAATGAGACGCCTGATCCTCCCCGCTCTCTGCGCTGCGCTTGCCACCCAAGCCCACGCCCTGACCGACACCAACACCAACGGTCTTTCCGACGATTGGGAAAAAGCCTTCAACGGTGGCCAGCTTTTCTCCGCCGCCAACCCGAATCATGCACCGACCGCCGACACCGACGCAGACGGCTGGACGAACCTCCAGGAAGCGACGGCGGGCACCGACCCTTTCCATTCCATGCCGCCTTCCGGCATTGTCATGCCTTCGATAGCGATCACCCCCGCCACCTACGAACCACTCCCGGTTGGAAGCGTGCCACCGCCCTCTACGGAACCCACCGATCCCTTGGCACCTGCGCCGCCCGTGCCCCCGTCACCGCTACGCATCCTCCTAGATCCCACTGAAATTCGGCTCACCTGGCAGCCCATTCCCGGCAAAACCTACCGCGCCCTCTTATCGCCCGACCTGCTTGCTTGGTCACCCGCATCCGGCACTTACGTCGGCGGGAATGATCCGATCACGTACGAGACCGTGCCTCTCCACGAGGACGGCACCATCCCTGAAAAACTCTTCTGGCGAGTCGAGACCGGCGATACCGACACCGATGGCGACACCATCAGCGATTACGAGGAAATCCTGCGTAACCTCAAGCCGCTCTCCGCCGATACCGACGGCGACGGGCTTCCCGACAACACCGACCCAGCCCCGTTGGTCAACTCCCTCCAAGCTATCTGGGACGCGGATTCGGTTGACCCCTCCGCCGCTCCGCTTTTCGCCGCCTTCAGCTTCACCCCACCCGCAGCAGGAGGCTATCCCTTCACCGCCGAGCGCGTCACCGACATCTCAGGGAACAACCGCCATGGCAAGGCGAGAACCCAGTTCCAGACAACGCCCCCCGTTCAAAGAGCACCGCAAGCCAACGCCGAAGGCATCGCCAACCATGGCTTCCGCTTTGCCAACGCCCATCACTTCGCCTTCGACCTCATCAACCCCGGCATAAACTTCGCACCTGTCGCGAGCCTGAGTTTCTGGTTAAAAACGAAAGCCGCCGACCTTGAAGGCAACGGTCAGCCTGTTTTCAGCTACGTCCCAAAGCTCGGCGTCTTCGCCCAGAACCCGAACTCGGCCAACCCTTATGCCGCCCGGGCCTTCCTACGGAAGCAGCCCGTTGGCACGGGATACGAAGTCGTCTGGTTGGATTGGGTATTCCCCGGAAACATCGTGCGCGAACGCTGGACCCTTGATCTTGCCGCCCCGCAGCTCGAAGAGCGTTGGATCAACCTTACTTTCGTATGGCAAGGCGGTAGCGGAGCTTCGCAAAGTTCGTATTGGGCATGCTACGCAAATGGTGTGAAACAGATCCGTACTCTCGGCTCCACGTATCGTTTCCAGACTACCCCCACCACGCCCAACACGCCGCAAGACACTTTTGTAATCGGCGCTGACGCGGCAGGCGGCAGCGGCCAGAACAACCTGGCCACCGTTCAGTCCACCTTCAAAGGCACCATGGATCGTGTCCGCATCCACACCGCCGCGCTCACCCCCGTGCAGATCCTCGCCATCGTCCAGCAGGACACGGACATCGACGGTCTCTGGGATACCACCGAAGCCGCCGCCACCGCATGGAAGGATACCAACGGCAACGGCAGGTGCGATATCGGCGAGATCTTTTACCCCAACGGCTCGCCTCTCATATGGCAACACTCCGGCACCGATTCTGACAGCGACGGCATCACCGATATCCTTGAGCAGAATGCCACCCGCACCGATCCCTACAACCACGACACCGACAATGACCTCCTTCCCGACGGCTGGGAAGCCCAGTATAACCTCAACCCCAACAGTTCCACAGGCATCGACGGCCAGACCGGCGATCCCGACAACGATGGCGTGGACAACTTCCGCGAGTGGCAGCACCTTACAAATCCCCGTCTCTCCGATAGCGACGGGGACACCATAAACGACGCAACCGAAATCGCCCAAGGCTCCAACCCCAACTCTGGCGATGACAACGGCCAAGCCCCTCCGCCCGAAGAAACCCTTACCCTGAAAATCATTGTCGGCGATCCCAGCTCCAGCCACTCTGAGCGCTGGCGCATCGAGGCCACCGAGGTGGAGAGCGGCCAGCTCGTCCTGCGACACGCCTCCCGCCAATACGGCCAGGTCACCACTGCCGCCGAATCGACATTCAACAAATTCAAACCCGGCAAAGTCTACTCTTTCCAGCTCATCCACGCAGGCACTGATCCCGCCAAACTCGCCTCCGATCCGGAGCGACTCGCATTCCCCGACTACGACTGGACACTGCAAATCAGCTACAAAAACGCCGACGGAAGTTTCACCGACGTTACCGCCCCCGCGCAAACCAAATTCCTCCTGCTCGACCCCTACAACGCCGATACAAAATCCCTATCCGAGGACAGCCCCAACCTCCTCGCCCCGGAAGACCCTTGGGGCAGCATCGGCGATGGCCAGGACGCCCGCCCGGCCTACTATGAAAAGATCGAACCCATGCGGGTTTTAATGTTATCTTTTGCCGCAACACCAGACTTTGATCGCGATGGCTTTATCAATGCAGCTGATAAAGGCAAAGCAACGCCAGAAAAGCCACACATCATGTGGATCAATGATAACGACAACATGAACGAGGAGACGCGCTTGGCAGATGTTCCCGGCTCGGGCATCGACAATGCCGATCAGCGCGTCAACGGCGCACGCGATCTGATCGACTTCTTCCCCATAGCACTCGATCTGAAAGCCATTCTCGCCGCACTGCCTAACAACACATACGAATACTTCATTTCTCACCCCACCGGTGCATTCAATTTTATCGAAATGCCCAGCATCCAACCGGACAGCCAACCGCAGGGCAGCGGCGCTGGTTCCTACCTCATCAACCCGAACATCATCACGGAAGTCTTCAACCGCCCTCTCAAATCCTCAACGGGAACCGGATCAAAACTCGGACATCCCTACCTCACCGCCGCCGCCAACGGAGCGGGAGCACTGCTCATTGAGGTAAAAAGCGCAACAGACATCCCGCCATCCCTCGTTATCAAAAAACGCAAGACAGGCCAGCTCATTGCAAACATCCCATGGGCATTGCCTGTCGAGACCGCAGCGGTAGAGAGCCTTTACTGGCGGCTCAATATCCGCTTTGCCGCTCTTGGCCAGACATCTCCCGATCCAGCACCACCCACCAACGCGAAATTCCGTGACAGTCGAAAAGACCGCTGGTTCGTCTTCTGCCACGGCTACAACGTCAACGACCATGATGCCCGCGGCTGGAATGCCGAACTATTCAAACGCCTACATCAAAAAGGCTCGAATGCCAGGTTTGTGGGAGTCAGTTGGCAAGGAAACCAAGGGCAGCTTGGAGCAGACCTGCCTTTTGATAAAGTCTTCACGCCCGATTACTGGCGCAACGCCTACAATGCCTTCGCATCATCTCAAGTCCTAGCCGCGAAAATCAATAGCCTTACCGCAAACACACAATCGAAAGCCGTCATCGCCGGACATTCCATGGGTAATATCATCGCAAGCAGCGCCCTTTGCGACCACGGCCTAAAAGCGGAACAATATTTCCTTCTAAACGCCGCCGTCGCCCGCGAAGCATACAGCACTACTCACGTCGCGAGCGACCGCAGCAGCGTGCGCCATCCCGACTGGTCAAGCTACCCCACCCGCCTCTGGTCAAGTGATTGGTTCTCCCTTTTTCCTGCTGCCGATGGCAGGAATAAACTGACATGGCAGGGACGCTTCGGGAACCTTGGCACCGTCACTACTCCCCACAACTACTACTCCAGTACAGAGGATGTGCTGGCAAATGGGACTGGTTCTGTACCGGGTTTGATTGATCTCGTGATGGAAGACACCGGTGCATGGATCAAACAGGAAATGAGCAAAGGACTTGCCACAAAAACCTTCGTCACCGGCACAGGAGCGAACAACTGGACTTCCAACGGTGGCTGGGGATTCAATCCCAACCACTATCTAAACTACCGCCCCGATCCGCTCAATCCCCCCGGTAAGCTTCCAGACACATCTGCAATCACCGATCCACAGCTTCGCGCAAATCCATTCTTCAAGCCATTCACCAAGCTGAAATTACAAGGTGGTGGTGCCGTCCCCGACGCAGCCAACGGCATTGACCTTGTCGGAGCGAATGGTTCCACGCACGCCACGGAATACTCCATTCTTGCTTGGCTACTATGTCATGATGTGCCTGCAATAACAAATCCTACGGGTACGAATCCAGTAATTGGATGGACTGCTGACATTGACGACTCAAATACCGATATAGATTCGATCAAGTTTCAATGGGGAGCGTGTAAACACAGTGACCTGAAAAATGCACCCATAGATGCGGTCGGAAAACTTTACGAAAAAATGGTTGAACGAGGAAATCTAAAATAATAAATCATGAATAAATTACATTACGCATTGGCAATCTATTTATCATGCCATGGAATTGCATATACTCAGGAAAATCCGGACCAGAAGCCACTGGTAGATATTTTTAATATCGCGAAGATAACTGCACTACTTCAAGATGATAATTTAAATCCTATTAAAAACGTAAATTTACATATTAGATTTTCTCATTCAAATGGCGCATACAATGATGGAAGCAATGATTTCTATCTGACCACTGATGCGGTCGGTCAAGCGACAGCCGAATCGGAGTCAACCGGTGCTATTTTCATCATAGCAGAGAAGACTGGTTACTACCCGAGTGAGTTGCAATATCAGCCCACTGACTGGTCGAAAAAGCCCGAAAATAAGTCGAAACTTTTTCCCTGGAATCCAACAGTCCCGATCACTCTCAAAAAAATCGGCAAAGGTGCGCCGATGTATGCAAGAGGCGCTCCCAGACGTTCCGTTTATTTACCATCACAGGATCTGGCGCATGGCTATGATCTTATCGAGGATGATTGGCTAGCACCTCACGGCAATGGCAAAGTGGCCGATCTAATGATACAAGCACACATGGATGTGATTGATGAAAAAAACTACGATTCCGAGATGTCCATCACATTTCCAAATAAGGGAAATGGATGGATACCGTTACATGAGCTTGTCGGGATCGAAAGCCAAATGAAGTACCCACGCGAAGCTCCTGAGGATGGCTACCTAGCCGATCCAATCACACTTAAACACCGATGGCGGAACCCATACATCGAGGAACTTCCAGAAGGAGGACACCCTTATGGCTACATTCTGCGTTTGCGCACAAAACTGGACAAAGATGGTAAAATCCTGTCTGCGATTTATGCAAAGATCATCGACAACGATTTACACCCACCCGTTGACACGAGAAGGCTAACTAATCCGATTCATTTCGGTTCAGGTCCAAAACTGATGAAGGAGAAGGGACGAGAAAGTGGCTGTTATTTTAAAATATTTTACTACCTCAACCCCAAGCCAAATGATCGAAACTTAGAATTTGACCGAATAAACAATCTTGCCCCAGAGGCGGAGCGGCCTCCTACAGAGTATGCACCGTGAAGATGGCATACTCCACACCAACGGACAGGGAGCTTGGCCTCACTCTCCGCATCATCGTCGGCGATCCCAGCTCCAGCCACTCTGAGCGCTGGCGCATCGAGGCCACCGAGGTGGAGAGCGGCCAGCTCGTCCTGCGACACGCCTCCCGCCAATACGGCCAGGTCACCACTGCCGCCGAATCGACATTCAACAAATTCAAACCCGGCAAAGTCTACTCTTTCCAGCTCATCCACGCAGGCACTGATCCCGCCAAACTCGCCTCCGATCCGGAGCGACTCGCATTCCCCGACTACGACTGGACACTGCAAATCAGCTACAAAAACGCCGACGGAAGTTTCACCGACGTTACCGCCCCCGCGCAAACCAAATTCCTCCTGCTCGACCCCTACAACGCCGATACAAAATCCCTATCCGAGGACAGCCCCAACCTCCTCGCCCCGGAGGACCCTTGGGGCACCATTGGCAACGGCAGCCCCGCCACACTCACCTACCGCTACGACATGCTGCCAACCCGCGTCGTTATGTTGCCCCTCGGCATCACCCCGGATGCGAACAGGGACGGCAAAATCGACCTCGCCGACCGCGATAAAATCACGCCCGTAAAACCGTGGCGCTTCTGGGCCAATGATGATAACGACTCCGGCCATACGGGAGGCGACGACATCCCGCAAACTCCAGGCAGCTCCGCCACCAACGGCTATGATCACCACGTCAACGGCGTCCGCGATCTCATCGATTTCTTCCCGCTCGATCTCAATCTCCAAGCCACGCTGAAAATTTTCCCGCAGGAGAAATACCGCTACAAGCTCACCCATGAGGCCCAGCAAACCGCGCCCTGTTTCAAGATCGTCCAGGCCCGCACCCAAAAGCCCGCAACCGCCGGGTTCTACCTCAAGGATTTGGATACCGCCACCGCCACCGATAAACTCGAATGCCTCCCCATCCACAGCACCGGCCGAAACCTCGACTCCCGCTTTCTCGACGAACAAGCGCAAGGGAACGGCCTTCTCCTCGTCGAGGCCATCCGCCCCACCACCGCCCCCATCAAGCTCGCCATCATCCGCAAATCCGACCAAAAAACCATGGGCGAAGTCTCCTTTCCCGTCTCGATCACATCGGTGGAAAACATGTTCCGCCATGTGGATCTCACGCAGGTGCCGCTCGATTATGATGGTGGCTCGCCAGGTGCCGCCCCCTCACCGCTAGGCACCAAGACCAGCGATCCCAGCGCGTTTTATCCAGACACTCTTACCAACGGCAAATACTTCGTTTTCCTGCACGGATTCAATGTTCCTGTGCAGCGAGCCCGGGGTTGGAACGCGGAAGTCTTCAAACGGCTGCACCAGATGGGCTCCAAAGCGCGATTTGTGGGTGTCACTTGGACAGGAGCGACAGGAATTCCAGCAGCGGGGACTCCACCGAACATCGGCAACGCCGACAGCAGCACGGATTATCATAAAGGGGTGTTTTACGCAATGCAGACGGGCGGAGCCCTCGCCTCCGAGCTTAACTTCACGCAGGGAGCGGATGTCACCATCGCCGCCCACAGCCTAGGTAACATGGTCGTTGGCGAGGCGATCCAGAACGGAGGCTTCACTCCTAACCGCTATTACATCATCAACGGTGCCGTACCGACCGAAGCCTATCTCCCGGATCTCGCCACCGACGAGGAAAGATGGGCGATGACGGAGGCGAGTTGGAAACCCTACGGCACGCTCAACCAGCAACGCCTCTACGCCTCCAGTTGGCACACGCTTTTTCCGGCGGAGGACAACCGCAGCAAGCTGACTTGGAAAAACCGTTTTGCCAAAGTGAGCCTACTTAAGCACGTACACAACTTCTACTCACCCGGCGATGAGGTCGTGCAGAACCCAATTAAAGACACCGCGCTGGGTGGGATTGTGGCGGAATTTGTGAGTACGCTAGGATTATCACGGGGCGCTTGGGGCAACCAGGAGATGATGAAGGGTACGGAGCTGGCCTCCTACCTCCAGTCTCGCTATCAGGGCGGCTGGGGGTTTAACTTTAACCCGCAGCAGTTCCCGCAGTACCAAGGCTATGTCAAAGAGACTTTCGGTGGATTCCGCAGATATTACCCGGAGGAAACGCCCGCTAACGTCCCCGGTGGCATCACCGACGAGCAACTGAAAACCAAGCCCTTCTTCAGTCCGTTCAGGGAGTCCGACCTGTTTAGCCCCACCCTGGGCAGCGCGAAGGCGGGGGAACTGAAAGTCCAGCGCGATATCCTCGCGGCGGGAGTGCCTGCCAGATCTTACGCGATTGCCGCGAACGCTGTTCCGGGTCTCGCAGGGAACTACAATATGGAGGGATTGAAAACTTCACCGGGTTCGTGGCCAGTTGAAAACCATAATGACACGTCTTCGGCGGGTCGCTGGCTTCACAGCGATTTTCGGGAGGTGGCTCTACCCTATCTCCACAAGATGTACACCAAAATGATCGAAATCGGAGGACTCAACCAACAATGAAACCAAAAATAATCAATCTCATCACGGCTCTTGCTTTATGCACATTAAGCCAAACATGCCGGGCGCAGGACGATCCACCTTTCTCCACCCGTGTGGCCGTAAGCATCTCCGATGATGACAAAATTCCCGTGGCTGGAGCGGACGTCCTCATCGCCTACCTTCACGCTTACGACGGTAAACGCGACCGGAAACACGAAGGCCAGACCGATGCGGCGGGCCATTACGAAGCGAAAGACAGGGTCAATGGCTCCGTGCTTTTGAGGGCTTCCAAGGACGGTCATTATCCACTGGATTTTGATCGAGTCCTGATCCGCATGAATGTGGATTGGCAAAAAATCAAAAACATTGAATTGCCGCTTGTGATGCGCCAGATCAAACAACCTGAGCCACTCTACGCCAAGAAATTCTCGGCGATCATACCGGACTACGACAAGCCCGTGGGCTTCGACTTCCAGGCGGGCGATTGGGTGGCTCCGCATGGTAAAGGTAAATCTCCGGATATTTTTTTCACCTGTAGTAAACAATTTATTGGATATCGTTTTGAAGAATCTCAGTTGGGCGAAATGAGAGAATTTTCAAAAAAATCTTATGCTGTTAATGGTGATTTTTGGTCTGAAGATGAGTTCAAGATTTCTGCTGGCAAATGGGATGGAAAAACAAATATCGCGTTCCCCCATCCCCAAGAAGGGATAGCCAACGCGGCAAAGGACTACTGCCACTACTCCGCGCTTACCCTGCCTCACCAAGCCTACTGGAAGGGATACTCTGAGTCCTTGAGCATGGTGACAGATAATTATACCCCGAAGAACACGCCCCCGGTTCCCGCATACTTCGTCAGGACGCGGGTTATCCTGGACGATAAAGGGAAAATCATATCCGCAAACTACGCGAAGATCACCTCGCCCATCTATTTCGACCCACGCGGGAGAATCGAGTTCACCTACGTCTTCAATCCCACCCCCAACGACCGGAATCTTGAATTCGACACAAACCGGAACCTCTTCGGTGAATTAGATTGGGAGGAAAGGGTAACAGTTCCATAGATGAACAGAGTTCTTCAAAACTCGGTAAAAGCTACGGGTTCGATTTTTCCCCTAGGTTTGATTTATGGTCTGGGAGAGGGATCCGGGTGCGCACGGTTTTCGATAGCGGTAAACTACCGATACGAAAGGCGTGTGACTCGACATGGTGGGGGAGCATCAAGATTTTTGGTGCAATGAGGAGAAGGGGTTTCAAACCCCTTTCACTGGCAAGGAATTCGCGAAAATTCGCGAAAGAAAGGGGTTTTAAACCCCTTCTCCATAGCTGCATTCGCCTCATGGGGATCACACAAAACTTCATGCGTGCGCATCAAACGGTCATAAAGGGTTGTCGGAATCCGCGCATGCAGCTAGAAGCATTTCCGAATGAATTACCCGACAAGATTTCAGCGAAAAACCCTGTGGAGCGCCGTTACCGGCGTGGCCATGCTGGTGCTGGGTTCGCTGCTGGTCGGGCTGGTATGGTTGGTCGGCCAGATCTTCGGTTTTCTGCAGCCCGTCCTGATCCCGCTGATCGTCGCGGGGATCATCGCGTATCTTTTGGATCCGGTGGTGCGTTTGTTGGAAAAACGGGGACTAAGCCGTCTCTGGGCGGTTGTCACCGTGTTCCTGGCGACGCTGGCTGCCGTCACGCTGATGGTGGCGGCGGTGCTTCCCGCGATCCAAGGGGGCAGGACTTTCTTGCGAGAAGTCTTCGCCCAAGCTGCGGTGCCCGTTAAGGCCGATGTGGCAGAAAGCGCGGTGGAGGAGACCGTGGCGGAACCTATCGAAACGGAGCTTGAAGCGGAGGGTGAAAACGCAGAGCCGGACAAGCCCTTATTGAAACTCAATGAGGAACCGGATCTCTCCCCGGCGCTGGCACGCTCGCTTCACGATCTGAGGGAGAAATACAAGGACGGGCCGATCGGCTGGCTGCTAACGGAAACAACCGACGGCGGGGAGCCGATCGCCTTCGCCAACGGCCCCCCGCCGCCTGAATCCTTGGAATTCTTCTGGCGAACCCGCGCGGGACGCACGCTTTTCGAATACAAGGGCGAGATCTTGGAGACAGGGAAACGCTGGCTATCGGTCGGTTCCTCGAAAATTTTCGGGTTCCTAGGACTGGTTCTGGGCATGATCATGGTGCCCGTTTACCTGTTCTTTTTCCTTAAAGATTCTGCCTCAATCCGCGACCACTGGCACGAATACATGCCGCTGCGAGCCTCATACTTCAAGACCGAGCTAGTCTCCACACTCCAGGAAATCAACGGCTACCTGATCTCCTTCTTCCGCGGTCAGGTGCTGGTGGCCGTGATCGACGGTATCCTCGTGGGCATCGCGCTGTTTTTCTTCGACCTGCCCTACGCGCCTCTGATCGGGGTCTTCATGGCCATCCTCGGCATCATCCCCTACATCGGGAACATTCTCTGCCTGATACCCGCTTGCATCATCGCCTATCTCCACGCGCAGTCGGCGGAAGTCCCCTTTGGCCTGGAGCCATGGCCTTACGTGGGCTTTGTGGTGCTGATTTTCGCCGGCGTCCAGCAGATCAACTCGCTTGTGACCGCCCCGAAAATCGTCGGTGATTCCGTGGGCCTGCACCCGCTGACCGTGATTTTCTCGATGCTGTTCTGGTCGCTGGTGCTCGGTGGATTTGTGGGAGCCTTGCTCGCTGTCCCGCTCACCGCCGCCGTAAAGGTCATTTTCCGCCGGTATTTCTGGGAAAGGACGCTGCGTGAGCCACACATCCCCGGATGCGCGGGCTGAGGTGATTTTTCGGATGATTTGGGGAAAGACATGCCCCGCCGGAGGTGTTACATAGTTCCCAATGTCCGATGAAAAAGTGAAGAAACCCAAGGAAGAGGATGCCGTGATCCTCCAGGCCTACGCGAAGACACGCAAGAGCCTGATCGCGCGGCTCGACAACTGGGAGGATCAGAAAACCTGGGACGAGTTTTACCAAACCTACTGGCGGCTGATCTATGCCGTGGCCATCAAGGCCGGGCTGCGGCCCGAGGAGGCTTTCGACTGCGTGCAGGAAACGATCCTCTCCATCGCCAAGCAGAGCAAAAAGAAGCTTTATGATCCCGAGCAGGGCTCCTTCAAGACCTGGCTGATGAACATGACCCGCTGGCGCATCAATGACCAGTTCCGCAAGCGCAAGAAGGACACCGCGATGATGGGCGGGGAATGGGACGACGACCGCAAGACCGCCGTGATCGACCGCATCGAGGATCCCAACGGCGATGTCCTCTCGCGCCTCTGGGACGTGGAGTGGAAAAAGAACGTCGCCGACGCCGCACTCGCCCGCGTCAAGGCGCAGGTTTCCCCCAAGCAATACCAGATCTTCGACTTCTACGTGATCCGCCAGTGGGACCCGCAAAAGGTACAGGATAAGCTCAACGTAAGCATGGCGCAGGTCTATCTAGCAAAGCACCGCGTCGGCGCCGTGCTGAAAAAGGAACTGGCGAAACTGGAGAACGAGATGGAATGAAACTTCAAATTTCAAGTTTCAAAACTCAAGGAAGATGGCGTTGCCAAAAAAGATTCCGAAACGACCCACAAATCCTTTTCTAAGGCTCTTCCTTGAGAGTTGAATTTTGAGTTTTGAATTTTATGCCCGCTCCGAAACGCACGCACCCGAACATCCCGGACCACGACGTCCTGCGCAAGATCGGCGGCGGCGCGTATGGCGAGGTCTGGATGGCGCGCGGCGTGACAGGCGCGATGCGTGCTGTGAAAGTGGTCTGGCGCGAGGACTTCGATGACGAGCGCACCTTTGAGCGGGAGTTTGAGGGCATCCTGAAATACGAGCCCATTTCCCGCGACCATCCCGCGCTGGTGAACATCCTCCACGTCGGCCGCAGCCCGGACGGCATCTCTTTCTACTACTACGTGATGGAGCTCGGCGATGACGTCGCCACCGGCCAGGAAATCAACCCGATTGAATACGAGGCGCGCACGTTGCGGCCCGACGGCAAATCCGGCGTCCGCCTGGAAACGGGCTTGTGCATTGATGTCGGCTTGCGGCTCGCGGAAGCGCTCGATCACCTCCACTCCATCGGCCTCGCCCACCGCGATGTGAAGCCGTCGAACGTAATTTTCATCAACGGCAAGGCGAAGCTCGCCGACATCGGGCTGGTCGCCGCGCGGGATCAGCGGACATTCGTCGGCACCGAGGGTTTCGTCCCGCCGGAGGGTCCCGGCTCGGCGCAGGCGGATGTGTATTCGCTGGGCAAAGTGCTTTATGAGATCGCCACGGGGAAAGACCGGCTGGATTTCCCGGAGCTGCCCGACGAGTTGCCGAGCGGCCTCGAGCGGAAGCGCTGGCTGGAGCTGAACCGCATCATCTGCGAGGTCTGCGAGCCCCGCATCAGCAAGCGCAAGATCTCCAGCGCCACCGAACTCGCCGCCGCCCTCGGGCACATCCAGCGGGGTAAGCGCCGCCGCCACCACGGCCTTCCCATCTGGGGCACCACGCTGGTTTTGCTGGGCTTCGCGGGGTGGGCCTCGTTCGAGGCGCTCAAGGACAGCTCCGTTTTTCCGTGGCAGGGAAATCCAACCCAGCCCACGGCAAACATCCGATACGGATTACTGCGCGTCGCCATCATACCGGAAGGCGCCGAAGTTTTCAAAGACGACGGCACTCCGGTAGGCATCACGCCCACCGAAACCCTCCGCCTCAAGGTGGGAAGCGAAGTCAAATACATCGTCCGCAAAAAAGGCTACCGCCCTCTGACGGTGACCGCCGTGGTCACGCCGGAATCGGTAAAGGATCCGATGATCATTTCCGGCGAACTCCCCAATTACTCGCCACCCGCCGATGGTGAGAAATGGGAGGATCATCTAGGCATCACCTACCTGCCGCAAGGGGACGGCCATATCAGCTCCGGATACGTCAACAAGCGGGTTTGGATGGATTTCCTGAATTCATCGAAGCGGTCGCCCAGCGGGGTGGAGTTCATCACCGTTTCCGAAAACGGCAGACCGTCTGAGATCGTCCTCGCTTCCCAGCCGGAAATCATCGCGTTCTGCGATTGGGTGCGTGTAGGCGGTATCCTCGAGGGTTTCCTCACCCAGGATCACGAGGTGGCTGCCGATATCGACCGGTCATTTGACACCTCGCAGCTCAGCGAAAGGGCGCGCCGCGAAAAGCTCCTGCCGCTGCGCATCCTCGTCCGCGAATACTCCTACGGCGGCATCCAGATCGTCAGCGAACCCACGGGCGCTGAAGTGTATATGAACGGGGTCGCGGTCGGCTCTACGGCCGCCCCTCCCCTACTCATCCCCAAGGTGAAGCCTGGTGCGGTGGAGCTGCAGCTCGTATTGGAGGGCTACAAGCCGCTCACCCTCAGGGCCAGCGTCAAGGCCGGTGAAAACCTGCCGCTGCGTGCCCTGTTAAAGAAAAGCGAAGGGGTGGTCTTCGGGAAACCTTGGCAGAACGGGATGAAAATGAAATTCGAGCCTGTCACTCAGGATCTCATGGCCGCCACCTGGGAAACGAGAGTCAGGGATTACCAGCTTTTCCTCAACGATACAAAACGCGAGCCACCTCCAGCCCCTGATTTTCCCCAAGACCCGGATCATCCGGTCGTGAACGTCTCGCGTGAGGATGCCATCGCTTTCTGCGAGTGGCTGACGCGGCGGGAATTTGATCAGGAACGCATCGCCCAAACCCACCGCTACCGCCTGCCGACAGATCAGGAATGGAGCATCATGGCAGGCCTGGACAACGAGGAGGGTGACAGTCCCGGGCAGCGGGATGCCAACAAGCACACGATCTACGCATGGGGCGCGAAATGGCCTCCTCCCAACGCGGTCGGAAATTACGCGGATAACACCGCCGCCACGCTGCCCGGCATCGCCTCCGAGCGCGTCATACCGGACTATGACGACGGCTTCCCCTACACCGCTCCTGTGGGTTCTTTCCAGCCCAACAAATTCGGCCTTTTCGACATCAGCGGCAACATCCAGGAATGGGTCCAGGATGATATCTCTTCCACGACCGCCAGCCCCCTTGGCGTCGTCCGCGGCGCCGGCTGGAACAATTTCATCAGGGAAAACCTCCTCCTCGGCTGGCGAAACCCGGTGCGTCCCACCTTGCGCAGTTCTTTCTACGGTTTCCGCATCGTCCTTTCCCGGGGCGATCCGGCGGCGGAGACCAAGGATGATGGCGATGCCGCCACACCGGAATCATCCTAAATCCCGCAGTTGCAGAGGGGCAATTTCACCGCAAAGGCGCACCAAACTTCGCTAAACCCGAACTCCGAAGTTGCAGGGTGATTCATTGGAATTTTGACCACGGATTGCACGGATTTTCACGGATTTCAGAATACACCGAACAGGTTTTAAAATCGTTTCCATAACTCTTTCATAATCCGTGTCCATCCGTGAAATCCGTGGTTCAATTTCGGTTTTCGGGTTCATAGGATCATAGCTTGTCAGATTTTTTTCCCATTTCGGAAAATTCGCGTTTATTCGCCCGCCAACGCGCCTAGAACTCCACCGCAAACAAACACACCACCATGGTCCGCATCCAACTCTCCTACCAAGGCGGCCTCCGCTGCTCCGCCACCCACGAGCCTTCCGGCAACACCATCAGCACCGACGCGCCGCTCGACAACAACGGGCGCGGCGAAGCCTTTTCCCCCACTGATCTCGTCGCCACCGCCCTCGGCGCTTGCATGGCCACCGTGATGGGCATCGTCGCGGAAAGAAAAGGCATCCCCCTCGAAGGCCTGCGCATCGAAGTCCGCAAACACATGTCCGAGGACGCGCCGCGCCGGATCGCCCGCCTTGAGGTCGATCTCCACATGCCCGTTCCCGCCGACCACCCCGAGCGCAAGCTTCTCGAAAGCGCCGCCCGCGGCTGCCCCGTCCACCACTCCCTCCATCCGGACATCGAGATCGTGTTCAACTGGATCTGGGCCTGAACATTTTTCCCAACCAAGCTCTCCATAGAAACCATGCATAACATCCTCATCATCGGAGCCGGCGGGGTCGGCAGCGTCGTCGCCCACAAATGCGCCATGCTTCCCGGAACCTTCGGCGAAATCACCCTGGCCTCCCGCACCCTTTCCAAATGCGACGACATCGCCGCCTCCGTGAAAGCCCGCACTGGCCGCGAAATCGCCACCGCCAAGATCAATGCCGACGATTCCGACGAAACCGCCGCCCTGATCCAGAAAACCGGCGCGAAGCTGCTCATCAACGTCGCCCTCCCCTACCAGGATCTCAACCTCATGGACGCCTGCCTCAAGGCCGGCATTCACTACATGGACACCGCGAACTACGAGCCGCTCGACGTTGCGAAGTTCGAGTATTCCTGGCAGTGGGCCTATCAGGAAAAGTTCGAGAAGGCGGGCCTTTCCGCCCTTCTCGGCTCCGGCTTCGACCCCGGCGTCACCAATGTTTTCACCGCCTGGGCGCTGAAACACCATTTCGATGAGATTCATACCCTCGACATCATCGATGTGAACGGCGGCGACCACGGCCGTGCTTTCGCCACGAATTTCAACCCCGAGATCAACATCCGTGAGGTCACCGCCGAGTGCCGCCATTGGGAGGACGGGAAATTCGTCGAGACCGCGCCGATGTCCCTCCATCAGCCCTTCACCTGCCCGGATGGAGTCGGCACGTATGAGATTTATCGTATGTACCACGAGGAGCTGGAATCGCTGGTGAAACACATCCCCACCATCCGCCGCGCCCAGTTCTGGATGTCGTTTTCACAAAATTACATCAACCACCTCCAAGTGCTCCAGAACGTCGGCATGACCCGCATCGACGAAGTGGAATACAACGGCGTGAAAATTGTGCCCCTCCAGTTTCTCAAAGCCGTCCTGCCCAACCCCGGCGACCTCGGCGAGACCACCAAAGGCAGGACCTGCATCGGCAACGTGATCACCGGCGTCAAAAACGGAGCGCCGAAAGCAATCTACATCTACAACATCTGCGACCACGAGGCCTGCTTCGCAGAGGTCGGCTCCCAAGCCATCTCCTACACCACCGGCGTGCCCGCCATGATCGGCGCGAAACAGATGCTCACCGGCGGCTGGGCCAAGCCCGGCGTCTGGAACATCGAGCAGCACAACCCCGACGCCTTCATGGCAGATCTCAACCAAAACGGCCTGCCTTGGCAGTTCATCGAGCTCAGCGCGGATCAGGCGGCCCGTTTCAAGGTCGCCACAAGTCCCTGAATACCCGGATCTTGCCACCATTCGGCAAATTCTAAAAAAATCACTTCATCCGGGTATCTTTCCTTGCTCAAAAAAGGAGGGAACCGGAACTTCTCGCTTGTAATGGGTTGTCTCGATGATAAAAAATTACCCAGACATGAGCACCGCAAAAAAAATCCTCTCGTTGGCTGCCCCCCTCATCATGGCAGCTGGCACTTCCCATGGCCAACTAACATTTGGTGACTTGTCTTTCAAGTTCCAGGGCGTCTCCTTCGGTCAGTATCGACAGGCGCCTGCTGGGACAGCCTTCGAGTATGGTCAATTTGATTTTAGCATAAAGGATGGAACTTTCGCAATTCAAACGACAACCTCAGGAGTTCCATGCGCGAGTGGCGGTTACTTCCCACCAGTCCCACCATGCCCCATTGGAGCCACAGGTTATGTGTTCGGTAACTCCCCTTTACTTGCCACTATTGGTAATGGCCCTTACTTCGGCGTCTTGCAAGTGACCAGGGCTACCTTGCTAGGTGTGAATAGGCCGGAATCTGCGCTTCTCGTTTCCGCGCCCCCTTCGCTGTTGCCGCGTCCGAACCTAGGTTTTACTGACCAGAGTATCCAAATGTTTTACAACATCAATGATGTTACCATTAATCAATACGACGTAAGCGGCTATGAATTCAATCGCAACTACTTTGCGGGAGAACGTGCGCGCTTCGATGGCGAGGCAGTTCCCGGCACTTACAAGTTCAACTTCCCCGCGATAGCGAATCCTGTGAATCCGTTGGTTCTCAGCATCAATTTGTCCCCAAAACTGGATGGATACCGCAAAATCAACAATCAGTCGCGAGGCGTAAGATTCCTGAATGTCAGATACGATAGCGCTGGTTTCGCGCTGCTCGATCCCTTCGTGATAAATACCATTCGATGGGAGGGCAATGGACCGACTTTGATCGTTGCGGCAAGGGATTTCGCCTATTTTTCCATTAAGCGTTTGCAAGATCCTTCTAACCCACTCTCCGCCCCAAACCTTATCGCGCCAACTGTGTTCCCAGGCTTCTCTGGCGGCGGTACGTCACGCGTTGTTCTGCCGAATCCGCTCAATACCTCCTACATCATTCCCCCGTTTGCCGTGACGCCCGGAGTAGTCGGTCTTATCGACCTAGAGTTCGAAATCAACCGGCCGACCAACAACGTGATTAGTGAACAAGCCACTAGAAGTTTCCGTTTGCCTGTCAAGGTCATCAACCCGTTCTCTAGCATGATCGCCGCCACTCTGCCACCAGGTGCCACCGCCAAACAACTCTCGGCTGATCATGATTTTGACCGGGATGGCATCAGCAATTTCAACGAGTGGGTATTCGGTTCCAATCCCGCCTCGGCCTCTAGTTTGCCACCGGTATTGGGCATCCAAAAAGTGTCGCCGGCTCCAGTCAATAAATTCGCCACCATGGCCGCTACTGCGGAAAACAGCTCCACGGAAGCCTTTGAATTTCGTGTCCCAAAACTGACCGAAACCAACCCCAAGCTCATTTATTCCATTGAGTTCAGCAAGGACATGATCACTTGGAAAGAAATCCAGGTCGGCGATCCGGCATGGAATCTTGTGAACGCTCACAGCGAGATCAAGGTCACAAGCACGGGAGCTAACACTGCGCCGGGCGGTTTCTTCCGCGCAAAGGTCGTATCTGACGGACCCGCCTTCTGAGCCGTGCAGAAATTTTCAGCCGCGCATCTCTGAGAGGCTGCGCGGCTTTTTTACGGGGTGAACTAGCCTAAGTTGGTGTAAACCACTTGGACATCGTCATCGTCCTCGATCTTGTCGAGCAAGGTTTCGACATCCTCGATCTGCTCTTCGGTGAGCTCGATGGGCTGGGTGGGTAGGCGCTGGAGGCCGGATTTCGTGGGCGTGATTCCCGCAGTCTCGATGGCGGCGCAGAGGCTGGAGAAGGATGTGTAATCACCGATCACCGAAACCACGCCCTCATCCACCGATAGCTCCTCAAGACCGGCGTCGATCAGCTCGAACTCCAGTTCCTCCAGATCTTTCCCCGTCGGCATGGGGAACTCGATGACGGACTTGCGGGTGAACATGAAATTGAGCGCGCCGCTGGGGACGATCTCGCCGCCGTTCTTGCCGAGGATCACTTTAAGGTTACCGATGGAGCGGTTGGTGTTGTCCGTAGCGCACTCGATGTAAAAAAGAGACCCGTGCGGCCCCTTCGCCTCGTAGGCGACTTCGCTGATATTTGCGGCATCATGACCCGAGGCCCGCTTGATCGCGTTCTCAATATTTTCCTTCGAAAGGTTCGCCGCCTTGGCGTTCTGGATCGCGACGCGCAGGGATGCGTTCGAATCGGGATCCGGCCCACCCGCCTTCGCGGCGAGCGTGATGGATCGGGAAAGTTTCGGGAAAATCTTGGACATCGTCGCCCAGCGCGACTCCTTCGCCCTCCGCCTACACTCGAACGCCCTGCCCATGGCCGTGAGATCAGTTGGTCACGCGCATCGGCATGAGCACGTAGAGAAAAGAACCGTCGATGCGCAGCACGCCGGGGCTCATCTCGTCGATGAGGTCGAGATAGACTTTGTCCGTATCGAGCGCGCGCAGCGGGGCTTGTAGGAACTCCGGATTGAAGGCGATCTGCATATCCGGGCCGGTGTAACCGACCTCAAGGGTTTCCTGCGCCTCACCGACATCCGGCGAGTTCGCGGTAACCTCGATCTGGTTTTCCGTGAAAATGAGTTTCACCGAGTTCGACTTGTCGGAGGAAAGCAGCGAGACGCGGCGGACGGTCTCCAGCAGATGCTCACGGGCGATGACGACACGCTCGTTGCTATCGCCCGGAATCACTTGGCGATAGTTCGGGTAGTTGCCCTCGATGAGTTTACTGGCGAGGAAGGTGTCGCCGACGGTAAAGGAAATCTGGCTGTCGCTGAGTTTCACCTCCACCTCGCCGGAATCCCCCAGCAGGCGCTGGATTTCCTGAATGGCCTTCGAGGGGATAATGACATCCGTCTCGTGGGAGGCGGGGAACTCCAGATCCATGTCCGCCATCGCCAGGCGGCGTCCGTCGGTGGCGACCAGCGCGAGCTTGCCTTCGCGGAACGAGGCGAAGATGCCGTTGAGGACGTAGCGGGTCTCATCGGTAGAGATCGCGAACGCGGTCTTTTTGAGGCCGTTCTTCAGTTCCACCTGTGGAATCTTGAAGGTTTTAGCACCTTGAAAGTCAGGCAGGGGCGGGAATTCGGAATCGCTGAGGCCGATGATCTTGAACGTTGACGGGCCGCTTTTGATGGTGGCGTAATTTTTCGCGTCCACGGTGACCTGCACTTCGCTGGAGGGAAGCTCCTTGACGATGCTGACTAGGCGTTTCGCGGGAAGCGTGGTCGCGCCCTCTTTTTCAACCGATGCCTCCACAGAGCCGGTGATGCCGACATCGAGGTCAGTGGTCGTAAAAACGAGCCGCCCGCCTTTGGCTACAAGAAGCACGTTTGACAGGATGGGCAGCGTGGAGCGTGAACTCACCACGTGCTGCACTTTTTGCAAACCTTCCAGGAAAACGTCTTTCGAGATAGTGAACTTCATAAGATAAGCACGAATGCTGGGGCGTAGTTTCAGCTTTCATCACCTCTTGGCAAGCACTCAGTCATGGCAGCGACAATAAATTTGGGTTGCCACCACAAGATATGGGGTCTGGCGGGAAATAGGGCACATTTTACGGATCGTCATCGGAAAATTTTCGCCTCGCCGCGCGAGCATCGCAGCAGTTAGCTTCTCGCCATGACTCGCCTGTTGCCTCTGGCTCTGATCCTCGTCCTGCTTGCCATCTTCCGCCTGATCGGAAGTATGTTTCCGGAAACCCTGCCGAACTTCCAGCCGCTCGCCGCGCTGTTCTTCTGCGGCGCGATCATGGCAAAAGACTGGCGTGGGTGGGCGATCCCGCTCGCTGCCTGGCTCGTGACCTATCCGGCTCCCGCCTTCTTTGAAGGGAATGCAGCATACCTTTCCCCCGGGGTCATCGCGGTTACAGCGCTTGCTTTCACGGCGACGTTTTTCATCGGGAAATTCCTCAGCGGAAAACACGCCGCCGTCCTGCTTGCGGGATCGGTCGCCGCCGCATTGGCTTTCCATGTCATCACGAATGGCGCCGCCTGGATCGGCAGCCCGTTGTATCCCAAGTCGCCGCTCGGCCTTTGGCAATCGCTCTGGGCCGGCCCTCTCGGCAGCCCCATCCCGAGCTGGGTGTTCCTGCGCAACATGACCGCCGCGAACCTGCTTTTCACCGCGATATTTCTTTCCGCGCGATTCGCTCTCCCCCGGCTCTCTATCCAACCTCATCCCGCCGCCGTGAGATAAATCTTGCCGTCACCGCCCTCTGCTCCTAACCAAGCCCCGGTTTCACCGCATCTCCGCCTACCATGTCCGCCCTCGATTTCACCTCCTCACCAATCAACCAATCGCTCACCGCCGAGAAAAAGATCGGGCTCTACACGCTGATGGTGCGCATCCGCGATTTCGAGATGGCCGCGCTGAAGAGCTATAACGCCGGCAAACTGGGCGGTTTCCTCCACGTGTACATCGGCCAGGAATCGGTCGCTGCAGGAACGCTTTCGCTCTGCGGGGAGAACGACCACAACATCACGGCCTACCGCTGCCACGCGCACGCGCTTGCTTCCGGTATGGCCATGGACGAGTGCATGGCCGAGCTATATGGCAAAAAAACGGGATGTTCGAAAGGCAAGGGCGGGTCGATGCACTTCTTCGCTCCCGACAAGAATTTCTGGGGCGGCCACGGCATTGTCGCCGGACAAACGCCCCTCGGCCTCGGGCTCGGTTACGGTTTGAAATACCTCAACAAAGAAGGTTGCTGCCTCTGCTTCCTCGGTGACGGCGCGGTCAACCAGGGCGCGTTCCACGAGTCCCTCAACATCGCATCGCTCTTCGGCATTCCTGTCGTCTATGTGATCGAAAACAACGGCTACTCGATGGGCACCTCGCAGAAGCGCTCCTCCGCCTACACCGGCTGCCTCGCCCAGCGCGCGGAGGCTTATGACATCGAGTGGGACGTAATCGACGGCTCTGACATCTATGAGGTGCGCGCGAAAACCCACATCGCGATGGAGCGCGCCCGCAAGGAGCACAAGCCCACCGTCCTTGAGATCGACACCTATCGCTACTACGGCCACTCCGTCGCCGACTCCAAGCACAAGGGCGGATACCGCACCCCCGAGGAGATCCAAGAATACAAGGACAACCACGATCCGATCAGCGTGTATCGCCGCAGGTTGGCAGCGGAGGGTGTGTTGAACGACGAACTCGTCGCAAGCATCTCCCGCGATTCCAAGGCAGAGGCCGCCGCCGCCGTGAAATTTGCCGAGGATTCCCCTGCTCCGTCGATCTCAGACATCGCTGCGGACGTTTACTGGGAAACCGACAACAACACCGACGCCTCGAAAATCGGCCACCACTTCTTCGCCTGATACCCAGATTCCCAACTTCCAATCCCTTTCCCAACATGCGCACTCTTACTTACCGTGAAGCTCTCCGCGAAGGCCTCGATGAAGAACTCGCCCGCGACCCCAACGTCGTCATCATGGGCGAGGAAGTGGCGCAGTACAACGGCGCCTACAAGGTGACAGAGGGTCTTTGGCAGAAATGGGGCGACAAGCGCATCGTCGATACACCGATCTCCGAGGCTGGCTTCATCGGCATGGGCATCGGTGCCTCCATGCTTGGCGTGCGCCCTGTGATGGAGCTGATGTTCTGGTCCTTCCACTCCGTCGCCTTCGACCAGCTCGTCAACAACGCCGCTTGTGTCCGCTACATGTCCGGCGGCCTCTGCCACTGCCCCATCGTCGTCCGTGGCCCAGCCAACGGCGGCACCAACGTCGGCGCGACCCACTCCCACATCCCCGAAGGCCTCTTCGCCGCCTTCCCCGGCCTCAAAGTCTGTGCGCCTGCCACTCCCGCCGACGCGAAAGGCCTCATCAAGGCCGCCATCCGCGACAACGACCCGGTCTATTTCATGGAGAACACGCTCCTCTACGGTATGACCGGCGAAGTGCCGGATCCGGCGGACGGCGATTTCGTCATTCCGCTCGGGAAGGCCGACCTGAAACGCGAAGGTTCCGACATCTCCCTGATCGCCCACGGGCGCTCGGTGATCCATTGCCTCGAAGCCGCCGAAACTCTCAAAAACGAGCATGGCATCAGCGCCGAAGTCCTCGACCTCCGCTCGATCCGCCCGCTCGATGTGGACGCCATCCTCGCCTCCGTCGCCAAGACCCACCGCGTCGTCCTCGTCGATGAATCGAAACCCTTCGGCGGTGTTTCCGCCATGGTCTCCCACCTCATCCAGGAGCACGCCTTCGACGAGCTCGACGCCCCGATCAAGCGCGTCTGCACCATCGACGCCCCCGCGATCTATTCCCCCTTCGTCGAGAACGACCAACTCCCGAACCCCAAGCGGATCGTGGAGAAGGTGCTTTCGATGAAATGAGGAAAAGCGGTGCGGGAACTCCGCGAATTTCCCCGTTGCGAATGTTCTAACTCAGGTTAGAATTGAAACATGACCACGACCGTAAAAATCACTTCCATCGGCAACTCGGCGGGCATCATTTTACCGAAGGAAATATTGGAGAAACTCCGCGTATCGAAGGGCGACACGCTGACGGTAGTGGAGACACCGGATGGGATTGGACTGACACCATTCGATGAAAAAGTCGCTCGCCAGATGGAGGTGGCCGAGCGGGTTATGCGGGAAAACCGTAACATGCTCCGGAAACTCGCACAGTGACCCCCATGCCGGAAGAACCCGAGTGGCTGGAAGAGCGCACCGTCCGTTTGTTTCACCAGAGACAGCTTGCGGAGCATGGCGGGATGGCCGGTACCCGCGATGAGAACATGCTGATGTCCGCTTTGGCAAAACCGATGCAGCTTTGGTGCTACGGCTCCCCGCCGCCGGATCTTTGCGCGCTTGGTGCCGCATACGCATACGGTCTTGCAAAAAATCATCCGTTTCTGGACGGCAACAAGCGCACCGCGGCTATCGCTTGCGAAACGTTTCTCATTTTGAACGGCCAGCATTTCACCGTAGGTGAGGAGGAGAAATATCCCATGTATCTCGCTCTCGCCGCCGGTGATCTTTCCGAAGCAGACTTCGCGGCATGGCTTCGCGATAACACCGCACCCGCGTGACGGTTCTCGCTTCACCATTTTTACATCCCCAACATGCCCACCCATTCCAAAACCATCGGCTACCTGCTCTGGATCTTCGGCTTCATCGGCGCGCACCGTTTCTATTTCGGTAAGCCCATCACGGGAGCAATCTGGTTTTTCACCCTCGGCCTGCTGGGCGTGGGGTGGATCATCGATCTCTTCCTGATCCCCTCCATGTCGCGCCGCGCCGCCGCCCGCTACACCACCGGCCCGATCGACTACTCGGTCGCCTGGATTCTTCTTACCTTCCTCGGGTTCTTCGGAATCCATCGCTTCTACATGGGGAAAATCCTCACCGGCATCCTGTGGCTCCTCACCGCCGGCCTGTTCGGCATCGGCTGGCTCTACGATTTCTGCACGCTCAACGGCCAGATCAACGAGCGCAACCGGGCCTGAGCGATTTCCACTCATCCCCCTTTGACAATCTCCGCGCAGCGAATCACGCTAGCCGCGAACCCCTTTTCCAAGAAACATCATGTCCTACGATCTTATTGTCATCGGTGGCGGCCCCGCCGGATACGTCGCCGCCATCCGCGCCGCCCAGCACGGGAAAAAAGTAGCCTGCGTCGAGGCGGACCGCGCGGGCGGCACCTGCTTGAACTGGGGTTGCATCCCCACCAAGGCGCTCCTTAAAAACGCCGAGCTCTACCAGACGCTCATGCACAAGGCGGGCGAGTTCGGCTTCTCGATCCAAGGGCTTTCCTATGATTGGAGCACGGTGGTCGGGCGCTCACGCAAGGTGTCCGATAAGCTCGCGGGCGGCATCGAGTTCCTTTTCAAGAAGAACAAGGTGGATTACGTCCGCGGCTTCGGCTCCATCGAGGGCGAGGGAAAAGTCGGCGTGAAAGCGGCCGACGGCTCCACAAAAGTTCTTGAAGGCAAAACCATCATCATCGCCACGGGCTGCAAATCCCGCCCGCTGCCGCCGCTGCCATTTAACGGCAAATCCGTAATCGGATCCAAAGAGGCCATGGTGCTCGCCGAGCAGCCGAAGGAAATGATCATCATCGGCGCGGGCGCGATCGGTGTTGAATTTGCCTACATCTACAACGCCTTCGGCACGAAGGTGACGCTTGTCGAAATGCTGCCCAACATCCTGCCCGTAGAGGATACCGAGGTCGGCGAGGCGCTTGAGAAATCCCTCACCAAGCAAGGCATCCGCTGCCTAGTAAACACCAAGGTCACTGCCACCAAGGATCTCGGCGACCGCGTGGAAATCACCGTCGAGGGACCGAAGGAAAAGGGCGTGATCTCCGCCGATGTCTGCCTCGTCGCGATCGGCATCCAGCCAGTCCTTCCCGGCGGTGTGCCGCCCGAATTGACCGACCGCGGCTACATCAAGATCGGTGACCGTTACGAAACAAACCTTCCCGGCGTCTATGCCATCGGTGATATCAACGGCCCGCCATGGCTCGCGCACGTCGCTTCCTTCGAGGCGATGCAGTGCGTCGATGGCCTTTACGTGGACGGCCACAAGCCGCGCATGGTCACGAATTTCCCCGGCTGCACCTACTGCCATCCGCAGGTCGCCTCGGTGGGAAAAACCGAGCGCGCGCTCAAGGAAGAGGGCGTGGAGTACATCGTCGGGAAAATTCCCTTCGTCGCCATCGGCAAGGCGGTCGCCGCCGGTGAGACGGACGGCTTCGCGAAACTGCTCTACGGCAAAAAGCACGGCGAGCTGTTAGGCGCGCACATCATCGGCGACAATGCCACAGAGCTCATCGCCGAAATGGGACTCGCGCTCGACCAAGAACTCACCATCGACGAGATCCACGCTACCATCCACGCCCACCCGACCATGTCGGAGGTGATCCACGAGGCCACCCTCGCCGCAGAAGGCCACGCGATCCACTTCTGAAGCAGTAGCCATGGACTGCTACAGCCCGCTGTAGCTTTCGGCCATGCAGCCCTGCTGCGAGCCGGACGGCATTGGCAAATTGCGGCGCGAACCGTGACCAGCGCTCCGCCGCGGAAGGCCACGCGATTCACTTCTGAAGCGGTAGCCATGGACTGCTACAGCCTGCTGTAGCTTTCGGCCATGCAGCCCTGCTGCGAGCCGGACGGCATTGGCAAATTGCGGCGTGAACCGTGACCAGCGCTCCGCCGCGGAGGGCCACGCGATTCACTTCTGAAGCGGCAGCCATGGACTGCTACAGCCTGCTGTAGCTTTCGGCCATGCAGCCTGCTGCGAGCCGGACGGCATTGGAACGGCTAGGCTTGTTTACTCCCAGTCCTCCGCCGTTGACAGCCCAGCCTGCGCTGAAGCTACGGCGGGCAGGCAGGCTGTCTCACGGAAAGCGGCAGAGCAGGCTGCCGCAGTCCAAAGCCTACGGCGGATCACGCTACTACCCCCGCGATCTTCTCCACCAGCCACTCCTCGTTTTCCCAAGGGACGCGATGGCCCGCATCCGGCGCGATGGCGAGAGAGAACTGATCCGATAGCCCCGCCGCCTCCTTGGCGATCGCGCGGAATTTCGCATCGTTTTCCCCGGCGATCCAAAGTGTGGGGATCCTGATTTCCCGCAGCCTTTCCCACAGCGGCTGCTGGTTTCCCACCGACCAATCGACGAAGCTGCGCGCGATCTCGCGGCGGCGCTGCATGAGCTTTCCATCCTCGCGGCTGTCGCGCATCGCTCTGCCGAGGAGGGGCTGGGCGTTCCATTTTTCGATGAAGTCCTGCCACGGGAGGGTCAGCGCTTGCGTAGCCCAAACGGTGTCCGCGACACGCCGCGCCGCTGCTTCGTTGGGATCGCGGCTTCCGGGGTTTGCGGAAATGATCACCGCCGCGTCCCACGGGCCACCCTCTAGCAGGGCATGCAGCGCGAGCCGACCGCCCATCGAGTAGCCGATGAGGATGCGCCGCGCCGCTCTGGGTATCTCGCCTTCGGCATCCGCGTTGAGCCGCTTGCCGAATTCTGGCATGGTTACACTCTCGCATTCCAGGAAGCGCCAGAGATCCACGGCGCGGGTGGAAATGCCCTTCGTGGCAAGTGCCTGCGCCAGCCCGCGCCAATCCGCTACCGCGCCGACCGCTCCATGCAGACACCAGCACTCCACCGGGGCAAGATTCACATCCCTGACTTTCGCGGCGGCTTGGAGACGCTCGTCGGTTTGCTTGGTGGTGTGTATCACCGTTTCTCCTGCGCCTCCTGGGGTTCGTCGGTGTTCTGGGTGCGCTCCTCAGTGGCGGATCGCCTTACGCCCGGACATTCTTTCCACGGCCTTTTTTCCCCCATGGCGTTTGGCTATCAGAGGAAGCCGGAAGTGTCAACCGCCCGAGGAGCGAGGGAAGCGGCGGGCGGCTTTCTTTCCCGGATTCGCGGTTGAACCGGGGCGGGGTAGGGTTCAGATTGCGCGGCGATGTGGATTTCCAAACATGACTTCGAAGACATCCGTTACGAGACGACGGAGGATGGCGCGATCGCCAAGATCACGATCAACCGCCCCGAGGTGCGCAATGCCTTCCGGCCGCTGACGGTGACGGAAATGCTGCGCGCCTTCGACATGGCGCACGAGGATCCGCAGTGCGGCGTCATCATTTTAACCGGCGAGGGCGATCTCGCCTTCTGCTCCGGTGGCGACCAGAAAGTCCGCGGGCATGCCGGATACGTCGGCGGTGACGGCGTGCCGCGTCTCAACGTTCTCGATCTCCAGAAGAAGATCCGCTCCCTGCCGAAGCCGGTTGTCGCGATGGTTGCGGGCTACGCGATCGGCGGCGGGCACGTGCTCCACGTCGTCTGCGATCTTACCATCGCGGCGGACAACGCGCGCTTTGGCCAGACCGGCCCGAAAGTCGGTAGCTTCGATGGTGGCCTTGGCTCCAGTTACCTTGCCCGCATCGTCGGCCAGAAAAAGGCGCGGGAAATCTGGTATCTCTGCCGCCAGTATGACGCGCAGCAGGCGCTCGATATGGGCTTGGTGAATACCGTCGTGCCCCTTGCCGAACTGGAAACGGAGACGATCAAGTGGTGCCGGGAAATGCTCGCCCACTCCCCGCTCGCCCTGCGCTGCCTCAAGTCCGCCCTCAACGCGGATTGCGACGGACAGATGGGGCTGCTCGATCTCGCGGGCAACGCCACCCTGCTCTACTACATGTCCGAGGAGGGTCGCGAAGGCAAAGAGGCGTTTCTCGAAAAACGCGCGCCGGATTTCTCGAAGTTTCCGAGGGTGCCGTGATTGGTTGATACGGAGTTTTCTTTCAACGCATTCAGAGGAGGTGAGAAAATTTCCTTTCATCATAGCGACGTGGTGCTTCCCTGCGTCCCATGCATGGGGCGCTGATTTTTGATCTGGATGGCACGCTGGTGGAGTCGCTGCCAGGCATCGCCGCCTCGCTGAACCGTGCGCTTGCGCGACACGGCTTGCCAGGACACGGAGATGCGGCGGTGCGGGGTTTCATCGGCGATGGAGCCCGCCTGCTCGTTACCCGCGCGATGGCTCCCAACGTGGCGGAGCCGCAGCTTGAAAGCGTGTTGCGGAGTTTTGGAGAGGATTATGCCGCCTCATGGCAAAACGGCACAGCGCCTTACCCCGGCATCACCTCCCTGCTTGCCGACCTCCGGGCACGCGGCGTGGCTCTCGCCGTGCTTTCTAACAAACCCGACGCATTTACTACGGAGATTGTCACGAAACTTTTTCCCGAAGGCACCTTCACCGCCGTGCTTGGACACCGCGAAGGCATGCCTCACAAGCCCGCTCCGGCTGGCGCCTTGGAAACCGCCGCCGTCCTCGGCTTCGCCCCGGCAAACTGTATCCTGATCGGCGACTCCACCATGGATCTCGATACCGCCCGCAATGCCGGCATGGCATCCATCGCCGTCACGTGGGGCTACCATGACCGCGAACGCCTGCTCGGCGCGGATAGGCTGGTGGAAAACGTGGAGGAGCTCGCAGCGCTGCTCGCCGATTTTTCCCCAAGCCATCGGACGCGTGGCGGGAAATCCTCACCCACAGGCTTTCCAAACGGCTAGACTTTTGGCGACCAGCCTAACTGAGTGGCGTGTGAACCTGCCCGGCGAAGACCACTTACGATCTCATGCGAGGATGCCCTTGATGGGTTTCGCGGGTTCGACGCCGGTGAGCTTGTAGTCGAGGCCCTGGAATTTTTTAGTGAAACGGGCGTGGTCGATGCCGAACCTTTCCAACAGAGTGGCGTGAAGGTCGCGGACATGGACGACGTCCTCGACGGCGTTGTAACCGAGCTCGTCGGTGGCGCCGTGGACATGGCCGGGCTTGATGCCCGCGCCGGCCATCCAGATGGAGAAGGCCTTGATGTGGTGGTCTCTGCCGGTGCCCTGGCCCATGGGCGTGCGACCGAACTCGCCGCCCCAGATGACAAGCGTGTCTTCTAACATCCCGCGCTGTTTCAGATCCTTCACCAAAGCGGCGGACGCTTGGTCGGTGAGCTTCGCGGTGTAGGGCATCTGTTTTTCGATATTGCCATGGTGATCCCAGCCGCGGTGGTAGAGCTGCACGAAACGGACGCCGCGCTCCAGCATGCGGCGGGCAAGCAGGCAGTTCGAGGCGAAGGAGCCATCGCCCGCTTCTTTCACGCCGTACATGTCGAGGATGTGCTGCGGCTCGCCTTTCATGTCGGTGAGCTCGGGGACGGAGGACTGCATGCGGAAGGCCATTTCATACTGCGCGATGCGGGTCTCGATTTCCGGATCGTAGCGGTGCTCACGTAGCATGCCGTTGAGGCGCTGGACCTCCTCGATCACTTGGCGCTGCGTGGATTGGCAGACACCCTCCGGGCTGCCGACGTAGTGGACGGCGTCGCCTTTTGACTGGAACTGCACGCCTTGGAAACGCGACGGCAGGAAGCCCGCCGACCATTGGCGGGAGGAGATCGGCTGATCCGGGAAATCACCCCTCGACACCATGACTACGTATCCGGGCAGGTTCTGCGAATCCGAGCCGAGGCCGTAGAGCAGCCACGAACCCATGCTGGGGCGACCCTTGAGGATGGAGCCGGAGTTCATGAAGGCGTGGGCGGGGTCGTGGTTGATCTGCTCGGTAACCATGGAGCGGACGACGCAGATCTCGTCGGCGATCGCAGCTGTGTAGGGGAAAAGGTCGGAAATCTCGATGCCCGCCTGGCCGTATTTCTTAAAGCCGGTGAAGGAGCCGCGGGCGATGAGCTTGGCACCCTGGAGCTGGGCGAGCTGCTGGCCTTTGGTGAACGATTCCGGGAAAGGCTGGCCGTTGAGCTTGTCCAGTTCCGCCTTGGGATCGAAGGATTCCAAGTGCGAGGGGCCGCCGGCCATGCAGAGGTGGATCACGCGTTTCGCCTTCGCGGGGAAGTGGAGTCCGCCCTGCTGCTGGATCATGGGCAGGCTGGCGCCGCCCTTCGCGTCCGCGAACTGCGAGAGGGCGATCCCGCCGAGACCGGCGAAGGATTTTTTCAGGAACGTCCGGCGCGACCAGTCGTTCTGGAGGGCGTTGTGGAGGGCGATTTGTTTTTGGAAATCGTTCATTTTGGAAGAGGAGGGGGTGAGGGGGGGTTATTACTTTTGCGGCGTAATGATCCAGGAGTTGGGATCGGAGATCATGCGGACGAGCATGCCTAGGATGGCATCATATTCGGCGTAGAGAACCTTGGCGGAATCACGTTCGATGTAGCCGCATTCCACCGCGAATTGAATCCATGTCTGCGTCTCTGCGGCTTCGGCTTCGGCATCGGAGAGCTTGGCCACGAAGGCGGCGGGGTAGCGGCGCTTTCTCCATGCTTCCGTGAGGTTCGCGCAAACCGATCTCGAGGAGCGCCGCACCTGATCGGTGAGCGAATAGCGCTCTTCCTTGGGGAAAGCCGAGCTGATCCGGAAGATCTCCATGGCGGCAGAGAAGCCCTTCTTAAAGACTTCCAGTTCAGTATGTCGGTTGATTCTCATCTTGTTTTTCCCCCACTCTCGCACTCCCCCGCTCTCTCCCTCCTCTTCAAAACCTCGTGATCGTTTCGTGGAGGTTGAGGATGACGCGGCAGAGCTGCTCGGTGGGGTTGGCTTCGGGGGTTTCCTTGCGAAGTTTTTTCAGGAAGGCGATGAGGTTTTCCCGTTCTGCAGCGGTGGGTTCGCGGGAAAGGGCGAGGAGGTAGGCGCGGTTGATTTTGTCGGCATCGGTGGCCTCGGGTTCGAGGCGGGCGGCGAGGGCTTTCGCGGCCTCGACGAAGGTAGAGTCGTTGAGCAGGGCGAGTGCCTGCTGGGGCGAGTTCGATTGAAAACGATCCGCGGCGCATTCCTCGCGGGAGGGTGCATCGAAGGCGGCCATCATCGGGTGGATGAAGGTGCGCTGCCAGTGGACATAGAGGCCGCGGCGGTGCTGGTCGGAGCCTTTCGAGGAGAGGTATTTCCGCTCGGGGAAATTGAGGTTCGCCCAGAAATCCTCGGCTTGGTAGGGGCGGATGGACGGGCCTCCGACCTCGTCTGCGTGGAGCAAGCCGGCGATGGCGAGGGCGTTGTCGCGGACAAACTCGGCCTCAAGGCGGCGCGCCGATTGCTCGGAAAGCAGGCGGTTATCGGGGTCGATCTCGGCGAGATCGGGGTTCGTGGCGGAGACCTGACGGTAGGTTTCCGAGGTGACGAGGAGGCGCACCATGTGTTTCACGTCCCAGCCGGAGGATTGGAATTCGGAGGCGAGCCAGTCGATGAGCTCCGGGTGGGAGGGCCACTCGCCTTGGTTGCCGAGGTCGTCGAGGATGTTGGAAAGACCTTTGCCGAAAAACTGTTTCCATAGGCGGTTGGAGAAATGGCGGGAGGTGAGCGGATTCTCCGGCGCGAGGAGCCACTCGGCGAGATCCATGCGGGTTAGGCGCTTCGCGGCGGGTGTGGCGTCCTTCGCGAGGAAAGCGGGGAAGGCGGGCTCCACTTTTTCAGCGGGGTTCATCCAATCGCCGCGCGGCAGCATGTGCGCCTGCGGGATTTGATCGGGCGGCAGGGTCTGCGCGATCAGCGAGTGGGCGTAACCGGCGTGGGAGTCGAGCATATCGACGCGGGCTTCCTTGTAGGCGGAGGGGAGCTTTTCATCCGGCGTGTTGGCGAGCAGGAAAGCGGCCTCGATCTCCGGGTGGGAGGTGTTGTTCGTGTGAAAAGCAGAGGCGAGCGCGGGACGCAGGGCGGCTTGCTCGCCGGGGACGGGATCGGCGAAGGGGCTGATGCTGAGGCGGAATTTCCCGATGTCGGCGGACGCGAGAGTGAGCGTAAGCGTCGTGTCCTCTGCGGGAGAAGCGGACTGTTTCAGGTGGTAATGGGCATGGTGTGGCTGGCTCGCAGCGTTGGTCGGCTCCTCGAAGATCGCTGGGGCAGATTGCCAAGTTTCCTCCAGCAGCGGCGACTGGTAACCGTTGTTATACCTCGCGGGCGTGCGGCGGTCGGCCTGTTGATACGAGAAACCTAGTTTATCGGCTTTGATCGCGAATGTCGGGGTGACGGTGAACTTGCCATTCGGCTGGCGGCCGATGTTGTTCTTGTTTGCGGCGTCCGGAAGAACCTCTAGGCGGAGGGTTTTCAAGGGAACTCCGGCGGGCAGCGCGTAGGTGACGGTGATGGAGTCATCTTTCGTAGGAGCACCCGTTACTAGGATGGTGTGGTCTTGTGATTGGCTGGGCGGTTGAAAACCGCCGCCACGGGTGATGGCGATGGCTTTGAGCGGGAGCCAGCCATCGCGGTTCGCGGTGAGGAACGCGGCGGCGGATTTGCGCCAGGCCTCCAGCGCGGGGGCATCGTAGGGCATGCCTTTCACGGCGGCGAGGGTGGCTTCGCGCGCGGTTTCTAGGCGCTGCTGGACGGCGCGGTTTTTTGCGAAGATTTCGGGCGGGAAAGGCGATTCGTTGTTGAAGCCGGGCAGATCCTTGTTCGGGGTGTTGCCATAGGTCGTGTAGATGCCCCACTGGCGGACGTCGTTGAAGAAGGCGGCCAGCGAATAGAAATCCTTGGCGGTGAAGGGGTCGAACTTGTGGTCGTGGCACTCAGCGCAGCCGGTGGTGAGTCCGAGCCATGCGCCGCCGATGGCACGGACGCGGTCGCTGGCATATTTGGCGAGGTATTCCTTATCCTGCGCGCCGCCCTCGCGGGTCATCAGGTTGAGGCGGAGGAAACCGGTAGCGATTTTCTGCTCCTCGGTCGCGTTCGGCATGAGGTCGCCGGCGAGCTGTTCGCGGGTGAACTGGTCGAAGGGCTTATTCGAGTTGAAGGAGTCGATCACGTAATCGCGGAACGGAAAGATGCGCGCGTTCTGGTCACCGTGGTAGCCGACGGAATCGGCGTAGCGGATGGCGTCGAGCCAGGTGACGGCCATGCGCTCGCCGTAGCGAGAGGAGGCGAGTAGGCGATCCACCTGTTTTACGAAGGCGTCGGCGGATTCGTCGGATAGGTAAGCCTGGAGTTCCACCGGCGTCGGCGGGAGGCCAGTGAGGTCGAGTGAAAGACGGCGAAGTAAAGTGGCCTTATCGGCAGGCGGGGAGGGTTTCAGGCCGTGCTTGACGAGGTTCGCACGGACGAAGGCGTCGATGGGGTTTTTCGTGTCCGATTCGGGTATGGCGGGTTTTGCGATGGCGGCGAAGGCCCAGTGCTCTTGATATTCGGCACCCTGCTCGATCCATCGGGTGATGAGGTTTTTTTCCTCTTTGGAAAGGGGTTTGTGGAAATCCTCCGGTGGCATGGGATCCTCTATGTCGTGGATGCGCTGCCAAGCGATGCTCTCCGCCGTTTTTCCGGGAACAATGGCGTGTTTCTTGGCGTCGCTCTCGAGCGCGGCGTAAGCGCCCTGCGGTGTCGAGGCGGAGGTTTTCCTCGCGGGTAGTGGAGTCGAAGCCGTGGCAGGAAAAGCACTTGTCCGAGAGGATGGGGCGAATGTGGGCGTTGAAGCTGACGGTTTCCGGAGTGGTGGTAGGAGCGGATGATGCCGCCGCAGCGGGAGCTTGGGAGAGAGTGATAGAGGGGGCCGGATCACGAAAGGCGAGCCACGCCAAGGCTCCGATCAGGGCGGCGAGGCACAATGCGGCGAAAATGCGGAAGGGTGCGGGAGAGCGGGACATGGCTGTGTGAAATCGGTGGGGATTTGCGGATGAACCAAGAAAGCACCGGCGCGGGGCGTTGTCACCCCCATGATGCGTTCGATGGGAATGGTTCTGGTTACGGCGCTGCCGGTGATGAAAATTACAAATTGCAGGACTCAGCCGCCAATGCCATCGGGATAACCGAATTCATGGAGGAAGGAGAGGGGGTGGGAGGCATCGAAAATAAGGAGAAGGGGTTTGCAACCCCTTTGCGGAGGATGGGGAAATGGCTAAGGTTGGGGGCAAGGGGTTGCAAACCCCTTCTCCTTACGGTCACTCCTGCGGGACGTGGGGTTCGAAGGTCATGGAGCGTTCGTGCTCGCGGGCTTTGGCGGCGCGGCGGGATTGCTGGTAGAAGTATTCTTGGGCGCGGAAGGGCTTTTCGCCTTTGGCGGGAACGACCGGGGTGGAGCTGCCGTCGCGGAGGATGCGCCAGGCGTTGCGGTTGTCGTTGAAATAGGTTTCCAGGATTTTCACGAGGCGGCGTTTGATGGTTTTTTCCTCGATGGGGATCATCAGCTCGACGCGTTTTTCGAGATTTCTCGTCATCCAGTCAGCGGAGGCGATGAAGACCAAGGGGTCGCCGCCTTGGTGGAAGTAGAGGAGGCGGGCGTGCTCGAGGTAGCGGTCGATGACGGAAAAAACCTCAATATTTTTCGAGAATTTCTCCCCGGGGATGAGGCAGCAGATGCCGCGGACGTTGAGCTTGATCTCGACGCCGGCCTGTGAGGCAGCGTAGAGGGCGGCGATGATGTCGGGATCTTGGAGCGAGTTGGTTTTCGCGATGATGCGGGCGGGCAGTCCTTGTTTCGCGCGCTCCGCCTCGCCGGCGATGAGGTCGAGCAGGCGGGGTTTCATCGCGGAGGGGGCGGGGATGAGGCGCTGGAAGCGGAGGAGCTTCGAGCGGCCGGTGACGGCGTTGAAAAGGAGGGAGGCGTCGTTTCCGTACTCGGACTTGCAGGTGAGGTAGGAGAGATCGGTGTAGAGGCGGGAGGTGGTCTCGTTGTAGTTGCCGGTGCCGAGGTGGACGTAGCGGCGGATGCGGCCGGACTCGCGGCGGAGGACGAGGCAGATCTTGGCGTGAGTCTTGAGGTTTTTCACGCCATAGACGATCTGGGCGCCGGCGCGCTGGAGCTCGTCGGCGCGGTTCAGGTTGCGCGCCTCATCGAAGCGGGCCTTGAGCTCGACGAGTGCGGTGACGTGCTTGCCGTTTTCCGCCGCGCGGATCAGGGCGTCGATGATGCGTGACTGGCGGGCGGTGCGGTAGAGGATCTGTTTGATCGCAATCACATCGGGATCGACGGCGGCTTCCTCGATGAGGCGGATGACGGGATCGAAGGATTCGTAGGGGTGGAAAAGCAGCACGTCGCCGGCGGCGATGGTCTCGAACATGGAGGCACCGGGAGCGATCGAGGGCGAGTTCTGCGCGGGCCAATCCTCATCGCGGAGGTGGTCGTGATCCGGGAGAAAGGCGAGCTCCATGAAGGACGAAAGGCCGAGCGGGCCGGCGTGGCGGTAGATTTCCTGCGGGGAGGAGGCGGTGACCTTCTGGATGAGTGAGGAGAGGTCGCGCGGGGCGTCAGCGCGGATTTCGAGGCGGACGGTATCGGCAAAACGGCGGGCGGTCAGGACGTCTTCCATCTCGTCGGCGAGGTCAGTGGCGTCCTCTTCTTGGACGGCGATGTCGCCGTTGCGGGTGACGCGGAAGGCGGTGGTGGCGGTGATGTTCTCGCCGGGGAAAAGCCGGTCAGCGTGGGTGGCGACGAGATCCTCGAGGAGGAGGAATGCGGTCGTTTCATCATCGGTGGGGATGGCGATGCGGCGAGGCAGGTTTTCCGGGATGGGGATGAGCACGTGGCGCGAGGCTTTTGCCACCGGATCGTGGAGGGTGCAGGCGAGGACGATCTGGAGCGCGGGGACGATGGGGGGGGCGGAGTCGGGATCGACGGCGAGCGGCGTGAGCAGCGGCGAGATGTTGTCGTCGAAAGCGATGGCGGTCTGGGCGCGCTGGGCATCGGTGAGTTGCGCGGCGGAGAGGAGGACGATGCCCTTTTCCGCGAGTGTGGGGAGCAGGGTGCCGTTGAGGAGTCCGTATTGGTCCGCGTTCATTTTCAAAACGCGCTCGCGGATGGCGGTGAGGTTGCGCGCGGGGGTGTAGCCGGAGTTGTCCCGGGTTTTCCGACCGCTACGGCGCAACAGCATCAGGGAACCGACGCGGACCTGGAAAAACTCGTCGAGGTTGCTGGCGGATATGGCGAGGAACTTCACGCGCTCCAGCAGCGGCAGGTCATCGCGGAAGGCCTGGGCGAGGACGCGCTGGTTGAATTCGAGCCAGGAGAGTTCGCGGTTGTGGTATGGGGGCATAAAACTTTAAATTTTAAATTTCAAGGAAGAGGCGGGATGCGGGACTTCCAGTAGTTGGGACGGCGGGAGGTGTTTCCCAAGGCGTATATCCTGATGATCCGGGTGTCCTTGCGGGGTTCTTGCGGGGTTCGAAGACCAGGTAACACGGGAAAGGGGGTAGGTGGTGGATGCACACACCAAGGTGGTTTTTGCGGAAGCGGAATGGATCCTCAGCGATTCTCAGGATGGAAGATTGGATCTCACGGCTTAGTCTTTCACCGGTTCCGAAGCGCCCTTCCGAATAGGAGATCGCATTCTCGATCTCGGCCAGCGCCTCGTCTTCGAATTCGACGGTCATCTTGATCCGTTTGCGGCTGCATCCATCCTTCTGAAGGCTTCTTCCATAGGGACGAGCTTTGATTTCCCGAGCCGGACATTCTCCATCCTTTGAGCAACGATCTTCATCTGCTCCTCCATCAGTTCGTCCGGGGAGATCTCGTCCAAAATTGCGTAGGCCAGATCCTCACGCTCACGAACTGAAAGCTGCCGAGCTTCATTCTTCAGATTTTCCACCGTTGCAGTCATAGGCTTTTTATAGTGTTTTGGAGTTTTATTTCAAGCTCAGTTATCCTCCTCGATGACGACGGTGAGGCCGAAGACCTGCTCGAAGAGATCGGCCTTGGAGTCCATGGCGAGGCGCTCGATGGCGGCGTCCTCGAGGCCGGGGAGGCGGATGCGGAGCTTGTCGTGGGTGCGGAGGATCTCGATCTTGGAAATGCGCTGGGCGTGGGTGCGCTCGAGGGCATCAGCGACGCGGAGGATGGCGGCGAGCTTGCAAACGCGGATGCGGTCATCGGTGGAGAGCGCGGCGTAGGCGGAGTGATCGAGCTTCGGGCCGGAGTGGCGGTGGTAGCGTGAAACGAGGGCCACGATGGTAACGTCGAGGCGGTCGAGCCCGAAGATTTCCGAGTTCAGGATAATGTATTCCGAGTGCTTGTGATGGGCGCGGGGGCTGACATAGGTTCCGACCTCGTGGAGGATGGCCGCGACTTGGAGGAGCAGCGCGTCGTGCTCGGTGAGGTGGTGGAGATCCTGGAGGTTGGTGACGAAATGGGCGCAAAGTTTCCCGACATGCTCGCCGTGGCCGGGATCGGATTGGTAGCGCTCGGCGAGGATGCGGGCGGAGCGCAGCACCTCGGAGGCGAAGGAGCCGCTCATCTCGCGGGAAACAAGGAGATCGTGCAGGAGGCCTTGCTCGTAGTCTGAGTTGGGGATGTGGACTTCCTTCATCCCGAGCGCCTCGGCGATGGCGAGATTGATCTCCAGGGCAGGGATCAGCGCCTCGGCCGTCTGGTAATCGAGCTGGAAGCGTTTCACCGTGCCGAGATCGCTGAGGACGGCGGTTTCCGAGGTGAATTTCCGGAAATCCTTCAGCGAGCACGCCTCGTTGTTTTTCGTGAGGAAAGAGGAGACGGACTGGATCTCGTAACCGATGAGGATGATGCCTTCGATGGACACATCGGAGAAATCGAAGCGGAGCTGTGCGAGATTTCCCGAGGCGTGTTCACGGATCACGCGCAGCAGGGATGAGCCCTCGGCGTGGGAGGCCTCGACGGCTTCGCGAGTGCGGTGCGTGCCCATGCGGTAGCTGGTGTAACGGGTGATCAGGCCTTCGTGGAAAAGCAGGGCGCGGGTGTTGCCGGGGCCGACGTGGACGACGAGTGCGGTGCGGCGCGTCATGGCCGGAAGGTGCTGGAGGCGGCGGCGGGTCTTGAGGTAGATGAGGCGAGTCATTTCGCCATCGTCGATCATGGAAACGGGCAGTCCGCAGGCGATGCGGATGCGGTTGAGGACGGATTCGTGATTCGTGGCCTCGTGGAGCACGTTGGTGGCGACGGCGCGGGTGAGGTTATGTGGGTCGAGGCCCATTTCCGAAAGCGTTTCCTGATAGCCGCGGATGATGGAGACGATGCGCTCGGTGGTCGCGTTGGAGACGATGTTTCCCCCGAAGACATCCTGCGCGAGCGGCGCGGGCTGCTCCAGGAAATCGATGGGCGTGAGGTTCCCCTCGGAATCGCGCTCGGCGATGATTACGGAGACGGAACTCGCGCCGATGTGCAGCGCGGTGAGTAGATACGCCGGATCGGCGGAGGGAAGGATGTTCTTTTTCCGCGCGCTCGGCATGCCATCATCAAAATGGCTGAGTCCGATTTTTACAACCGCGAAAACGCGGGGAGTCCGTGCTTGTCATCGCGGCAGCAAGCATGGATAAAGAAATATGCCAGTTAGCGGTGCATTGGAAAGATATTTGGTGAAGCCCGGAGCAAAGGTGGATCTGCGTAAAATTGACGCCGACGACCGCCACCTTTTCGACGACGGTGGGAAAGAGGAGAGCCTCAAGGCCTTCGACAAGCTGCAGGACGAGCTGAAGCTTCTGCAGACCGTGCTTTATGCGCAGAACAAACACCGCATTCTCGTGGTGATGCAGGCGATGGATACCGGCGGCAAGGACGGGTGCATCAAGCATGTCTTCTCGCGCATCGATCCGCAGGGCATCCATGTCCGTTCCTTCAAGAAGCCCAGCGAGGAGGAGCTGGCGCGGGATTTCCTGTGGCGAGTCCACGACAAAGTCCCGCGCAACGGACAACTGGTCATCTTCAACCGCAGCCACTACGAGGATATCATCGCCGTGAAAGTGAAGAAGCTGTTCCCGGAAAAGGTCTGGAAACAGCGCTTTGGGCACGTCGCGGACTTCGAGCGCATGCTTGCCGAAGAGGGCACTACCGTCGTGAAAATCTACCTCCACATCTCGCGGGACGAGCAAAAGCGGCGGCTCGATTCCCGCCTCGTGAATCCGGCAAAACATTGGAAATTCAACCCCGATGACCTCAAGGATCGCGCGCTGTGGCTGGATTTCATGGACACCTATGAGGAAGTCCTATCGAAAACCTCCACCGCGCACGCGCCTTGGTATGTCGTCCCCGCGAACCGCAAATGGTACCGCAACCTCGTCGTCGCGAGGATCATGGTCGATACGATGAAGCGGCTGGACATGAAGTTTCCGGAAACCACGTGGAATCCGGCAGATATGGTCGTGGAGGATTGATATCCTACCTTTCTTATGATTGGATATCAATCTAGGTGATGTGTGAACGAATGGTCAGTCCCATCATCACCCACCAACAGCCAACCAACTTTCGCCGCGCGGGTCAGTTCAGATAAACAGCCTTCCGAGGGATGGTGGCGTTTTTTCCGCCGCTTTGTAGATCAGGTTGCGGATCTGACCGATGAGACGGCGGGCGGCGAGATTGTCCCGGCAAAGGGCGCGGACGACAATGACTTCACCGCCCACCAGTGATCCGTGGCCGATATAGGCGTCCGGGCCGCCAAGGGAATCCACTTCGGCGGCGGGAAAGTTCCTGATCATCGCTCCAGCCAGATAGATGGAGACGTAATGTCCGGCCTCAAACAACGCAGTGATACCCTCCGGCCCGGCATCCGACATATCATACCGCTCACGGGCAAGGAGCTTGCCGTCGAAACTCAGGTCGAATTCGAACCTCAGGTTTTCGTATTGGAAGATTTCGCCCCTGGCGACACGACCGGGCGAAATCCAGTCAATGAACATCAGCCCGGCGCCCCGCTCGATGTTCACCTGCGTTTTCTGGATGTATCTGGCTCCGGCATGCGGGATGAACGCCTCCGGATTCCATTCGAGAAAGCCGCCGGACTCGACGGAAAACGACTGGTCGCAGATGGCTGGCTTGCCGGATCTGGTGCGGAAAACCCTCGAGGAACTGGGAATGCTCAGCGCGAGGGAAGCCCCCTGCCCGACGGTGACATCGCTCTCGATCCGATCCCCGTCGAAGAAACCCGCCGTGGGGTTCATGAGGGAGAGCACAAGGAATTCCCCGTCGTCGGAAAGGTGGGCTTTGCTTAGGTGAATGGGGGCTTGGAAACTCTGCGCGGAAAGGAAAGGGACGCCATCCGCCCTTGTTTCACAGCGCAGGCGCAGGTGGCCGCTCAGAGAGTTTCCCGTCACCCGCTGCATCAGACGAAGAGGTATTCGCGCTTCAGCCAAGTGAGGAGCTCTTCCTTTCCTTTCTCCGATTTGAGGTCGGCGAAAATGACCGGGCGCTCTCCCCGCTGGATTTTGGAATCCCGCGCCATCACATCCAGATCCGCCCCGACGTAGGGCGCTAGATCGATCTTGTTGATGAGGAGAAGGTCGCTGGTTCGTATGGCCGGGCCTCCCTTGCGCGGGATTTTATCGCCCTCCGCGACATCGATCACATAGATGTAGGCATCGACGAGTTCGGGGGAAAAAGTGGCGGAGAGGTTGTCGCCGCCGCTTTCGATGAGGATGAGTTCGAGATCCGGATGGCGTGTTTCGAGATCGGAAACGGCGGCCATATTCATGCTCGTGTCATCGCGGATGGCGGTGTGGGGGCAGCCGCCGGTTTCCACCCCGATCACGCGGTCCGCGGGGAGGGCGTTGGCGCGGAGCAGAAACTCGGCATCCTCGCGGGTGTAGATGTCGTTGGTGATGACGGCGAGGGAGACCTCGTCCCCGAGCCACTGGCTCAGGCGCAGGACACACATGGTTTTCCCGGAACCCACCGGGCCGCCGACGCCCAGGCGGAAGGGGCGTTTCTTGGTTTCAGGAAATGAAGAGTCGTTCATGGGAGTAGGCGTGTTTCAGGGAAGCAATTTCTAACAGAGGGTTGAAAAATCCGTCGGCTTCCTTTTCGAGCGATGCGTCCACCTCGGAGCCGAGCGCGCCAAGGACGCGGTGGAGGATGCTCTGGCAGGCGATTTGGCCGATGCGCATGAGCTTCATGGAAGCAGCCGTGCTGGCGACGATGGATTGGTAAGCAAAGGCACGCGCCGCGTCGGGGGCAGGGACGCTGCGGAGTTCGATCGCAGTGACGACGAGATGGTGCGCGCGGGGATTCGATTTCCTGAAAGCGGTGATCCATGGCGCGTCGTCCAGTTCGCAAAGTAGGCTGAGCCGCTGGGAGCCGACGCGACGGCTTGCGTCGCGAAGCTCGGGGGCGATGCGCCATGCGTCCAGCTCCGCATCGATTTCGCGGAGCGTTTCCGGATCTTCTGCGGAGGCTGCTTCATGGGCTTTTTTAAAGAACGGCAGTTCGAAGCGAAACAGCGCAGGGACGACCTGCTTCATGAGAAAACGCTCCAGGCTTTCCGGATCTTTGACAACGCCTACCCGAACCAATTCCTCCAAGCCATACGAGTGCGCGTAGCCGCCGGATGGGTATCCGGTGTCGTTTGACTGGAGGAGCCAGAGGGTTGGGTCGGGAGATTTCAAAACTCTAAATTCTAAACGTTAAACCCTAAGGAAGAGGCGCAAGGAGGGGCTGCATTCTGCTGCCCGGCATATCTGGCAGCAGAATGCAGCCACTCCTTGTTGCTCAGCTTTCCGGTGAAACTTTTCCATGGTTCGAAGTTTTAGTGAGCCATTGCCTTCATTGGCGTGAAGAGGACTTCCGGTTCGGTGAACGGCCAACCTTCGCGCGCGAGGAGCTGCTTCATCGCATCGTCGTGCAGGATGCGGAGCGAGCCTTCCATGATTTGTGCCGGGAGGTGGAGGTTGCCGACTTTCCAGCCAATCAGTGCGCCTTCCGCCGGATTTGTAAACGCCACCTCATAGACCTTCTCGGGAAGCTGGCGGACGATGTAATCGGTATTCCCGTCCTGATAGATGACGCAGCCATCGGTGAGGCGGCTTTCGAGGTCGAAGCCGAAATCAGTGCCATCCGAGGCCGTGGCGCGCCAGCGCCGTTTGAGAAACTTCCTGCGCTCGATCGCCAGTTCGATGCGGTTTTCCGGCGGTTTATCCGACTTCACGGCGATCATGCTCTCGATCAGGTGCATGGTCAGAAGAGGAAATAGCGCTGCGCCATCGGCAGGATCGAAAGAGGCTCGCAGCGCAGCTCGCGACCGTTGGCGACCACGGAGTAGGTTTCCGGATCCACCGTGATATGCGGAAGCGCGTCATTGAAGGGGAGATCACGCTTCGAGACATGGCGGCAGCCCTTGACCGCAGAGAGTCGCTTCCGCAGGCCAAGGTGGTCGAGGCCGCCTGATGCCAGCGAAGCGGCGCTGACGAAAGTGAGCGAGGTGCTGGCGATGGCTCTCCCAAATGCTCCGAACTGCGGGCGGTAGATCGTCGGCTGCGGAGTGGGAATAGAGGCGTTGGGGTCACCCATGTTCGCCCATGCGATCAAACCGCCCTTGATAATCGTTTCCGGTTTCACCCCGAAGAAGGCCGGTTTCCAAATGACGATATCGGCGAGTTTCCCCACTTCAAGGCTCCCGACCTCGTGGGCGATGCCATGGGTGATGGCGGGGCAGATCGTGTATTTCGAAACGTAGCGGAGGGCGCGGAAATTGTCGGCGGCGGGATGGGTGGCACTCTCCAGCTTTCCGAACTGAACCTTCATCTTGTGTGCCGTCTGCCAGGTGCGCGTGATCACCTCACCCACCCGGCCCATCGCCTGGCTGTCGCTCGACATCATGGAGATCGCCCCCATGTCGTGGAGCAGGTCTTCGGCGGCGATCGTTTCCGGACGGATGCGGCTTTCCGCGAAGGCGACGTCCTCGGGAATGCGCGAATCGAGGTGGTGGCAGACCATCAGCATGTCCAGGTGCTCGGCGATCGTGTTGGTGGTGAAAGGGCGCGTGGGGTTGGTGGAGGAAGGAAGGACATTTGCCTCTCCGCACACGCGGATGATGTCCGGAGCGTGCCCGCCACCAGCGCCCTCCGAGTGGTAGGTATGTATCGTGCGGCCTTTGATGGCGGCTAGGGTGCTTTCTAGGAAACCCGCCTCGTTGAGGGTGTCCGTATGGATCGCAACCTGGACATCGAGTTCATCGGCGACCGTAAGGCAGCTGTCGATGGCCGCGGGCGTGGTGCCCCAGTCCTCGTGGAGCTTGAGCCCGATCGCGCCGGCCAGCACCTGTTCGCGCAGTGGTTCGTGGGTGGAGCAATTGCCTTTGCCAAGGAAGCCGAGGTTCATCGGAAATGCCTCAGCGGCTTCCAGCATGCGGTGGATGTTCCATTTCCCCGGCGTGCAGGTGGTGGCGTAGGTGCCATGCGCGGGGCCGGTGCCGCCGCCGAGCATGGTGGTGATCCCGCTGGCCATGGCATGCTCGATCTGCTGGGGACAGATGAAATGGATATGCGTATCAATCCCGCCGGCAGTCACGATGCAGCCCTCCCCGGCGATGACCTCGGTGGCGGCTCCTATGGTCATGGAGATCCCGTCCTGGAGCAGGGGGTTTCCCGCGTGGCACACGCCAACGATGCGCCCGCCTTTGATGCCGATGTCCGCCTTGATGACACCGTGGGCGGCGTCCAGGATGAGGGCGTTGGTGATCACCAGATCAAGGGAATCCGCGTCGAGCGCGAGCGGCGATTGCGCCATGCCGTCACGGATGACTTTTCCGCCTCCGAATTTCACCTCGTTGCCATACCCTCCGCCTTCCGTGACAAGGTCGCGTTCAACCTCGATGAAAAGTTCGGTATCGGCCAGGCGCACCTGGTCACCGATGGTCGGGCCGAAGGTTCCCGCGTAGTTTCTGCGTGACTGTTTCATGGGAGTTTTCCGTTCACCCGGCCATTGAAGCCATGAATCTCACGCTCACCCGCGAAAGCGACGAGGGGAACCTCACGGGTGTCGCCGGGTTCGAAACGTATCGCAGTTCCGGCGGGAATATTGAGCCGATAGCCAAGCGCGGCTTCGCGGTCGAAGGACAGCCCGGCATTCACCTCGGCGAAATGGAAATGGCTGCCCACCTGCACCGGCCTGTCACCACGGTTAGAAACCACCATCGAAAGCGTGGCCAGCCCGACATTCAGCTCGATGTCGGGCACGCCTTCGGGACAAATGATTTCACCGGGTATCATCGGATCGGGTCATGGACGGTGACGAGCTTGGTGCCATCCGGAAAAGTCGCTTCGACCTGGATGTCGTGGATCATTTCGGCGATGCCCTCCATGACATCGTCCCGTTTGAGCAGGGTGGTTCCGAAGCTCATCAATTCGGAGACAGATCTTCCGTCCCTAGCGCCTTCGAGAATCTCCGCAGTGATGAAGGCCACGGCTTCGGGATGGTTTAGCTTCAGGCCGCGATCCCTGCGCCTGCGTGCCAGATCCGCCGCAACGACGATCAGAAGCTTTTCCTGCTCTCTTGGGCTTAGGTGCATGGCCGGAAAATGGGATCAATGATCCACGCTCACATCCTTCCAGATTCCCCCATCCTTTTGCAATAAAGCGAAGCCGAGGCAGGCTCCCAGCGCGATGAGGACAAGAATGCCGCCCAGATTGATATCGCGACGCTCCTCCGCGGTGGTGGAAACCATCGCCCTTTGGTCGAATTCATCCACCTCATCCGGATGGTAGTGCCCGGGTGGTCCGGGGTGGGCGTTTGCGACTGCCCCCGATCCAAGAAAAAGGACTACAGCAAGGATGCGGCAGAGGCGGGGTGTTGAGGCTTTCATGAATGTGTCGGATGTCATTGAGGATTTAGCAAGCACCGTGCCACAAAACAAAAAACCCGACCCCCGAAAGTCGGGAGCCGGGCTCAGGAATGATGAAGGAAGATTACTTGTAGGTGCCTTTCAGGAAAGGCTCGCCGACGACGTCCTTGTATTCTTTCAGGATCTTGAACTGGCCGTTGGCTTTCGTCTCACCGATGAACACGTTCTTGGTGAGGTGGTGGTTGGCTTGGGATGTAACCTTGCCGCCCGGGCCGTCGAACTTGATGCCCTTCTTAAGCTCGGCCATGACCTTCTCGGTCTCAAAGGATCCCGCCTTTTCGACAGCAGCCTTCCAGAGGTAGACGCCGACGTAGGAAAGAACCATCGGCGAGCATGTCACGCGGTCAGCCTTGACGATTCCGGGAACCGTGGACTTCTCAAGCCATGCCTGGAAGTCGGAAACGAACTTCTCGTTCGCCTCGGACTTGATGGATTGGAAATAGGTCCAGCAACCGAGCTGACCCACGAGCTGGCTGGCTGGAAGGCCTCGGAACTCATCCTCGGAGACCGAGAAGCTGACCACAGGGCAGGTTTCGGCATTCAGACCGGAGGCCGCGTATTCCTTGAAGAAAGGGACGTTGGTGTCGCCGTTCAGGGTGCTGATCACGCAGGCGTCGCCAGAGGCTGCGAACTGCTTGATCTCGGAAACGATCTGCTGGTAGTCGGTGTGCCCGAACCCGGTGTATTTGCCGGCGGAAATGATTTTTCCGTCGCCATCCTTGGTGAATCCGCCGCCGATGTTTTCGAGAGGGACGCCTTTGCTGAGAAGATACTCAAGCAGGACGAGGTTGGTGGTCTGCGGATAGACGTAGTCCGTGCCAAGGAGGTAGAACTTCTTCTTCCCTTCCTCAAGGAGGTAATCCACGGCGGGGGTCGCCTGCTGGTTCACCGCCTCGGCGGTGTAGAAGATGTTCGGGGACATCTCCTCGCCCTCGTACTGAACGGGGTAAAAGAGAAGGCCTTTCTTCTCCTCGAAAACGGGGAGAACCGATTTGCGGCTGACGGAAGTCCAGCAACCGAACGTCACCGAGACCTTGTCCTGATCCAGGAGCTGCTTGGCTTTTTCTGCGAAAAGCGGCCAGTCCGAGGCTCCGTCAACAACGACGGGCTCGATCTTTTTGCCCATCACGCCGCCGGCGGCGTTGATCTCGTCGAAGGTGAAGAGCAGGATGTCGCGCAGCGAGGTTTCGCTGATGGCCATGGTGCCGCTCAGCGAGTGCAGAACGCCGACTTTGACGGTATCCTGAGCATGAGAGAGTGGGAGCACTGCGGCGGTGGCGGCAGCGGCGATTGAGAGAACTCGTTTCATATGTTTATTTGGGGGAAATGCGATTGAGAGAGAAATGCAGGAGGGCTTGAGGCCGATTAAGGATCAAACCCTCCTGCAAGCAACCGTTACAACAGAGATTTGTTTAGGGGTTAGAACGACAGCGCCAGACCGAGGTTGGCTGTCAGGAAGCTGTCTTGTGGATTGTTTGGGATGACGTCGTCATCGGTGATGTAATAGGTGAGTCCCCCGTTGAGGGTCCAGTCACCATAAGCTTCTCCGATGTATGGAGTCAGAGGCAACGATGCTCCTACTCCTAGGGAAACGTAGCCGAAGCCATCATCAGCCCCGCCTGCTGTGCTGGGATTATGGAAATCATCCGTGAGGAAATACGCGATGTTCACCGGAAATGAGATCGTAACGGGTCCGGCTTCCAAACCGTGTGAAAGACCGAGCACTAAGATTGTGCCTTCGTCGCCAAACGCAGCGCCTTGGTCGAGGCGTTGGTGAATGGTGAGCGATGGGGCGAGAAACGTGTCGTAGGCGAACTTAACGTCCAGGATGTTTTCGGTATCAGAGCCATACATCCATGCCTGATAAGTGGCGCTCATGGTGAGTTTCTCGTAGGTGTACGAAAGACCAGTCCAGACATCAACCTCTTGGATTCGTCCGCCGATCGCGCTATCGATCTTTGAGTTCACATCCCACCAGGTACCCAGCGTGAGGGTGAGATCAGCAGGCAGGGCAACCGCCAGTTCCACCATGGGGTTGAAGGTGGGATCCGACATCGAAGATCCGTCACCCCAAACATCCGCACCATAGGAGATGAAGTGAGTGTTGAAATCGAGTTTCAACACTCCAGAAATCACATCCTCAACGGGAGCGGGAGCTACTGGAGCCGTTTCTTCGGCGGTGCCTGCATAGGCTACGGAACTTGTCAGTGCGGTGGCGAGAACCACGGACTGTAGGATGGTGCGATGATATTTGTTTTTCATAGTTCGATGTTGTGTTGTTGGAGCCTGAGGTTTCGAGCAGGCTTCTCTTAGAATTAGCAAGCGACGAGCCACCGCGTGCATATCGGCAATTCATGACGTGAAATCTATTCATGGCTGGCGCGATTCGAGTGAGCAGAATAAATATGGCGATGACTGGCACGGCACGGCCGCCGGGCATACGCCGATCCGAGCAGGAAAGCCCTTTGGAAAAACACGCGTCCGATCAGACGGTGAGGAACTCTTTGACGGTATCGTCGCTGAGTTCGGCCATGGTGCCGGAGGCGCAGACCGCTCCGCGCTCAAGGATGGCGAAGTCATCACCGAGCTCGCGGCAGAAATCCAGGTATTGCTCGACGAGCAGTATCGCCATTTTTCCCTCCTCGCGGAGCATCCGGATCGCATCCCCGATCTGGTCGATGATGTTTGGTTGGATGCCTTCGGTGGGTTCATCAAGAATGAGGAGCTTGGGCTTTGTGAGGAGCGCGCGGCTGATGGCGAGCTGCTGCTGCTGCCCGCCGGAGAGCATGCCTCCCTTGCGATGCAGGAACTCCTTTATGATGGGGAAAAGCGTGTAAACGCGGTCGATCTCTTCCTTGTCCTTTTTCATGCCCCGCGCTTTAAGTCCGATGAAGAGATTCTCCTCTACGGTGAGGTGTGGAAAGATGTCACGGCCTTGGGGGACATAACCGAGGCCTGCGCGCGCTCGGATTGCGGTGGGCATCGGGTGCACCGGCGCTCCGCCAAGATGGATACTGCCCGCATCGAGAGGCAGCAGGCCCATCAGCGCCTTGAGCGTGGTGCTTTTCCCAACACCGTTCCTGCCCATGAGGCAGAACACCGTCTTCTCACGTATGGAAAACGTCACCCCGCGAAGGATCGCGCTACCTCCGATGGAAACGCGCATGTTGTCGAGGACTAGCCGATGTTCGGATGGGGCTGCGACTGTCATGGATTCGGATCGGGTGGGGTCAGGCGGCCTTGGATTTGCGGCCGAGATAAACTTCGATGACGCGTTCGTCGGACTGGACTTTTTCGACAGGGCCTTCGGCAAGGACGTGGCCTTGGTGAAGGACGGTCACGGTGCGGCCTTGGGAGATCTGGCGGACGAACTCCATGTCGTGCTCGATAACCATGATCGTGTGTTTTCCGGCAAGGGACAGGAGCAGCTCGCCAGTACGGTAGGTTTCCTCGTCGGTCATGCCTGCGGCGGGTTCGTCGACGAGGAGAAGCCTCGCCTCCTGAGCGAGAAGCATGCCGATCTCGAGCCATTGCTTCTGGCCATGGGCGAGCTCGCCGGCCTTGCGGTATGCCTGGGTGTTGAGCTTGATCGTCTCCAGGATTTCCGCGAGACGTTCCTTCTGGGCGGCGGTCACACGCCCGAAAAGGCTGTGCCAGATGCTGCGCGGGCCGGCCATGGATAGCAGCAGGTTCTCAATGACCGTGTGGTCGCTGAAGACGGTGGGGGTCTGGAATTTCCGGCCTATGCCCATCCGGTAGATCTCGTATTCATTGAGCTTGAGGAGATCGTGATCCGTGTCCCATTCGAGGTTGCCGCTGTCCGGACGTGTGCGTCCCGTGATGATGTCGAGAAAGGTCGTTTTCCCGGCTCCGTTAGGCCCGATGACCGTGCGGAGCTCCCCTTCCGTCAGGTAGAAATTGAGATCGTTGATCGCCTTGAATCCGTCGAACGACTTGTTGAGACCCTCGGCGGCGAGAAGGAATGGTTTTTGTTTCATGGTTCGGTTACCTCCGCGTCCTGTTTGGTTGTGACGGGTTGCCTTGAGTTCGCACCCCTGTTTTTCATCTTCGCGATCAAAGCTCTGACCTGCGCCGGAATGCCGATGATGCCCTTGGGCATGAACATGACAACCAGCACGAAGGAACCTCCCAGAATCAGGAGCCACATATCAGGATAAGCGCGTGTCGCCCAGCTCTTGAGCGCGTTCACGCTAACCGCGCCAAGAACCGGGCCGACCAATGTTCCGCGCCCGCCGAGGGCAACCCAAACGACGGCTTCAAGGGAGCGCTCGGTGGTCATTTCGCCGGGATTGATGATGCCGACCTGCGGTACGTAAAGGGCTCCGGCGGCGGCGGCGATCATCGCGCAGAGGACGAAGATGAAGAGCTTGAAATTGGCGGTGGCGTATCCGGAGAAGAGCACGCGGTTTTCCGAATCGCGTATCGCGCGCTGGATCAGGCCGAAGCGGGTGGAGGTGAGCCATTTGCATCCGGCGACGACCGCGACCAGCAAGATGGCGGAGACGATGTAGAGGATGCGCTGGGTTGGGGCTTCGCGGAGGTTCGCGCCGAGCAATGTGCGGAAGTCGGTGAAGCCGTTGTTTCCGCCCATCAGCAGCTCGTTGCGGAAGAACAGGAGGGCGGCGGCGTAGGTGAGCGCCTGGGTGAGGATGGAGAAATAAACCCCCTTGATCCGAGATCTAAAGGCAAGGAAACCGAAGATCAGCGCGAGAATCCCGGGCACCAGGAACACCATCAGCATCGCGAAGGGAAACGAGTAAAACGGCTGCCAAATTGCCGGCAGTTTGGTGTGACCTAGGAAGACAAGGAAGTCGGGGAGATCGCTGTTATAGGATCCGAGTTTCCCGATCATGAGCATGAGGTGCATACCCATCATGTATCCGCCGAGAGTGAAAAACAGCGCCTGGCCAAGGCAGAGCAATCCGGTGTATCCCCACAGTAGATCGATGGAAACCGCCATGATGGCGTAGCAGAGGTATTTGCCCCAGATGTTGAGCGTGAAATCCTCGATAAAACCGGCGGCATTCAACGCCGGCATCACAACTATGAGGAAGACCGCCATCGCGATGAGCAGCGGCGTCCGGACTTTGGAAACAGCAGGGGCTTTGGTCATCAGTCGAGGCTGCGGGAGCGGGTTACGAACAGACCTTGCGGCCGCCACTGTAGGAAGAGGATGATTCCGATCAGGACGAGGATTTTGCCAATCACGGGATTGCCGAGATACTGCTGGAGGCTTTGGTCGGCCATGCCGATGCCGAGCGCGCTGATCACCGTTCCAAGGATGTTGCCGACCCCGCCGACGACCACGGTCATGAAGGCATCGACGATGTAGTTCTGCCCGAGTGAGGGGCCGACGTTTGAGATCTGTGAGAGGAAAGCGCCCGCCAGTCCTGCCAAGCCGCAGCCGAAGGAGAATGTCAGCATATTCACCCGCTCGGTGCGGACTCCCATGCAAGCCGCCATGTTGCGGTTCTGCATCACGCTGCGGATCAGGAGACCAAGGGAGGTTTTGTTCAGCACCAGCCAGGTGGCGACAATGATCAGCACAGCGAAGCCGATCACGAAAAGGCGGTTCCAACCGAACACCACATCGTTCACCGTCCAGTTTCCCGAAAGCCAGAGAGGGCTGGATACCTGCACGTTGTTCGGGCCGAAGGTGAGCCGGAAAAGCTGCTGCATGACAAGTGACACGCCCCATGTCGCGAGCAGCGATTCAAGCGGCCTACGGTAGAGAAACTGGATCACGGAGCGCTCCAGCAAAAGGCCAACCAAGGCCGCCACCAGGAAGCTGAGGGGCAGGGCAACCACGAAGTAAAGGCTCATCCCCGTCCCCGTGAGGCCGAGCCCGGGGATTTCGAAAGACTGCCCGAATGGCGAGAGGCGCAGGCCGCTGGCGAACACGTTTTGCACTACGTAGGTGGTGTATGCCCCCACCGCGATGAACTCGCCGTGCGCCATGTTGATGATCCCCATCAGGCCGAAGGTAATCGCGAGCCCGATCGCCACGACAAGCAGGACGGATCCGGAGGAAACCCCGCGAAACAGCGTGCCCGCGGCGTTGATGCGGGAAATGTGCAACTCGATGCGGCTTACTGCGAGCAAGGCCGCTTTCTCCATCTCCTTATCACCCGATTTCTTGGATTCGAGGGCGATGGTCTTGAGAAGATCGAAGGCTGGCAATGACCCGCGATTCCCAAGGAACTCAGCGGCAGCAAGGCGCTTTGCCTTGTCATCGGAGCGCAGATTGATGATCGCGATGGCCTGTTCGAGTGCCTTAGTCGCTTTGCTGTTGGTCTCGATTTTCTGAAGTTCGAGAAGCCCCGGCAGCTTGTCCTGCCTCTGACCCACCGACGAGTTTTCGATGGCCTTGATCCGCTTTTCAACATCTGGATCGGCCAGTGCGGCGAGGTCGGAAACCTCCCTCATCGCCTTGCGCAGCGAGGAACTTGTGTCCGCTAGATCGAGTTCAAACTTGGTCACGCCCACCTGGTTTCCCGTCCCATCGACCACCGGTGTATCGTCGGAAAGTTTCCGTATCGCGATCTTGCGGGTGCCCTCGATCGGTTCCCCCATCAGAACAGGGACGATGCTGCCGTCCTCCGCCTCATAGATGAAAATCAAGCCTTCTTTCCATTTGTCGAGCCAACCGACAATCTCCGGGCTGGGAGTCTTTTTCAGATCAAGGACGACGGCGATCCTGCCTTCCTCATCCGGCATCACTATGGCTGCCGCGATTTTTGACCTCACCGTTTCCTCCTGCGCCGCCGCCTTCTGGGAGGCGAAAGCAAAAGCCCCGATGCAGGCAACCATGAGGACTTTTCTTATGAGGCTGCCGCAGGACATGGTTGGCTGTGAATAAGCACTGCCTATGCCATGTGGCATTTGGGTTTGCTCCTGTTGCCTTGTCCTGTTGCCTTGGGATGGAGCGGAAGCGTCCTGAGAAATCGGATTGTTGTCGGTCCGCAGAGCGGTGACATTTCGGGATGTTGTTGAACCACAGCGGCATTCACAGGCCGGAGCGCTCAATCAACTCCCGCTCAACGGCACGAATCCCATTCTTGAGAAAAGGCACATTTAAAAAAGGAAGCCCGAGGATGCCTTCGCTGCCCAATTTCCTTGAGAACATCGCTCTTGAAGTAATGATCCGACGATGAGTGACACGGCGGATCAACCGAAGCTGCTGGGCTTCACCGGCCAGCACGACGTGCCGGATCCGGAGGGCTTGCGTATCGCGATGCGCCGCGAGGTCGTTGCGATGAGAGACCTATTAGGAAAACGGATGATCGCAATCACCAGCGCAGCGGCGGGCGCTGATGGGGTTTTCCTGAAAACCTGCGTGGAACTTCGCATTCCCGCCATCGTGATCCTGCCGTATCCCGAAGAACGGTTCGCCAACGATTATGAGGACGCTGAGGAATGGGCGATGACGCGGCGGCTCTGCGGCGTGGCTCTCGCGAAGTATGTCGCTCCCGGCGGCCATGAAGCCCCGGAAGCCTGCCAGTTGGTCTCGCGGCTGCTGCTGGAATGGGCGGATGCATTCCTGTTCGTATGGAACGGCGAGCCGCAAGAAGGAGCGGGCTGCACCGGGGAAACTGTGGAGGAGGCGCGAGATCTCGGCATTCCCTCACGAATCATCGATGTGGCGAGCTACGCGGCGAAATGGGAAATCCCGCCCGACCCAAGCCGCAAGGCGAGACACGGCTTCGATACGAGGGCGGATCTGCTGGATTTCCTAGATGCGCGTTTTTCAGAGCAAGGGTGATCGCTGCCGGAGGCCTTGGACTGCAACAGCCTGCTGTAGCTTTCCGCGAGACAACCTGCCTGCCCGCCGAAGCTTCAGCGAAGGCTGGCCTGCCTGCCGAAGCTTCAGCGAAGGCTGGGCTGTCAGCGGCGGAGGAAGGGGAAGTGATCGCGCCGCAAGATGCCAATGCCGTCCGGTCGCAGCGGGCTGCCTAACCGAAAGCTACAGCAGGCTGTAGCAGTCCAGGGTGTCGGCTACACCCCGATGCGCTGGGTGCCCGCTAAGTTGAGAAACGCGGTGATCTCGGCAAGCAGCGCGTCGCATTGGCGGTTCCACTTGGATTTTCCGCGCAAGATCATCGCGCTTTCGCGCAGGCCGGTGAAGCGGATGTCCTCCGCGCCCGCTTCACGGAGCTGGGAGAGTTCGGCGCGGATCGTTTCGAAAAATGCCAGCTCAAAGCCGTTGCCCGCGGAGCGCGCGGCCTCGATCAATGAGACGGTGAGCGGCGGGGCGAGCAGCTCCAGCTTTTCCGCGATGCGTTCGCAGCCGATTTTCACCAGCATTTTTCGCATGCGCTCGAAGAGATCCCCGAGGTGCAGCAAACGCAGCGGACATTGGTTCTCAAGGTAAAGCTCCACGCCGTTGCGGATCTCCGCGACCAGCGGGAAATCCTCATGGTCGGCGGCGCGGGCGGCGCGGTGCAGCGCGTCTTCCAGCCACGCGGTATCATAATCGAACACCTGGTGGGTGCCGATCTGAATCGCGGGACGGTTGCCGATGAAGGAGATCACGAAGGGTCGTTTTGAAGGTGTAGGCTCATTCCTTGAAGAGGCGGCGCTGGAAGGTATCGCGCGCGGCGCGGCGTGAGAGGGATTGGATCTCGGCGATGAACTCGTTGACGTTCTCGAACTGCCGGTAAACGGAAACGTAGCGGACGTAGGCCACAGGATCGATCTGGTGGAGCTTGTCCATCACCTTCGCCCCGATGGACGCGGAAGGCACCTCGCTGAGGTGATCCTTGTGCAGGTCGGTCAAAATCTCCTCCACAGCCCGGTCGAGGCGCTCCATCGAAACCGGCCGTTTCTCGCAAGCCTTGATCAAGCCTCCCATCAGCTTCTCGCGGTTCAGCGATTCCCGCGTGCCATCCCGTTTCACCACCCGCAGCTCCGTGCGCTCGATCTGCTCGTACGTTGTATACCGGTAAGTGCATTTCAGGCATTCCCTGCGCCGCCGAATCGTCGTTCCATCTTTCGAGGAGCGCGAATCGAGCACTTTGTCTTTCAGGGAGCCGCATTGGACACAACGCATGGGTGGGAATCGGAAACAATTGCGAATAGGCTATGCATACAGATGGTGTCGTCAACGCAAAAACTACGGCATATTTAGTAGTTGATTCCAGATCATAAGGAAATCTTACCTGTTAGATTTTTTCATTTTTTGAGGTGGTGGCGAATCTTTCTGTGACCAAATCGTCACTTTTACGGGGCTGTGCAGTCAGTGTTGAATGGGTGTTATGCCAGCGGAAGCAGAAGTTAACTTATCTTAACTATCATGAAAATCGACATAGTGACAGATACCTTCGCCCCGGATGTAAACGGGGTGGCCATGACCTTGGGTCGGCTCAGCGACGGATTGCGGAACAGGGGGCACCGCGTCCACGTGATCCGCACCGGCGAGGGCAAGCGCGGCGAGACCATCGCCGCCTCGATTCCACTGCCGGGATACAAGGAGGTGCGCGTAGGGCTGCCCGGGCCGTTCAAGCTCCGCAAGCGCTGGATGCGCAAGCGTCCCGATGTCATCTACGTCGCCACAGAAAGCCCGCTGGGGAAATCTGCCGTGAAAGCGGCCAAGGCGCTCGGCATCCCGGTGGCAACCGGTTTTCATACGAACTTCCACGAGTATATGGAGCGCTACAGCCTCGGCGGCCTGCAGCCGATGGCGATGGCCTATCTGAAGCGTTTCCACGGCCGCTCGGACTGCACGCTTGCCCCTTCGCCGGAGCTGGTGGAGCGGCTCACGGCCGAGGGTTTCGGAAACGTCCATCTGCTCGGGCGCGGGGTGGATACCGCGCTGTTCGATCCTAGAAAACGCTGCGAGAACCTGCGTGCTGAGTGGGGCGCCAGATCCGCCGCTCCCGTGGCGTTGGTGGTGGGTCGCGTGGCGGCGGAGAAAAACCTGGAACTCGCGATGATCGCCTTTTCCGAAATGCGCGCCGCCGTGCCGGATCTGCAGTGCGTCGTGGTCGGTGACGGGCCGATCCGCGAAAAGCTCGCCGCGAAGCATCCGTGGATTCACTTCGCGGGCGTGCGGACGGGGGATGACTTGGCGAGGCATTACGCCTCCGCGGACATCCTGCTTTTTCCCAGCGAGACGGAGACCTTCGGGAATGTGGTGCTCGAGGGCATGGCCAGTGGTTTAGCTACGGTCAGTTATGACTACGCCGCCGCCGCGCGCTTCGTAGAGCACGGCGTCAACGGCCTGAAAGCGCCCAAGGGTGATGCCGCCGCTTTCCTCGTGCAAGCCCATGCAGCGCTCGCGATACGCGCGGGTCATGGGATGCGGATCGCCGCCCGCGAATTGGCGGAGACGCAGGGCTGGGCAGCGGTCGTCGCCGAGTTCGAGGCGCGGCTCGAATCGATCACCGATTCACAGGAAAGCCGCCGCAAGCCCTACTCCAAACCGCCCCGCATCGGGAAACGCCAGAAGGTTTCCTACCGCACTGTTTTCCTCTCCGACATCCACCTCGGCACGCTCGACAGCAAGGCCACGGAGGTCGTCGATTTCCTCAAGCAAATCCGCTGTGAAAAGCTCATCCTCAACGGCGATATCATCGACGGCTGGGCGCTCAAGCGCGGCTCGAAATGGCTGCCGCGCCACAGCCGCGTGATCCGGAAAATCTTAAAAATGTCGGAGAAAGGGAAAACCGAGATCGTTTATCTGCGTGGCAACCACGACGACATTTTAGAGCGTTTCCTGCCGCTCGCTTTCGGGAAAATCCGTTTCACCAAGGAGCATATCCATGAGGCCGCGAACGGAGGCCGCTACCTCGTTGTCCATGGCGACGGCTTCGACAGCGTCTCCACGAACCACAAGTGGCTCGCCTCCCTCGGCGCGGTCGGATACGACACCCTCCTCCATATCAACCGCTGGTACAACCGCTGGCGCGCGTGGCAGGGGAAGGAGTATTTTTCCCTCAGCAAGCGCGTGAAGGCCAAGGTGAAATCCGCCGTCAGCTTCATCGATAAATACGAGTCCCTGCTCCAAGGGCTCGCCGTCCACAAGGGTTGTGACGGCATCATCTGCGGTCACATCCACACCCCTGAGGACAAGCGCGTCGGCGAGATCCATTACCTCAACTCCGGCGACTGGGTCGAAAGCATGACCGCCATTGTCGAGCACCACGACGGGCGCATGGAGCTGATCCATTTCGAGGAATTCATGGCGCAGTGCCACCTCCAAAGTATCGAGCGCGCCAAGGCCGCCGACCGTGAGGTGAAACCCGTTGCCACCGGCAGGCATCCCATCGAGCACCACGAAATCCTCCTCGCCGAATAGTTTCAGCCACTCTCTATCTCACCGTGAACTGGGCGTTTCGCCCGTCTGCAGCGCCTCCCGCAAACCCGCGAGAGCTACCGGTGACAACGGGGTCGTGTGCAAGTCGAGAAACCCCAGCAACACCTCGCGCCGCTCCCGGGTATCGACCCCGCGACGCTCCGCCTCGGTGAGAAATTGGGGGATGATCTCACCTAGCAACTCCAGGTGCAGGCGGTCGTTGCTGGTTTTCTCCGGGTCATTCCGGTGATGCCAGGCATGCAGCTTGCCGATGAACAGCGAAAGCGGATCCAGCAAAGGTATCCCCTCCACCTCGACACCGAAACCATAAGGCCGGTCCGGCCCGTCATCCACCCATGGCAGGGCTTCGAGGACTTCGATCACCGTCGAACGCCCGTCCGCCAGATCCAGCGGCACCACAAAATTCATTCCCAAACCCGCAGGCTCCTTCCGCCTCGCGGCCACCAGCCCCTTGATCTTTGCGCCCCGCAGTTTCATGCCTTGCGCCATCGCCTGCGCCACCAGACGTGTGCCGCGCAGATCGATGTCCTTACTGAAAACCGGACCTCCCGTCGGCACGTTGAAATACTGCGCCCACGCACCCACCGCCAGTCCGCCGATCAGCACGAACTCCCCGACAGCGGACTTCGCTGTCTCGGCCACCACTTGCGAGAAATCATCCAACGAAACGATCTTCACCACTGGTAAATCGGGGTTTTCTTTCTATTCACCGGGTAAACCACCCGCCCCCACTTCAGCGGCCCGGCTTCCTGCATCCGCTTCGCCTGCTCCCATGCCTCCGGCGAGTCCCGCCATGCCACCCGTGCGGCGTGCTCCTCCGCCACCAATCGTTGGTGAAGCTCGCTGCCCCATTCCGTCTCGATAACCTCGATCCCTTCCACAGCCACCCAATACACACGATTTCCTAAGCTTTGCAAACCTGCTTTTGGTGCCGTGCCCATTTGCCCATCGGTACATCCAATTTCTGGAGCCTCGACCGCTTTCGTCATAACCGCCGGATCAGAAGAACGTGCGGAATCCAATCAGGTAGATCAGCGTGTCGAAATCACCGATGGGGGTGTCCATCGTTTGATACTCAATGCCAGCCTGGATCTTGGCATTGTGACCACAAAGGGACTTGGATCGGAATTGAATAACGGGTGAGTCCGTGCATGCCCATTTTAGGAAAATGTGACGACCTTGCCACATCACTCCTTTTGCGCAGACTGGGCTTGAAAAGTTAGCTGGCCGCGTTTAGACCCATCCCGTATTCCCACCACTATGAACATAAAAGCCATAAGCCTTGCCGGCGCCCTGATCGCTGCACTTCCCGCCCTTGCGGAGGAATCCCACATCGATCCCGCGGTCCCGAACTACGAGACCGTGAGCGGCGTTTCCGGAAACCTGAACTCGATCGGTTCCGACACCCTCAACAACCTCATGACCCTGTGGGCGGAAGGTTTCAAGAAGTCCTACCCGAACGTGAACGTCCAGATCGAGGGCAAGGGCAGCTCCACCGCGCCGCCAGCCCTGATCGAGGGCACCGCCCAGCTTGGCCCGATGTCACGCCCGATGAAGGCGGAGGAGATCGATGCCTTTGAGAAAAAATTCGGCTACAAGCCCACGGAAGTGAACGTCGCCGTGGATGCGCTGGCGGTCTTCGCCCACAAGGACAACCCGCTCAAGGGCATGTCGATGGAGCAGGTGGACGCCATTTTCTCCTCCACCCGCAAAAAAGGCGGCGCTGACATCACGGAGTGGGGTCAGCTCGGTCTCGACGCATGGAAAGGCCGCGCGATCTCGCTGTTCGGGCGCAACTCCGCCTCCGGCACCTACGGCTTCTTCCAAGAGCACGCGCTTTCCAAAGGCGATTTCAAGCCTTCGGTAAAAGAGCAGCCCGGCTCTTCCGCCGTGGTGCAAGGCGTCGGCGGCGACATCTATGCCCTCGGCTACTCCGGCATCGGCTACAAGACCTCCGGTGTCCGCGCCCTGCCGCTTTCCAGCGATGGCGGCGAGTTTTTCGATGCCACCTATGCGAACGCCCTGTCCGGAGATTACCCGCTGGCTCGTTTCCTCATCGTTTATGTGAACAAGAAGCCCGGCGAGCCTCTCGACAAGCTCACCCTTGAATTCCTCAAGTTCGTTCTCTCAAAGCAAGGCCAGATGATTGTCGAAAAGGACAATTACTTCCCGATGCCCGCCGAACTCGCCGCCGAGATCGTCGTGGGGCTCTCAAAATAATTTTCCTGACCGGAAGGGCTGGATAACGGGGGGCCGTGCCAGAAGGCTCTGCCCCTTTCGTGACAGCTCTGTCACATTCCGCGCTTTGCCCGTGGCGAGAGTTGGTTCACAAATGCGCGGGAAAGATAGGCCGATGCGGAAATCCGGCCATCCATCCAGATCTAACGATGCCCCCTGAGCCAGCCAACAACCCGGATCCGAGGCGGTTTGAAGTCTCCAAAGCGACCTTATGGTTCGATCGTTTCATGGGCTGGGCGATCCGTTTCGGCGGGATCGGCGTGATCATCGCGGTGTTCGGGATTTTCTGGTTCATCGGGAAAGAAGTGATCCCGCTGTTCAAACCGGGTGCGGTGGTGAAGGCCGCCTCCGTGACCTCAGGAACTACGCCGGTGATTCTCGGCGTAGATGAGTGGGGCAAAATGCCGTTTTTCTACTCCGGCGGCAACAAGGTGGTCTTCGTGGACGGGGAAACCGGAGCGCGGAGTGAGCTGGAGGTGCCGGGCTTGGAAGGGCAGGAAATCACCGCGAGTTCCTACGATCCGCTGCAACGCCGGATCGCGCTGGGCTTGGAGGACGGGCGGGTGGGCTCTTTCATCGTGGGCTACGAGCGGCTTTTTGAAAACGGCGAGCCTAAGGGCGTGAAACCGTTCATCACCGCCGAACCATGGTTCGAGCTGAAAAACGCGGTTGGCCCTGTGACGGCGATCAGCTACGGCGATGCAGGTCCGACGCGTATCATGGCGGTGAAAACCGCCGAGGGCAAAGTCGAGGTGATCCGCCTCGGGCTCAAAGGCGGCCTGGTGGGCGGCAAAAAACTCTCGGTGACCGCCGAGGTGGACATCACACCGCAAATCAGCGGCGAGGTCGCCTTGATCCGCGCGTCGCAGAACGGCCAGATGGTGCTGGTGGCGGACAAGGTGGGTAAGGTTTCCTATTTCCTCGCCGATACGCAGGGTGTCACGAAACGTCAGGAGTTCAGTCCCTTCGGCGGGCAAGGCCTAGCACAGATGGATTTCCTGTTCGGCGGGGTTTCCGCGATCCTGACCGCTGAGGACGGCACCCAGGAGCAGTGGAGCCTTTTCCGCAAAACCGAGGACGCCGAACGGCTCTTCGGCATGACCAAGGATTTCCCCGACGTCGGCGATGGACGCGTCACCTTCGCCAAGAGCCAGCGTAACCGCACCTTCCTCACCGGCGCGGGACGCGGGCTTTCCATCCGCCACAGCACCTCGGGCGTGGTGCGCTGGGAGGGCACAGTGGACATTGACCCCGCCGCTGCGATCCTCGACGCGAAGGGCGAGTCGTTCTGGATCGCCTCAGAGACGGGCGAGGCGCGGAAGTTCGAGATCAAGGATCACCATCCGGACGCGGGTGTGCAGGCGTTTTTCGGGAAAGTCTGGTATGAGGGTGGCGCGGGGCCGGTTTACCAATGGCAGTCCACCGGCGGCTCGGACGATTTCGAGGCCAAGCTCTCCCTTGTGCCGCTGATCTTCGGTTCGCTCAAGGGCACCGCCTACGCCCTGCTTTTTTCAATCCCGGTCGCGCTGCTCGCCGCCGTTTTCTCCGCCGCTTTCCTACCGGCCGATGTGAAACGCATCGTAAAGCCGACCATGGAGATCATGTCCTCCCTGCCCTCCGTGGTGCTCGGTTTCCTGGCCGGACTCTGGCTTGCGCCCATCCTCGCCGACCGCGTGCCTTCGGTGCTGATGCTCGTCATCCTCGTCCCGCTTTCCGCTCTACTCGTCGGCTATGTCTGGTGCCGTATGCCGCTCGCTTTCCGCAACCGCTTCGAGGGCGGCAACGAGTGGATGATCGTGATCCCTTTCCTCGCCCTCGCCGCATGGATCGGGTGGTCGGTCGGGCCGCTCGTCGAGCGCATGTTCTTCGTCTATGTCGAGCCGGGCACCGGGAAAAGGATCGCGGACTTCAGCCTCTGGTGGCCGCAGGCGACGGGCACCAGCTTCCAGCAGCGCAACTCGCTGGTGCTCGGTTTCATCATGGGCTTTGCGGTGATCCCCGTCATTTTCACCATCGCCGAGGACGCCCTCTCCAATGTCCCGAAAAACCTCACCGCCGCCGCCGCCGCGCTCGGCGCAAACCGCTGGCAGGTGGTGTGGACGGTCATGCTGCCCGTCGCCTCCTCCGGCATTTTCTCCGCACTGATGATCGGCTTCGGCCGCGCCGTGGGCGAAACGATGATCATGGTGATGGCCACCGGCAACACGCCGATCACCGAGTGGAACCTCTTCTCCGGGATGCGCACGCTCTCCGCGAACCTCGCCGTGGAGCTGCCCGAGGCCCCCGTCGGCTCCACCCACTACCGCACGCTTTTCCTCGGCGCGATCGTCCTTTTCGCAATGACCTTTGTGCTCAATACCATCGCCGAAATCCTACGCCAGCGCCTGCGCGAGAAAAACAAGCTCGTCTGACCCATGCCCGCCGAAACCGAAAACGAGAGGTTCTCGACCACCGGAAGGTCGCGCAAGGGCGAGCCGCTCGTCTGGCTCACCGCCGCCGGGCTGGCCGTAGGCGTCACCATGGCGCTCGGGCTTTTCCTGCTGATCCTCGTGAAAGGCGCGGCCTCCTTCTGGCCGAAGCGCATTGAGCTGTTCGAGGTCAAGCGCGGCGAGACGGTGGAAATGATCGCCGGCTACGTCACGCAGACCCAGGAGCGCAAGGACGCGGAGGGCAAGCTCGTCGAGGAACTCCAGATTTTCCGCGGCAACAAGGACGTAAGCGGCGAGGCGTTCCTCTACGTGGATGTCCGCGACATCATCAGCCGCAGCGCGCCGGAAAAGTTGCTACTGTTCGAGCGCCTCACCTACGGCCCGGCCATCGGCGAGGCGGTCGCCATCGAGACCAAGGACGGCCGCACGGCGGCCACCGACGCGGATTTTATGGGGAAACTCGGCGCGCTCATTTCCGAGAACGAAAAAATCCGGGCGAAGGCGCTGTACATCGAGCGCAAGCAGATCGGCAAGCTCAGCGCGGAGATCGAGGAGATCGGCTTCGATCTGAAAGCAGGGCGCATCCCTGCGGAAAATGCCGCCGCGCGCAAAGCGGAGCTGGAGAAGCAGTTCGCCAAGCTCAAGGCCGAGGCTGACGGCTTCAACAAAGGCATGGCCGCCACCAATATCATTTACAAGATCGCCGATGGCCGCGAACGACCGCTGCCCTCCGGCGAATTGCTCAGCGCTTACACGCCCAACACCACCGGATTTTTCGGACGTCTCGGCGAGGCACTGCGCCGGGCATGGCATTTCCTAAAAGAGGATCCGCGCGAGGCCAACACCGAAGGCGGAGTTTTCCCCGCCATCTTTGGCACGGTGGTGATGACCCTGGTGATGAGCCTTTTCGTGACGCCTTTCGGAGTCATCGCCGCGATCTACCTGCGGGAATACGCCAAGCAAGGCCTAATGGTCCGCATCGTCCGCATCTGCGTGAACAACCTCGCCGGCGTCCCCTCCATCGTCTTCGGCGTCTTCGGCCTCGCTTTCTTCGTGTATTTCGTCGGCGCGGGGATCGATCAGACTTTCTATCCCGAGAAACTCCCCACGCCCACCTTCGGCACACCCGGCATCCTCTGGGCCTCGCTGACCCTGGCCCTGCTCACCTTGCCCGTCGTCATCGTAGCTACCGAAGAAGCTCTCTCCGCCGTGCCGCGCGGCGTCCGCGAGGCGGCCCTCGCCTGCGGGGCCTCGAAATGGCAGACGATCCAGCGCATCGTCCTCCCCGCCTCCCTCCCCGGGATTCTAACAGGTGTGATCCTCGCCATGGCGCGTGGCGCAGGCGAGGTCGCGCCGCTCATGCTCGTCGGCGTGGTGAAACTCGCACCCACCCTGCCCATCGATGGCATCGCGCCCTTCATCCATGCCGAGCGCAAGTTCATGCACCTCGGCTTCCACATCTACGACCTCGGCTTCCAATCCCCTGACGCCGAAGCCGCCAAACCTTTCGTCTATGCCACCGCACTGCTCCTCATCCTCGTCGTGGTTTCCCTCAACCTCACCGCCATCCTTATCCGCAACCGCCTCAAAAAACGCTTCGCTGTTTCCAGTTTCTAAGAATTTCAACCACAGAGACACAGAGAACACAGAGCCAGTGCCATGGAACTTTCAAACCACAAAAATCTTACCTCTGTGATCTCTGTGTCTCTGTGGTTAAACCTCTTCATTTGCGAAAATTAACGTTCATTCGCGGTTAAAAAACATGTCGTCAGAAATTTCAAAGAAACAACCCCGCCCCGATTTCATCCGGGTGGAGGACTTCAGTTTTCACTACGGTGAGAAGCAGGCGATCTTCGGTATCGACATGGCGATCCCCGAGAACGAGATCACCGCGCTCATCGGCCCCTCCGGCTGCGGGAAATCCACCCTCCTGCGGAACATGAACCGCATGAACGACCTCATCGACGGCGTCCGCCACGAGGGCGATATCCGCCTCGACGGCGTAAGCCTCTACGATCCCTCCGTGGAGGTCATTTCACTGCGCAAACGCGTCGGTATGGTGTTCCAGAAATACAACCCCTTCGCGAAGTCGATCTACGAGAACGTCGTCTTTAGCCTCCGCGTCGCCGGGCGCAATGGCAAAAAGGAACTTGATGAAACCGTCGAGCGCTCGCTCCGCGACGCCGCGCTCTGGGACGAGGTGAAAGACCGCCTGCACGACAGCGCCTTCGGCCTTTCCGGCGGGCAGCAGCAGCGCCTTTGCATCGCCCGCGCCATCGCGAACCGTCCCGAAATCCTGCTGATGGACGAGCCTTGCGCCGCGCTCGACCCGCTCGCCACGCTCAAGATCGAGGAACTCATCACGACCCTCAGGAACCGCTACACCATCGTCATCGTCACCCACAACATGGAGCAGGCCACGCGTTGCTCGGATCGCACTGCGTTCCTCTACATGGGCAAGCTCATCGAATACGGGAAAACCGTCCAGGTTTTTGAGAACCCGAAAGAGGAGAAGACCGAGTCCTACATCACCGGAAGGTTCAGCTAGAAATGGAAAACAAAGCTCCATCCCCCGCCATCGAGGTGCGCGACGTCGATTTCTCCTACGGGAAATCCCGCGCGATCAAAAATGTGACCATGGACATCGCCCGCAACCAGGTCACTGCTTTCATCGGCCCCTCGGGCTGCGGGAAATCCACCCTGCTCCGCTGCTTCAACCGCATGAACGATTTCATCCCCGGCGCAAAGGTCACCAAGGGCGAGATCCTCATCAACGGCGTCGAGATCCACGACAAGGAGGTCGATGGCGTGGAACTCCGCCGCCGCGTCGGCATGGTGTTCCAGAAATCGAACCCTTTCCCGCGTTCCATCTACGAGAACGTCGCCTACGGCCCGCGCATCCTGGGCCAGAAAAACAAGGGCGTGCTCGATGGCATTGTGGAGAAAGCCCTGCGCGGCGCCGCCCTCTGGGACGAGGTCAAAGACCGCCTCAACGAGAGCGCCTACGGCCTTTCCGGCGGGCAGCAGCAGCGGCTCTGCATCGCCCGCACCACTGCCGTCGATCCCTCGATCATCCTCATGGACGAGCCCTGCTCCGCCCTCGATCCCATCGCCACCGCCCGCGTCGAGGAACTCATCCACGACCTCAAGCGCGAATACACTATCGTCATCGTCACCCACAACATGCAGCAGGCGACGCGTGTTTCCGACATGACCGCTTTCTTTTATCTCGGGGAGCTGGTAGAATACGACAAGACCCCGAAGATGTTCTCCAACCCATCGGTGCCGCAGACGGAACAATACATCACCGGGCGGTTCGGGTGAGAGACAGAAGATTATGAGACATAAGACACAAGATGAAGAGAATGGCAATCCATCTGCTACCCCGTTTCTCACGTCCTCCCGTCTTGTGTCTTGAAGTCTTGTGTCTTGTGTCTTGATGTCTTGAATCAAAAAAATGAATAGCTCTCCCCACATCCTCAGGGATTTCGACCAAGCCATCTCCTCGCTGAAAGGCGAAGTGCTCGCCATGGCCGCCCGCACCCGCCTCAACCTCGAGCGCGCCATCCGCGCCCTCATGGAGCGCAACACCGAACTCGCCAACTCGGTGATCGCCGACGACGACGAGGTCGATGAGGCGGAGCGCAACATCGATCAGCTCGGCATGGATATCCTGGTGAAATACCACCCCATGGCGACGGATCTGCGGCTCGTCGTTTCCTCGATGAAAATCTCGATGAACCTGGAGCGCATGTCCGACCACGCGGTGAACATCGCCAAGCGCGCCAAGAAAATTTCTAACGCCCCGGAACTCAGCGAGGTGAACCTCATCGAGCCTCTCTACACCCTCGCCGACCACCTCCTGCGCGACGCCATCTCATCATATAGCGACGGCAATGGCCCGCTCGGAGCCTCCCTGCACACCCGTGACAAGGAGCTCGACCGGATGCACAAGCAGACCACCGCCCATTTCGCCTCCCGCATCGAGGAAACCCAGGGCCGCTGCCAGGAATACCTGCACCTCATTTTCATCGTCCGGTCGCTCGAGCGCGTCGGCGACCTCTCCGCCAACATCGGCGAGGACGCCGTTTACCTCGAGCACGCGAAAGACCTCCGCCACAAGAGCAAGCTCGAGCGCGAGATGCCCCAGGAAGATTGAGGCGCGGGGCGCAAAAAACCGCTTTTCTTCCCCTTGAAGTTCCCAAGCGCGTGGACTACCTAAGGGCGTCTCCGCCACCTGATCCATGAACGCCCTTACCCGCAGCGCCGCCGCCTATTGGAATTCCTCCATCGGAAAAAAACTCGTAGTCGCCCTCACCGGCCTGGCCATGGTGCTTTTCCTGGCAGGCCACCTGACGGGAAACCTGCTCATGTATGCGGGCAAAGAAGCCTTCGATGAATACGCCAGATTTCTCCACGAAGCCGGCCACGGCGCGCTGATCTGGGTCGCCCGCATCGGGCTCTTGGTCGTGCTCGTCCTGCATGTCTGGGCCACCATCCTGCTGACCCGGGAAAACAAGGCCGCGCGGCAACAATACGAATTCCAAGCCACGATCCAGGCCTCGAAATCCTCGCGGATCATGATCTGGTCGGGCCTCACCGTCCTCGCCTTCATCGTTTTTCACATCCTCCACTTCACCGTCCGCACGAACTCCCATCTCGCTGAGATCGCTAAGGAATCCCCTTACGAAATGGTCATCGCGGGCTTCAGCGGCGGTTTCCTCCAGGTTCTCGTCGTCCTGTTTTATGTGGTCGCCATGACCCTGCTCTGCTCGCACATCAGCCACGGCGTCGCCTCCATGTTCCAGACCCTCGGCTTCCGCTCGAAAAAATCGGCCGGCCTCATCCGGTCGATCTCGCTCGGCTACGCAGCTGTCATTTGGCTCGGCTTTGTATCTATCCCAGTCGCCATTCTCCTTGGATGGATTGATTAATGATTATTGAATATTGAGTATTGCGAAGATGACGCCTGAAGAACTCAAAGCCCGCTGTAAGCAGTTTTCGCTGCGTGTGATGTGCTTGGTGCGCGCGCTTCCTGATGACCGAGTCAGCCGCACGATTGCCAACCAACTCGTCCGGTCCGGCACATCCGTCGCCGCGAATTACCGCGCCGCCTGTCTGGCCAAATCCCCTGCCGATTTCGCCTCCAAAGTCGGCATCTGCGTCGAGGAATCCGATGAGTCCGCCCTCTGGATGGAACTCATCATCGAAGACAAGATCCTCCCCGCCAAGCAGGTGGAATCCCTTTTGCAGGAAGCGAACGAACTCACCGCCATATTCTGCGCCTCCATCAAAACCAGCCGCCAAAACAACGGCTGATCCAATACTCAATTTTCAATCATCAATCCCCAATTCCATGTCACTCGATAGCAAAATCCCCGCCGGCCCGCTGGAACAGAAATGGTCCAGCCACAAGATGAACTCGAAGCTCATCAACCCGGCCAACAAGCGGAAATTCAACATCATCGTGGTCGGCTCCGGCCTCGCGGGTGGCGCCGCTGCGGCCAGCCTTTCCGAGCTGGGCTACAACGTGAAATGCTTCTGCTACCAAGACTCGCCGCGCCGCGCCCACTCCATCGCCGCGCAGGGCGGTATCAACGCCGCGAAAAACTACCGCAACGACGGCGACTCCGTTTACCGCCTTTTCTACGACACCATCAAGGGCGGCGACTTCCGCTCCCGCGAGGCCAACGTCTATCGCCTCGCCGAGGTCTCCAACCAGATCATCGACCAATGCGTCGCGCAGGGCGTGCCCTTCGCCCGCGAATACGGCGGGCTGTTGGATAACCGCTCCTTCGGCGGCGCGCAGGTTTCCCGCACTTTCTACGCCCGCGGCCAGACCGGCCAGCAGCTCCTGATCGGCTGCTATCAGGCATTGGAAAAGGAAATCCACAAGGGCGGAGTAAAAATGTTTCCGCGCACCGAGATGCTCGATCTCGTGAAGGTCGATGGCCACGCGAAGGGCATCGTTGTCCGCGATCTGAATACCGGCGCGATCTCCAGCCACGCGGCGGATGCGGTTATTTTGGCTACCGGCGGTTACGGCAACGTGTTTTTCCTCTCCACCAACGCCATGGGCTGCAATGTCATGGCGGCATGGCGCTCCGCCCGCCGAGGCGCATTGATGGCCAACCCATGCTTCACCCAAATCCACCCGACCTGCATCCCCGTCTCCGGCGATTACCAATCGAAGCTCACCCTCATGTCCGAATCGCTCCGCAACGACGGCCGCGTCTGGGCACCGAAAACCGCCGAAACCGCAGCGAAAATCCGCAAAGGCGAACTCCACCCCAACGATGTTTCCGAGGATGACCGCGACTATTTCCTGGAGCGGAAATACCCGTCCTTCGGAAACCTCGCCCCGCGCGACATCTCCTCCCGCGCCGCCAAGGAAGCCTGCGACGAAGGCCGCGGCGTCGCCCCTACCGGCCTCGGTGTCTATCTCGATTTCCGCGACTCCATCAAGCGCCTCGGCGAGGACAAGATCCGCGCCAGCTACGGCAACCTTTTCCAGATGTACGAGAAAATCACTGGCGAGAACCCCTACGAGCGCCCGATGATGATCTACCCCGCGGTCCACTACACCATGGGCGGCCTATGGGTGGACTACAACCTGATGTCCAACGTCCCCGGCCTCCACGTCCTCGGCGAGGCAAATTTCTCCGACCACGGCGCGAACCGTCTCGGAGCCTCCGCCCTGATGCAAGGCCTCGCCGATGGTTATTTCGTCATCCCCACCACCATCGCGAACTACCTTGCCACCCAGCAGCCCGGCACCGTCACCACCGCCGATCCCGCTTTCGTGCAGGTCGAGGGCGAGGTCCGCGAGCGCATCGCGAAACTCCTCTCCATCCAAGGCAAGCGCACGGTCGATTCCTTCCACCGTGATCTCGGCAAGGTCATGTGGGACAAGTGCGGCATGCTCCGCACCGCAGAAGGACTCACCTGGGCGCTCGGTGAGATCGCCCGCATCCGCGAGGAATTCTGGACCAATGTCCGCATCCCCGGCGACTCCGATTCCCCGAACATGGAGCTCGAAAAGGCCGGCCGCGTTGCCGACTTCCTCGAGTTCGGCGAGCTCATGTGCCACGACGCCCTCCAGCGCGAGGAATCCTGCGGCGGCCACTTCCGCGGCGAGCACCAATTCTTCGAGTCCGACCCCGAAGTCCAGGCCGGCAAGACCCAGCCCGGCGAGGCGAAGCGCCATGACGAAACCTTCTCCTACGTCTCCGCCTGGGAATACCACGGCCCCGGCAAAACCCCGACCTTACACAAGGAGCCGCTGGAATATGAGAGCGTGAAAGTTTCAATCCGGAGCTACGCATAGTCCTTTTGGCAAACGGTCTATGACCCATGAAACAATGCGGGTAGCGCGGCCTCGATGCGGGGTGGATACGAAAAATCCGGATGGCATGAAACCATCCGAATTTTGTGAAAGCAGGAAATGCAGCGGATCAGTTCCGGCGGCGGCGAAGGAGCATCAGGGCACCCAGACCACCGAGCAGTGCGGCCGAGGGCTCGGGGACGACTGTGAGGTTGTTGAAGTAGAAGTTGTCCTCCGAAGCACCGTTACCGGTCGTCGAGGAAATGTAGAATTTGAAATTCTCCGCGACACCCGTGTATGTTCCACTATCGGAATCGGTTACACCGCCACTGCGTACAATCGACCAAGTGCCCCCGGAGCCACTGGTTTGTGTGAAAGATAGATTGAACGCTGTGTCTGATGCGTAGGCACTTCCAATCGAACCATTTCCGGTCGCCGCATTGTTCACAATGTAATTATCCGCCCCAATATTGAAGTTGAAAATTACGGCGTCCGCAGAGTTGCGTAGGTCGAAGCCCTTGTTGCCGTTTCTGAAGTTGACAGCAAGGCTTAATGAAAGCGTCTGGCCAACCCCCAGTGTGTTGCCATTGAAATCCCTGGAAGCATCTGAAGATTGGCCCGAGTGACCGAACATTCCGAAGGATTCTCCCACCGTGTTGATGTTTGCGCCGGGTGCTGCCAACGTAGTGGAGTCTCCGATGAAGCGTCCTGCCTGGGCTGCGGTATTTGTCAAAGTCCAAGCACCGAACGTTCCGGGTGTTCCGCCGTCTGTTCCGGTGGTCCAGCTCGTGTTGTAAGCCGAATCATTTGCCGAATCGGAGCCGAGGGTTACAGCGCCGAATGAAGAGCCTGCGGTTATGGCCGTGCAGGTGAGAATCAGATATTTCAGTTTCATGGGGTTTGTGTTGGAGTTGGTAGAGAGCTGGTAACCGGATCCAATTGGCGAGTTGATTATCGGGAGGTGATAGGGGCGACAATCTGATTTCCCCGGTTTTCCGACAGTTCGCTCGATTTTCTGAGAACCGAATTTTTTACACTCTAGTGTATATGTATATGTAAATTGGCTCCCGGGCGGTTTAGAAATTTTACAAAATTTTTTTCGACCTCTGCGGATCAATCATCCGAGCGCCCGATTTTGAGGAGCAGCGCCGAGCAGGGAGGGAGATCTGGGAGGGCGAATCCTTGAGTATCCAGGGATTCACGGGAAGCAGAGCCCGACCATTCGGAGGCCAGTTCGTCCGAAAAATGCCAGGTTTCCATCTCGCTCCGGCCTAGGAAAGCCCGGGCGTCTTGAGGAATTCGTATCTTTACGCCTGACAAGGTTTCGGTGCCGTGGAAATTCGCCACCACGAGGAATGACTGGCCGGAGGCCGCATCGTAACGGAGGAAGGCATACAGCCAGTGGCCGGAGGCGCCCTCCTCACCCACCCTGCCGAAGGCCGGGTTATCGTTGTTGGTGTGATTGAGGCCGTAGAACTCCCCTTTTGTGAACGCCTGGGCCTGGGTGGTGCGGATCAGTTTTCCATACCATGCCCGTAAGGATTTCTGCTCGGCGCTGAGCTTCCCGCCATCGAATTTTCCATCGTTCACCCATTTCGTAAACTCCGGCATGGACCAGTAATCGAAGATCGAGGTGCGGGCGTCGTCCCCGCCGAAGCCTTCCACGCCCTCCGCGGGTTCGCCGACCTCCTGGCCGTTGTAGAGCATGACCGGGCCGCGGCCCATGGCGAAGAGGACGGCGGAAACCGGCTTGCCGACTGATGTCCCGTGGCCACCCCACTCGCGCGGGTTGGCGAGGCGGACTTCATCGTGGTTCTCGGAGTAGCGGAGGGACTTGTGGAATCGCTCGCCGGTGAAGGTAAGCGGGTCGAGGTCGTTGGCCCATTTGTCCGCCATGTAGAGTGCGGCGAGGAGGTCGTAGCTGGGATCGTCGTAAACCGCGTCGAAGCCTGCGGCGAGGAGTGCGTCGAGGACATGGCCTTCGGTGAGTTTCGAGGGATCGTTGTCGTAGGCCTCGGCGCAGATGAACACGGCGGGATCGCGGGTGCGGCAGCGTTTCACCGCCCAGTGCCAAAACTCCATGGGGATCATGTGCGCCATATCGCAGCGAAACCCGTCCACGCCCATTGCCTGCCAGTGGGCGAGCACCTCATCCATGATGCGCCAGGTTTTCGGGACATCGGTGGGTGCCGCGTCCGCGCCCGGCAGGTGGGTGGTGTCGCGTCCGGTGGTGAAGTCATGGCCGTAGTTAAGCTTCACCGTCTCATACCAGTCGCCGAGCGTGGGTGCCCAGCAAATGACGTTGTTTCCTGTCACGAGCCCATGGCGTTTCTCCGGTTTGAACACACCGTCGCAGCCGGGGTGTCCCGCGTTTGGCAGGACAAGCGGTGGGCCGTCGCCCGGATGAGATTTATCGAGATAGAAGAAGGAATTGTCCCGCTCGAAAAAAACGTGGCGCTTGTCACCCTTTCCGAACGAAAGGTCATCGCGGACGTCCGATTCGTAGGAGCGGGCGACATGGTTGGGCACGTAATCGATGAGCACCCGGAGTCCCTGCGCTTCGCAGCGCGCGAGCAAGGACTTGAACTCGTCCATGCGCTTTGCCGGTTCCAGAGCGTAGTCGGGGCTGACATCGAAGTAATCCCGGATCGCGTAAGGGCTGCCCGCCGCGCCTTTCAGGATGTCCGGATCATCTGCCGGGATGCGCGGCCACTTGGTGCCGCTGGCCTGCTCAAGAACGCCGGTGAGCCAGACGTGGGTGAAACCCATTTCCTTGATCGAAGCGAGCGCTACGGGGGTGATGTGGGCGAATTTCCCGCAGCCGTTTTCCTCCAGCGTGCCGTTGGTTTTGCGGGTCTCGTTGGTGTTTCCGAAAGTGCGCACGAGGAGCTGGTAAATCACCGGGCGCGGTTTCTCCTCCGCGCGGATGCCGGTTGCCAGCACCCAGCCGAAAAAAATGCAGAACAGGATTCTCATGATTCGGCGGGGGTTCCGGTTTCCGAGTCGTCGCTTACGATCAGGGTCGCGGCGGAGGCGATGGCCATCGAGATGCCGCCGGCCAGCACCGCCTTCATCGCATCGCCGCCGAGCAAGGAATCCACCAATTTTCCCAATGCCACCGCCGCGAGAATTTGCGGCAGGACGATGAAGAAATTGAAGACCCCCATGAAGAATCCCATCTTGTTTCCGGGGATCACGTTGGCCAGCATCGCATAGGGCATGGAGAGGATGGAAGCCCATGCCACGCCCACGCCGGTCATGGAGAAAAGAAGAAGGGCGGGTTGTTTCACCACGTAGGCGGAGGCCAATCCGAGCGCACCGATCGCGAGGCAGACCAGATGGATGCGCTTGGCGGGCAGGAAACGGGTCAATGCCAGCAGCACGAAGGAGAATCCGAACGCGACCAGATTGTAGGCGGAGAAACAAACACCGCCCCACGCCGCGCCTTCTTGATAGCGGCGGGCGGACGCCAGGGTTTTCTGCAAACCAGCCGCCGCATCGGCGATACCCGGTGCCTCCGGCGCGTCCACCTGATGGGTGGCGAGCCCCAGCGCGAAACTTTGCACCATCGGACTTTCCGCCTCCTTTTCGGTGGCCTTGTTTTCCGATCCGATCGAGCCACGGATCAAGCCCTCCAATATCGTGGCATCGATCCGCTCGCCCGGATCGGGATCCGCCGGGCTGAGGCCGAACATCTGGAGCATGCCGCCGTACCATGGCTTCGGCTCACTGTCCGCCGAGGCCTCGCCTGCGAGTTCCGACTTCTTCGCTTCGTAGGCTTTCGCTAGCGCCGCCGCAGGAGTGAGCCAGCGGCTTTCCTTTTCAACCTGGGCACGCGCCGCTTCGTCGTGGAGTCCCAACGGTTCGCCGCCAAAGACCTTTTTCCCGACAGCAGGCACGAAGTAAATCCACATGCTGAACAGGGCCAGCCAAGTGAAAAACTGCACCACGGAGAGCTGCTTCATCGCCGTGGGCATGGAGCCGATACCTTGGAAAATTTCGCGGAACGCGTGACCCACGCCCGAGTGCTCGCGCTTCATCCGATCGAACCCCACCATGTCCTGCGGCGGGTATTCGCGTGTGGTGAAAATCGTGACCAGCACCGCCGCGAAAAAGATGCCCGCGCCGATGTAGAACGCGAGTTTCACTGCCGGCGGGATCGGGCTATCTACCGTGGCCTCCTTGCTTAGACCGAAGCCATTCGTCAGAATGAAAGGCAGTGCCGAAGAAAGCACCGCACCGAGTCCAATCAGCAAGCTCTGCATTGCGAAGCCCCTTTTCCTCTGCTCTTTCGGCAACATGTCCCCGACAAAGGCGCGGAATGGCTCCATGCTCACGTTCACCGAGGCATCAAGTATCCACAGCAAACCGGCAGCCACCCACAGCGAGGGCGAGTTGGGCATGGCGATGAGCGCGAGGCTTGCCAGAATCGCACCGACGAGGAAATACGGGCGACGCCGACCGAGGCGCGTCCATGTTCGGTCACTGTAATACCCGATGATAGGCTGGACGATCAGGCCGGTGAGGGGCGCAGCCAGCCAGAGGATGGGGATGTCTTTCTCATCAGCACCAAGAAACTGGTAGATCGACGACATATTTGCCATTTGCAGGCCCCAGCCGAACTGGATGCCGAGAAAGCCGAAGGACATATTCCATATTTGCCAGAACGAGAGGTGGGGTTTTTCACTCATGGGTTTGCGGGAGATTGGTTTTATAAAAAGTTCTCATCAGATTTCGTATTCGCGTCGGTTGTCATTTCAACTCACGGGGTGACGGAGGGACGAATTGCCATCCAGGGCGCATGCCTTGCCAAACACGCTGAACACTGCCGGTTGCGTTGAATCGTTTCTTACTTCCACGCTGTCTTTGGCGACTTTCACGCACAGCACCGCGCCGCGGAACAGCATGCGGAAAGAGTAGGATTTCCACTGCTTCGGAAGGTTAGGGCGCATGTGCAGCCTTCCGTCCCGGACACGCACGCCGCCGAAGCCTTCCACGACGGCCATCCATGTGCCCGCCATGGAAGTGATGTGCAGGCCGTCCTCTGTATCGTTATTGTAGTCGTCCAAATCCAGCCGAGCCGTTCGCATGTAGAAGTCATAGGCATGATCGTCATAGCCGAGCGATGCCGCGAGAATGGAATGGATGCAGGGCGAAAGCGATGATTCGTGGACAGTCAGCGGTTCGTAAAAATCGAAGTTGCGCCTGATGGTTTCAATATTGAAGCGGTCATCGAACATGTAGATGCCCTGCAGCACGTCGGCCTGCTTGATGTAGCAGGAGCGAAGGATGCGATCCCATGACCAATTCTGGTTGATCGGGTATTCATCTTCCGGAATCGCGGAGACGGGCTTGAGTTCCTTGTCAAAAAAGCCGTCCTGTTGGATGAAAACCCCGGTCTCCTCATCGCAAGGCAGGACGATCTTCTCGGCGATATCTGCCCATGAGGCGAGTTCGTCATCCTTGGTTCCGAACGCCGTTTTCGCCATGATTTCGGCGTGACGGGAAGGATGCTCCCGCATCACGTAAGCGATCGACTCCGCAGTGAACTCAAGCGTCCATTTGGCAAGTAGGTTAGTATACCAGTTGTTATTGACGTTGTTCTCATACTCATTGGGTCCGGTCACCCCTAGCATCACATAGCCGTTGCGGCGGGGCGACCATTGGACGCGCTGACGCCAGAACCGCGACAACCCGATGAGCACTTCCAGCCCGAAATCGGCGAGGTAATCGCGGTCGCCCGTGTGGTTGATGTAGTTGTGGATGGCGTAGGCCATCGCGCCATTGCGGTGGATCTCCTCAAAGGTGATCTCCCACTCGTTGTGGCACTCCTCCCCGTTGATTGTCACCATCGGGTATAGCGCGGCGCCATCGCGGAAGCCGAGTTTCGCAGCGTTCTCGATGGCCTTTCCCAAGTGGCGGTAACGATAGACGAGCAATTGCCGCGCGACATGGGATGGTGCGGTTTTCAGGAAAAATGGCAGACCGTATGCCTCGGTATCCCAATAGGTGACGCCGCCGTATTTCTCACCGGTAAAGCCCTTTGGGCCGATGTTCAGACGTTCGTCGTCTCCCGTGTAGGTCTGGTGCATCTGCAGGATGTTGAAACGGATTGCCTGCTGCGCTGAATCATCACCTTCGATGACGATGTCGCACTCAGCCCATTTTTGCGTCCAGGCGGCAGCATGATCGGCGAGCATTCGGTCGAATCCCTTCTCTTTTGAGGCATCGGCGGTGGTTGCCGCCACGGCTTCGAGTTGATGGTCGGGATGGTGGAGCGAAGAAATGTTCGCCACGTATTTGTAAAGCGTGGCAGTTTGCCCCGATTCCACGGGCGCTTCCACCCGGTTTCCGGCGTAGAATGGGCGCTCCGTGATATCCGCTTCCAGGTTTTGAGGCGTGCCCGCGACTTCCAGCGTCCAGCTCATGGCCGTGGCAACACGGAATCCGGTCTTCTTGGTTTCCCCGGTTATGAGCGCGGCACCTTGGACGGCCGAGCGGCCGATCTCGATCCAGAAGCGCTCGTCGTAATTGGAGTCCGTGTTGAATACGTTCAGATCCAAGTAAGGGGTGAACGCAATAGTACCGGCGAAGCCCAGCGGGGTTACGGAGTAGCGGATTGCGGCGCTATCGGTATCGACGACGCTAATGAAGCGGTCGGCGCGGACTTCGACGCGTTTTCCGGATGGCAGCTTCGCCACGAAGTTGCGTTCGAGGCATGCCGACTTCATGTGGAGCACGCGGGTGAAGGATTCCACTTCCGCAGTCGCCAGATCCAGATCCTCACCGTCAACGGTGATATCGATTCCGATCCAGTTGGCGGCGTTCAGGATTTTAGCGAAGTATTCCGGGTAGCCGTTCTTCCACCAACCAACACGGGTCTTGTCCGGATAGTAAACGCCGGCCACGTAGCTGCCGCGCAGTGTTTCGCCGCTATATTTTTCCTCGAAATTGGCACGCTGGCCCATCTTGCCGTTTCCGATCGAGAAAATGCTTTCCGAGACCGGGTTGATCACTGCGGAAAAGCCTTCCTCGATGATTTTCCATGGATCCGCCTTGATGTGGTTTTTCATGGTTGGAAGGTCTAACAGGTTGGGAGTGGGACGATGCGCCCAGCGGTAGATGCAATGCGATCCATCAGGTCATCCGGATGGATTCCAGCGTATCCCGGGATCACGAAATGGGCATCGCCCAGGATAGCGGGAGAACCGATGCCAACGCAGATCATCCCCGCGTTGAGCGCCGCCTGGACACCGGCGGCGGCATCCTCGAAAACCACGCATTCCTTCGGTGCGCAGCCGACCGCGCCCGCCGCCTTGAGGAACACCTCCGGATCGGGTTTGGCATTACTGACGCTGTTGCCATCAATCACAGCATCGAACTGATCACAAAGCCCGATTCGCTCGAGGATCAACGGTGCGTTCTTGCTGGCGGAACCAAGCGCGACCTTGATACCCCGTCCACGAACTGCGCGGAGAAACCCTTCGGCTCCGGGGAGAATCTCCTCCGCGTCGATTTGGCTGATGTATTCAAGATACCATAGGTTCTTGTCTTCCAGCGCTTTTTCGAAAGCTCCTTCTTCTAGAGAAGTCTCTCCTATTTCGAGCACGATTTTCAGTGATTCCACGCGGCTAACGCCCTTGAGGCGCTCGTTGTCGTGCTCAGTGAAATCGAAACCCAGCGAGACGGCCAAGCGCTTCCAAGCGAGGTAATGGTACTTGGCGGTATTCACGATGACTCCATCGAGGTCAAAAATACAGCAGTGAATCATGGCTTGCTCATTGACGGGATTACGCTGTGGGCGTGTTTTGCGGTGTGTATTTCATGAATCCGCCAACGCTTGTGACACCGCCTTCACCATCTTAGGATGTCGATATGAGAGCGTGGGTTTAGTCCGATTCCGATCCGCCCTTGAAAAACGGTTCGGAAATCGTGGAATGAGCCAACCGTTTCGTGTTTCGGAACATTTAGGGATGTGCGTGTCCTGAAAATCATCCTGCTGATGGCCACTATGGCATCCACCTGCCTCGCCCGACCATGGAGCGATGACGTGATGTATTTCGTGATGACCGACCGCTTCATGGACGGCGATCCGGCCAACAACTCTCCGCCCGGTTGCGATCCAGCGCTTTACGACCCCCACCAGAAAGACATTTCCCGCTTCATGGGCGGCGATCTGCGCGGCCTCGAGAAAGCCGTTGCGGCCGGCTATTTCAACGATCTCGGCGTAACGACGCTTTGGCTCACACCTGTTGTGAAAAACGTCTGGCGCTCCGGTTTTGACAGCGGCGGATGGAAAACCAGTTATCACGGTTACTGGGCGCAGGATTGGCTCGATATCGACTCCCACTTGACAAGCGCCACATCGCTGGACGGCAAACCCTACTCCGACGACGCGGAAGGGCGCATGCAGCACTACCGGGATTTCGTGCGGCTCGCCCAATCCAAGGGCATCAAGGTGATTCAGGATGTGGTAATCAACCATGCCGGCCCGGTGTTCTACTACGATGCGAACGGCGACGGTGCTTTCGACGTGACCAAAAGGGAGGAGTGGCTGCAGCCGTTTCGCTGGGAAGGCTATCATAGCAACGCGAAATGGGCGGACGTGCCGAAGTGGAACGCTAGGAGAACACAGCCCGACGGCCCACGAGAACTGCTGGGTGCGAAGATCAACACGCGCGGAATCCTCTCCCGTCTTGAAATCTACGGCCGCAAGGGCTTCTCCAACGACAGCCTCGGAAAATCGGACGGCGAGGAAGTCCTTTGCGATTTCTTCTCACTTCGCGATTTTTGGACGGCGCCCGATAGCGAGCATTTTGATGAACTGGTCGATGAATTCGTAGAGATTCAGGCGTTCTATTTGGAAACGGTGGGAGTGGATGGACTACGCATCGATACGGTCAAGCACGTGCATCACGAATTCTGGGACGCCTTCACGACCCGCCTGCGCGCGCGCCTCGGCCCAGCGGCGAAGGACAAGCTCATTTTCGGCGAGATCTACGACAGCAACCCGGCGGTTTTGGGGCGTTATACATGGCGCTCGGATTGGCCCGCGAGCAATGAACCCTTGCTCGACGGCGTATTGGACTTCGACACCTGCTTCACAGCACGCACTTACCTGCGCCAAGCAGGAAAACATTTTGGAAGCGCAGCGACTCTTGAGAAATCCCTAGCTACTCGCACCGCCATTAACCCAGCGGAAGGACGCCCTTTCTACAACCCGAACCCAGGACCGGATGGACTCAATTCACGACAGAAGATGATCACTTTCATCGAGAACCACGACGGGATCAATCGCTTTCGTGTGGATGGCATCACGGAGCGCCGCAACCGCCTCGCACAAGGCCTCATGATGACCCTTCCTGGCATTCCCTGCTTGTATTACGGCACCGAGTTCGCATTAGCCGATAAGACCGGAAAAATCGGCGAGGACAGCGAAACCGGGCGCTTGATGTTTTTCCCTCGCCGCAACGCATCTACCATCGCGGAGGTGAAAAACTCGGCCTCTTTCACGGAGATTCGGGCACTCGCCGATTTACGGGAGCGCCTACCGGTTTTACGCAGTGGCGACGTAATTCCACTCTGGGTGGATAGCGCGTCGATTACAGAGGACGACGGATTGTTCGCTTTCGCGCGAGCTGGAGAGGATGGCGAAAACTTCGCCGTGGTCGTCATCAACGCGTCGGATGAGGCGCGGGCTACAGGAGCCATGGAGCTTCCCGCTTCACTGAAGTCGGCAGGCAAAGTTCTTCAAACCGCGCTAGTGATCGGGATGGGCAATACCGTGCCAAGTCCATCCATTTCGGCCGCCGGTTTGTTGCGCCTGCAGGCACCGCCAGCCAGCCTTGTGGTTTATGAGGCGATCCGCGTTAAGTGAGAGAGATCACTCCAGGCCCACCCTAATATCGAGCGCCTTCGCCGAGAGTGCTTCACCCGACAAGGTCCCCATGCGGATTTCGTCGAATTCGCTACCCGGCGGAATTTTTCCTGAACAGATGACAGAGCCAAGGGGCAATCCTCCCTCGTGCAGGCTCACATCACCGGTGAAAGGATCGTAGCGAAGAGTCACAGTCTGTGGGACAACAGCCGTGGTTGCGTCGCCCAGTTGTAAGACTTCGCTACCCTTACTAAAAAAACTCATGAACGGCCAGCTATCCCCGGAGGACAAATTATTAGAAGGTCTCCCAAGATCCAACGTAGTGAGCAGCACCGAGCTATCGGCTTGTGGGAGCCGGAGGAGGCGGTTTTGACCATCGACCTCAGCATCCACGGGGATGGGGTTGACGGAACGGAAACGACCCAACGCCTTCGCAAAACGCCTGTCATCAACCGGGAAACGACCCATCGCGCCCTTCGGCGGTATCTGCGCCGCATCGCCCGCAGCAAGAAGAGCCTCCTCCTTACTGGTTTTCGAAACGATCCGCATTTCCCCATCGGATACGAGGATTTCCTCCGCGCCTTGGGCTGGCACTTCAATTCCGAACTCTGCCCCAAAGTCGGTCGTTTTCATGCGCGGCGTCTCCAGTGCCAACCCATCACCGCTTCCCTCCACCGTGAAGTACCCGCGCCCTGTTTTCATAAAAACGGCCTTCCCAGAAAGGAATGTCAACTCGGCTGGACCTTCGATAAGCGCCGTGACGGTGGGACTCAGCGAAACACCTGCGCGCCCACACGCCAAATGCAACACACTGCCGCCCCCTACCCCGGTGGCGCCGCCGATCGAACGCGAGGAACCTTCGATCTCCCATACGGCATCCACAGAAAACGTAAGCAATGCGACATCATCCGGAGCACCCGTGCCAATCTGTGGACGCGTGAACCAAACCGCCGCCAACAAGGCCAGCACCGCCGCTACAGCAAGTGCGTGGCGGAGGCCGTAAACCCTACGCTCCCGCCCCAGCAAGTGCAGCCCAGCCGCGCTCCTGCCCTCAAATTCTTCGCATAGGGTATGATGCAACAGAGCATAGTCCCCATAGAGCGCCAGGAGTTCGGGCTCCTCCCGCAGGCGCTGCTGAAAAGCATCAAACGTCTCGCGCGTGATATCTCCGTCGAGCACTTGCTGAATGAGGTGGTGATCGTTTCGGTTCATGGCGTATTGGCAGCAGAGGCTTTTAGTTCACGCTCGATGCATTGGCGCAGCGCAGCGCGGAGATTGTAAAGGATCGCCTTGAGAGTGCCCGCGCTGCGTTTCGTGCGATCCGCAAATTCCTGCAACGGAGCATCGGTGGCATAGCGGTGAAACAGCAACTCGCGATCTTTGGGTCGAAGGCGCGATAGGCATTTACGCAAGGCAATGTGGCGCTCCTCAAGCCCGTCAGAATCCATCTCAGAGCCGGTAGCCATGCGTTCAAGTAGGTCATCATCAAACACCAGCCACCCCTGCGAGGCCAATTTCCGACGCTGATTGAACATATGATAGCGAATCGTCTGGAAAGCCCATGCCTTGAAATTCGTTCCCAGCTCGAAGCTATCCCGGCGTTGCCACAGCGTGATGTTTACATCTTGGAGAAGGTCACGCGCGCCCGAAGATCCCGGCACCCGCGAGCGAATATAAGCCAGCATCGCCGTCTGGTGATTCGTCAACTCGCGGACAAATTCCTCCGTATCGGGATCACTCTGTGGATTTTGCTTCATTGCGAGTTTACATTCCCAGATGTTCCCCCAGCCGCAAGCGGTTTAGAGAAACGCGTCGATTCACCCCAACCATGAGGTGGACTTTCGACATATCTTTTATAACGTATCTGGTATGAAACCCAATAAAATAACCCGCCTCACTGCCCGAGGATTCACCTTGGTCGAGCTCTTGGTTGTGATCGCCATCATCGCGACTCTCAGCGTCTTGGTCACCATGGGAGCCAACGGTTTCATCGAAAAAGGACGGAAGGTGCAAGCTCTGGCACAGTTCCGCGATTTTCAAGTCGGTCTCACCCTGTTTGAAAGCGATTACAAGAGACCGCCAATCCCAAGGAGCAAGCGAGAGACCGGCTGGGACACGATCTACGGTGATCCCGGCGGCAACTACACGAACCAGTTCCTCGTTTCCGCGCTGGCGGGCGACGACAAAGACTACCCCTACGTGGGTGAGAATTTCTCCACGGCCGAGGTAAACCCGCGTGGCGAATCTTATATGACCTTCCCCTATGCTCCCAACAATAAGCTGGGCGTGGGCAAGGACGGCAAGCTCTACGACCCTTGGGGACGTGAAATCATGGTGGCGATCAACGGCTTCAAATCCAACAACGACGCGGATGAACTAGTGGACTTCAATGACGGAAGAAACGACGAGCGCCTACACACTTGGGGACTCGCCGAATACACCGGAAAGAAACCCCGCATCCAATCCTTCGTGTTCTGGTCTTACGGGAAGGACGGCAAAAAAGGCAAGGGTGCACCGAATGCATCCAGCATCGTCCCCCTCGCCGGATCGGATGACGTGGTCTCTTGGTAACCCGCAAACTGTCGGCAGGGCCGCCGCATCTCCCCAGAATCATGTTCTCCAAGCCCAGCTCGGAGACTCTTGAAAACCCATGAAACCCATTTCGCTTCGCGTATCCATTGCCTTCTTGCTGCTTGCCCGCATGGCATCCGGTGAGGCAATGCTGCAGTATTTCAATACTTCGTGGGCGGAGATTACTCGTAAAATGCCGGAACTTGCCGAAGCCGGTTACCAATCTATCTGGGTGCCGCCGCCAACGAAGGGCAGTGGCGGCTTGTCCGTCGGATATGACCTCTGGGATCCCTTCGACCTCGGCGGCAAGGATCAGCGCGGGGGCGTCCGCACCCGCTACGGCACCGAAGCAGAATTACTGCAACTCGTCGCCACAGCACACCGTTTCGGCATCCGCATCTATTTTGACAATATCATGAACCACCGGGCCTTTGATGTGCCAGGTTTTAACGAGAGCACTCCCATCGATATTTACCCGGGCATGGCTCCGGAAGATTTCCATCTGCGGGTCACAGAAGATGGGTTTTTTCGGAAATGGGACAACACCCGAGACTGGAACTCGGCGTGGCAGGTGCAGAACCTCGGCCTCGCCGACTTGATCGACATCGCCCACGAGACGCCGAATACGAATTTCGGGCGCAACGAGGGAGATGACCATCCGAAGTATTCCTTCATCCGCCATCCGAACAACCCCGAATACTACTGCTTCGACAGGAACGGAAATTACGTGGGTTTCGGAAACGTCACCCTCGCCGAGCTCGCCGCAAACCCGGCCGCCTACACGGAGGATGTAAACGCCTCGCTCATTCGTAACGTCCGCTGGCTGATGGATCGCACCAAGGTAGACGGTCTGCGACTCGATGCGGTGAAACATGTGCCTGACTATTTTTTCGGCCAGCAAAGCGGTGCCAATAAGGATTCGAGCGACGCGGGCTACCTCGGCGGTGTGCAGCGGCAGTTCAACATCACGCGCGGATTTTCCGATCCAAACCACCGGGACTCCGTCTTCGACACCGAGGTGGGGCGAGATGACGCGATGGTCTTCGGCGAGCACCTCGGCTCGCCGCCCGGCTATTCGGGCTACTGGGACGCGGGGATGCGCCTAGTGGACAACGACCTGCGCTCCAAGCTCAACAATGTTCTCGGAAACCCATCGGGAACCTTGGCCGGACTAGACGCTTCGGGAAGCGGTGGTTTCCCGGCGGCGCTCGGGGTGATGCACGCCAACAGTCATGATAGCGACTACTCCGCCATGCGTCCGCTTCAGCACGCGATCTATTACACCCGAGAGGGCATGGGGCTGGTTTACACAGACGGATATTACCAGGCGGAAACACTCGGCGAATCCGGCGGAGCATTCCCTCGCCATGCAAACACCGCGTTCCTCGGCCAGTTCGGCGACCCCCAGATCCCGAACCTCCTAAAAATCCACCAGGACTTCGCGCGTGGTCTCCAACAAGGGCGCTGGAGCGATAGTGATTTCCTCGCCTATGAGCGCCGAGATAACCGAAATCCCAACGGATCGGTGCGCCTAGGCAACGCTTCCGACGAGGTGACCATGGTCGTGATGCTCAACGACAACACCGCCGCCGGCCAGGCGAGGCCTTTCCAGCACAGCTTCCCGCCGGGCGCTTATCTATATCAATACGCCGAGGGGCCGAACGGCTCCAATCAGACAGGATTTTATGCATACGGCAACCAGCTCGGATCCGTGATCGTCCCGCCCGGCGGATACTTCGTGTTCGGATATCGCACGCCCGAGCTTTCCACGCTCTGGCCACAGGCCGCGATCACCCTTCATCAAAACGGCATCGAGGTTCCGCGTATCACGGTCACGCGCCAAGACGGTCCCGACGGTGATGCTTCGTTTAATCCAAACGGTCTTCCCAACCGAGGTTATCCAACAGGTGTCACACCGAAACCATTCACCTACCGGACTTCGGTGCCGGTGGTAAAATCCGGATCTCCACTTACGATTTTTGCCCGCGCCGATGGCTCTGCGCAAAACATCCTGCTCAAGCTCGACGGCGGGGTGGATCTGAACGGCACGGTGCCGCCCGGCATCACCGATCCCACGAAACGCGATAACCCGCCTGCCGTTCGGACGGACACTTGGGTCGGTTACGAACAACCTGTCTTTGTGGATCGCCAGCATCCGGAAAAATTCGCGGCCGTGGACACCAACCGCAGCCAGATCGGATCCCCCGGAGCGGAAACGTATTCCAAGACGATCGGCACACCGGGCTTCGACATCAACCAAGGCCCATCGAATGCCAACAATTTCAGCACCGAGGAAGGAAAGCAGGCCTCCTGGGTCTTCCATGATCCGACCGGAATCGTCGGTGGCCCCGACAGCACCGAAGGTGTCGGCAACGCGCAATACAGCGAGGACGGAAGCACGATCACCCTGTGGGCAAAAAGCAATTCTGTAGGTCTCGGGTTCCGGATGTTCGTATATTACACGACGGATGGCAGCTTCCCTGAAGGTGCTGGAGGCATCGGCCTTGGAACCACCCAAACCGCCGAACTCGATTTCCAGCACAACCAGTCGCTCGATGATTGGTGGAACTCCACCACCATCACGAAACCCGCAGCTGGAGCCCTCGTCCGTTACAAGATCGGACTCTACAAAAACGGCCCTACCACCCAGTCAGCATGGTGGCCCGGGAACGCCGCTTCCGTTGATTACAAAAAGAAAATGCTCACCACGTTCAAGGTGGAGAATTTCTCGCCATCCACCGTCGAGTATCATGAGCACGCGGATTTCAACTCGCTGACCACCGGCCTCAAGGAGGGCTTCCACGTGGTGAGAGCTAAGGCCTTCCTCAACCGTAATCCGGCGACCGAGGCGCCGCTTTACCAAACCTTCACACAGACCTTCTACTACGACGCACACCCCCCCACCGGCGAGATCGCCTTTCCTCAGAACAACGGAGAAACGGTCAGTGGCTCCAGCTACGAAATCGTCGTCCGTACCGACTCAACCGTCGAAGAAGTTTGGTTCAACGTCACCGATAGCGAAGCAGGTAACGATGATGCGGCGACCTCGCAGCCCAATGGCAACGGCGCGGGCTTCGAGCCATTCACCGATCTGAACCGAAACGGCATACGCGACGCCAACGAGGATTTCACCGACCTCAATGGCAACGGCGGCTACGATACGGTAATCCCGATCGCATGGGCTAGGGCATCCTCCGTCACCATAAACCCCTCGCCGACCAACCCTCTCCAGAAGGAATGGCGCATTCGCTACACGAACATTCCCGCCACCGGATCTGCCACCCTCACCTTCCGCCTTCTCGAAGCATCATCCTCACGCGATTTCACTCAGGATGCGACGACCGGCCACTACACCCAACTCGTGCGGACAGTAAACACCGCCGGCCCACTGGAGCGGATCAACATCGCCTTTCCCCAGAACGACGGCGATCTCGTGGATGACAACTACACGATGAAAGTCCTCTTCTCGAAAGCTCTCGCCAACGGTCTCACCGAAGCCCAGCTCAAGGCGAGCTTCTCCTTCAGCGCAAACGGCATCGAACAAGGCCGCGAAGGATTCTCCATCGATTACGGAGACCGCGGCCCCGGAAACGCCTACCATGAATTGGCCATCCCGCTGCCAAACCTCTACAACGACGTCGCCTCCTTCGTCCATCAACTCGTGGTGGATTACACCTTCCCGCAGAACTATCCCGACCCCACGAAACGCGGACTCGAACTCGGCGCAGTACGTCTCGTCACAGCAAGCCCCAGCAGCAGGCCTTTTGTGCAGATCACCCAACCCGCTGAATTAGGATCGGACGGAAAACCGGTCGAAATCATCCTCCCAGACAGCCCCGGGCCCGACTCGACGGTTTACACAATCCGTGTCGTCACCAGCGCCTCGGTAACCGACCTTTCTCTAACAGGAAATCCTGCGCTGGAAATCATCGACGAAGCCTTCATTGACAACAATGGCAACTCCCGTTTCGACGGTGAAGAACCCTATGAGGACACCAACGGAAACGGCGAATATGACGAAGGTGAACCGTTCACCGATCTCAACGAAAACACCACATGGGATGCCAACGAACAACCCTCGCTAATCGATACGAACAACAACGGCAACTGGGACGGCCCAGTCGTAACCGTTTCCGGAAATTCCAAGACGTGGGACTACCCTTGGCTCATCACCGAGCCCGGCACCTACCTTCTCACGGCATCTACCGGCGGTGATGACCCAGTCATCTCCACCCGCAACGCCCGCGTCGTCCTCCAGGAAATCGTAGATACAGATACAGACGAATCCAACGACGATGACAACGACGGTCTGATCGACAGAGATGAGGCCACTCCCCGTCCGCTCCCCGTGGGCAACCCGGAAACTTGGACAAACTCCGACATCCACGTCCACCGATCCTTCGGCAGAACCCTACCCAAAACTCCCGATTCCGACGGCGATGGGCTGCCCGACGGCCTCGAGGTGGGCTGGCGCACCGCAAGCGACCCGCCGACCGATCTTGATGCCGACACCAACGGCGATGGCTTCCCCAATTTCATCGGCGACCTCGATCCACCGCTCTACGCCGTGGTAGAAAATCATGGCTTCGTCCCCGGTGTTGCCAGCCAAAGCCAAGGCGACGATCGCACCCGCCAAGCGGCTGGCACCGTTACGGATCCGACTAATCCCGACACGGACGGCGACGGGATATTGGACGGTGTCGAGGATGCAAACCGCAACGGATGGACGGACGGGGACGGAAAAGCCCTCCCGCTCACCAGTGGTCGTGGCAGCTACGCCGCCGCCCGCCCCAACGCCGGCGATTGGCCCAACAACATCATCGACTCCTTCGAAACCTGGACGGAAACCAGCAACACCAATCCGGATAGCGACGGGGACGGGCTCAACGATGGTTATGGTGAGGATAAGGATCTCGACGGGCTTATCGCAGGCGACACGAACGGCAACCGCATCTACGACGCAGGCGAGGTGTGGAGCGAAACGAATGCCCTGAATCCCGATACAGACGGCGACGGTTTGCCGGACGGCTGGGAAGTGCGTTTTGGATTGGATCCGCTAGACAACGGCATCGACAACCTTCGCACCGCAGCTCCCGCGGATGGCAACCCCCGCGAGGGTGCGGAAGGGGACCCCGACGGCGACACTTTCGACAACGCAACGGAACTCGCAGCCGGCACGAATCCGACCCAGGCCACCGTCGTCGGCAACGGCGGCGGCGAGGGAACCATCAACATCGGCACCTTCACCGACTGGAAGCACAGCGACCTACTCGCACTCGACGAATACAACGAAGGCGGCAGCCAAGGGGCGGACGTTTATCGCACGAACGGTCTCGACCCTTCGCGCGACATCGTTGCTTTCTCGTTCCGCGATGGTGGCGCCGTCGCCGCCGGGGGCGATGGCAAAGTCTATTTCCGCATCGATTTTCTCGACCTCGCCGCTTACGCCGAACAGGGCGAAGTGGATGCCTATGTCATCATCGACACCGGTAATCCAAGCGTGGGGGAACGTGCTCTCCCGGATAATGTGGACATCGCCACCGACATGCGATGGGAGGTTGTTGTGGGAGCCTATTCCACTAATGCCGGCAGCGTTTCCGTCGATTTGAACCGCTCCGTGAACAATAACACGACATCCGATGTGCAGAACCCGTACGACTTCGGGGTCGAGCGACGTGGCATCGCCCCGAACGGCCTCAACGCTGTCGCATGGTCTCGCAGGTATGATGCGGTGGAAATGGCCGTCGAGCGGCAGGCGCTACTTGACGGCGGTTGGCTCGGCGATCCGGCCACACTCAATTTCCAAATCTTCACTACCCGCGACGGCACCCAAGCCGGTGGTCCCGGTGATATTCCGGGACGCAACGACATCCGCGACACCATCGGCGACGACTGGCTGGCATCCGATTACTGGAAAGATCAGGAAAACATCCGTCTCAACGGCAAGCTGACTAGCTATTTCGGTCGCTCCAGCGCGAATGACCGCGGCAAAGCCGCCAAGGTGATCCTCCTCGCCCACGGCAACCAAGCGATGGAACCGGGCAACAAGATCCAAAACCTCGTTCACAACGGAACCAGCGGTTACCGCAACATGCTCCAGTCTCACGAGGATCACGCGGCGCCGATCACGCTCCATATCACCCCCACACTCGCCTCCGCCCTGCAATGGGCGAAAAATCCCGAGCCCGGCGCACCCAACGATGGCCCCTCCTTCAACGAGAGGATCGCCGCCCTCGTCGCATCAGGCCAAGCCGATCTCCTCGGCTCCACCTTCTCGGACCACATCCCGAAATATTTCCCGCTCGATTTCAACGCCTCGAACATCAACTTGGCAGAAAATTTCTTAGAGGCGATCTATGGAGGAAACGCGGGCGCATCGCGAACTGCCTTCTGGGCTCCTGAGCGAGTGCTCGACGACGGCACGCTGGCGATTATTTCAAACCTCGGCTTCACCCATACCTTCGCTGACCAATCACGCCATTTCGTGAAATGGTTCGGGCGCACCTCGGCACTGGGCACCGACGGCTTCCGCATCAACGAAGTCAACGGGGTCAAAATTTTCCCCATCCACGATGTGACCTCCGAATACCTCGACCGGACGTATGACGAGGGTTCTTCCCAGCCGGTCCGCGAGCTCCTTTCTCGGCGTTCCCGCAGCTCCATGCAGGATCAGGTCGTGGTGCTTTGGCGCGACATGGCAGACTTCGCTAACAGCGCGAAAGCCTCCTCCTACGATACCAACGTCCGCTGGCTCGCAAGCCGTCCATGGATCCGCGTGGTCACCGCCGCTGACATCATCGACGGCAAGGTTCCTTACCTCGGACAGGACAACAACACCTACACCACTTGGGGCACCGTTTCACGCGGAGGCTCGCAAAACCTAGTGCAAACCGCACAGGATTTCATCGACCACTCCTCCGGGGAAAACTACGACAACTGGTATTTCGGATCGGCCTTCGAAGAAGGTCTGCAAAAGCGCACGTTCGGCGCGACCAGCATCTTCGGACGCATCGGAAATTCAGGCCACTCCCATATGACATGGCAGGCGGTATCTTTGATCCCCACAAGCGGCGGGCTCCATGATCTCGCCGCCGCCAGCATCCACGCGGCAATGTTCCAAACTGCCTTCCACAATAACACGAACAACAACATCAGCAAGTTCAGCACCGGCGCTTACATCTTCCCGGATACCGACGGCGGCCAGACCCTCGCTGATTTCGCAAGGCACACCCAGTCGCAGACACGTTTCACGAACCTCTACGCCCGTGTCAACCAGTGGGCAGCCAATCCGCCCCTTACCGCCACCGCCGCGGCAGAAGACATCGACCTAGACGGTGCCGACGAATACCTACTCTTCAACTCCGCCGTGTTCGCGGTTTTTGAAACCGCAGGCGGGCGCATGACCGCCGGATTCACGCGCAACAGCCGCACCGGCCGCGTTCACCAAGTCCTGGGAACCCAGCCTTCCTTCGCCGGATCCGATTCCGAAACCGAAGGCGCGGCCAACATAATATCTGGGGCGGTGGGAGCCTACCGAACATCCGGTTTCAAGGACTGGTTTGCGAATGGCAACGGTGGTGGAACCACGCAATACGTGAACGCCACCTATGCCGCTTCGGCCTCGGGCACGAACGGCTGGACGTTCACTGCGCCCGGCGGCGGCATTATAAAAACCATCACGTTGCCGGATAATGCGGCGCGCCTCGATGCGCTCTACAATCTCAGCGGCGCTGTGAACAAACTGTATGTCCGTATGGGGCTCTCCCCCGACCTTGGATCGCTGATGGTTCGCGGTCAGCAAGATCTTGCTTTCACTCATGATGCCGAAAACGGACGAATCTCCCTTTTAAATCCCACCGCCGAAGCGGTCACCGCCACCATCCGCTATGACACCACCAGCGCCGCTTACAATGGATCCGCAGTCGATGACAACCCTGGACTCGGCATCGAGTGGCAGACCGTGAACATGCGCAATCAGGCCTTCACCCAACAGGTGGAAATCGAGAACGTCACCGGCCAAACCACCTTCGCCATCAGCCTTGGAATGGAGACAGCATCAACCGATTCCGACAGCGACATGCTACCGGACTGGTGGGAAAACCAATACGGTCTGAAATCCGACGACACCGGATCAAACGACATCAACAACGGCCCGGCCGGTGATCCGGATGGGGACGGCTTTACCAATATGGTGGAATGGCTTGTGGGGATGGTTCCGATCGTGAATGACGGCGACTCTTTTCCGAAACTCGGCATCGCGAAAATCCCGACGGGAACCCGCTTGACCTTCCCTACCTTGCCCGATCGCAAATACCAGATGATGACCTCGACGACTCTGGATGGCTGGCAGCCGTTCGGCGATCCGGTGGTCACCGCACCGACGGATGCTCCCGGAACGTTCGAGATCGACACTACAACTGGTGATCCAAAACGTTTTTACCGCATGATGATCACCCCCGCGCCCTGACCCGCCTTTCGCATCCACTTCATGAAATCCACAACCCATTACCTTCTCACCGCATTCATCGCCCTCCTGTTTGCCGATCCAGCGGCCGCGATTTCGGTTTTGAAAATCAGCCCGAACTCGACCGACCGCGCAACCAGTGAGGTCGAAGCAAACTACACCACCACACACCTTTACATCAATGAGGTCGCTGGCGAATCCATTCCCATCACGATCTTCTTCGATCCCGGAACCACGGGTGTGGAGTTCGCCGAGGTTTTCACCAATCTCAACCGCCGCGACAGGGCAGACGACGACGCGAACTCGGATGGCATTGAGGACGGCATCCTTCCGCCCAACGGCAACGACATCGCGGCAGGAAATGATGCGAACTATTTCAAGGCGCACACCATGCAACTGGTCAGCGGTGGCTATCAGATCACGCTTTTTGCGAACAAAACCGGTGCCTACCGGCTCACCGCCCGCTACCGCCTCAACGGCGAGTCCGCCGGCACCTACACCTATTACAACAACACCGACGGCGGGGGGAAACGCGACCATGCCATCGTGGTCTCCCCAAAATCGGCAAGAGATATCCAACTCTACGAAGTGAATCCGCTCACGGTGATTGCCACCGGCACCCTACCCTCGCAACGCGGCACTTTCGCCGACCTTGCGGGCGGCGTCTCCGGCGGCCCGCGTTTCAATCTCGATTACGTCAAAGGACTGGGCTGCAACATGCTGTGGTTCCAGCCCATCCATCCCAACGGCATCGACGGACGGCAGATCGATCCCGACACCGGGCAACCCTTCGAGGTCGGCTCACCCTACGCGGTGAAAAACTTCTTTGAGGTCATGCCCCTAATGGCGAAGTCCTTCACCGCCGGAAATTCACCGGCCACCAACGACACCCCCGCGGGCCGCGCTCAAGCCCTCGCCGAGTTCAAATCCTTCTCTGAAGCGGCAGACACCTCGGAAGTGGGTTTGATGCTTGACGCCCCTTTCAATCATACGAGCTATGACACAGAGCTGGCAGCTCTCGGGCAGACGCTCTTCGGCAATGGCGGAACCAACGCAAATTCCGAAATGCGCAACACCGAGGCGCGCTTCTTTTCCCGAAGGGACGCCTATGACATGAGGGCTTCTTCTGCGGGAAACATCGGGCTCGCCCCCGACCGCAGCGATTTCGGAAAATTCGCGGATACCTACGATGTGTTCTATGGGCGATACGCGGCCTTGGTTTCCGGATCAACCGGCGGATATCAGAGCGAGGCAGATTGGTTCGACTACTCCGTTGGAAACGAGAACACCGCAGGGGACGGTCATTTCGACGGGATCACCCGAAACGTCTGGAAATACTTCGCCGAATACACGCTGCACTGGCTCACCCAGACCGGCTATCCAGCCAATCCTACCGGAGATGCCATCGATTCGGATGTGGGCGTGGATGCGTTGCGCGCGGACTTCGGTCAGGGCTTACCTCCTCAGGCTTGGGAATACATCATCAACAAGACCCGCGCCCGGAAATGGAACTTTGTTTTCATGGCGGAGTCCCTCGACGGCGGAGCGGTCACCTATCGGAGCGGACGACACTTCGACATCCTGAACGAAAACATCGTGTTCCCACTGCACGCCGCCCAAAACACGACGGATTTCCGCAGCATCTATGAAAGCCGCAGGAACGCCTACGGCCAGGCACTGGTCTTGCTCAATACCAGTTCCCACGATGAGGATCACTACCAGGATCCATGGCATGCGCTGATCCGCTTTGCCGCGAACAGCAGCATTGACGGCGTGCCTTTGATTTTCCCCGGTCAGGAACTGGGGCTGAGCGGTGCGGTCGTGCCGCCGGGCGACACGCAGTCCGGCATCACGCCCTTCGGTTATGACCGCTACGAAACGAATTTCGGGAAGCCCATTCCGCATTTCAAAAAGTATAACTCGCTGATGCCACTCTGGCTCATGACGACTCCCTCCGACCCGAGCTACAGCTACGGCATCTCCCAGCTCGCGAAGGTTTATGAGGGCATCGGTCAGGCACGCCAATTTTCCAGTGCGCTCCGCGGCTCAAATCGCCATTTCCTCAACCTCAAGGACAACACTCCCCATTCCCAGATATTCTCCGTCGCGAAATTTGAAAACCGTAACGCAGCACCCAACCTGTCCGATGTGGTGCTCGCTTTCGTGAATCTGGATCGAAACGCTAATCCAGCCACGATCGGAACCAACAAGTTCAATATAAACATTGATGCGGACACAAACGGTAACAACGACTTCGGGATCAAGCCCGACCGCACATACAACGTCAAAAACATCGCCGCCTACCTAGGTGCTGATCCGGATCGCCGCAACACCTTCCTGATCCCCGGCGGTATCTCCGGCGACGATCTCCTGAGCCAAGGGCTTTTCGTCAATCTCAACCGCGTCCCGACAACGGATGGCGAGTGGGCCACCGCTCCGTATGAGGCTCAGTATCTGAAGCTCTACGATGTGACTTCCCCTCCTGCTCCCGCCATCCCAGTGCCAGATCTCGCCTTATTTGGAACGGTGATCGGAAACCAGGTGACCTTCCAATGGTCCGCCGCCAGCGATCCGGAAGGCGGAGTCTCCGGCTACCATCTGCAGGTCGGCACCACGCCCGGCGGCAATGACCTCTTCGATTCCCAAACCGCAACCACCAGCCAGACGGTTACCGTGCTCTTCGGAACCACTGTTCATGCCCAAGCCCGCCAAATCAATAACGCGGGGATCGCGGGGCCATACAGCGTCGCTTCCGAAGCCGTCCTCGCTCTAGACCCAGCGGCAGATCAGGATGCCGATGGCCAATCCAACGGCTCCGAGCACACCGCGGGCACGAACCCGTTGTCGTCGGAATCTGTGCTGCGAACCACGGCCACCTCGATTTCCGGAAATGACATACTCATTACCGTCGCCACCGTTTCCGGTCGCAGATACCAACTCGAAACCAGCGCCACCCTGGAAGCGGGATCATGGGAACATGTTGGGGATCCTGTCACCGCCAGCGGCCTATCGACCGTTTTCACAGCGCCCGACGGTGCAGGGCAGCCCAAGAGATTCTACCGGGCGCGCGTAGTCCCTTAAGCCAGGGAGCATCTCGAAAAACACAAAGCTACGCCTGCTCCAGATATCCTCCAACAGAAATGTTGCCATTCGCATCTGACCCCCAAAAAGAAATGTTGCGATGAAGCATCTGACCACCAAAAACACTGACCCCCAAAAACAAAAATCCAAAACCGTCAGGCCACCGCGAGTTTCGGGGCCGGATGGATTTCCCTCTGGATCCGGGAGCCTTTTTCGGCGACCGCTTTGCTCAGGTCATACTCGGCCTGAAGGCGGATCAAAAGGCCGGCGGAGATGCCGAGGTAGCGCTCGAAACGCAGTGCGGTATCGGCCGAGACGCCTTTTCTTCCGGCAAAAATATCGCTGAGACGGCTGCGCGGGATGGACATGTCCCTGGCGGCCTTGGCGGCAGGGATCTCGCGGGCTTCCAATTCATCGTGGATGAGTCCGGCGGCGGGGTTGGTGCGGAGTTTCATGGGATCAGTCAGTGGGTGTCTTCGATTTTGACGAGGGAAACATCGGTGAGCGCTTGGTCGGCCCATGCGAAGGTGATGCGCCATTTGGAATTCCTGGAATTAGCATCGATGGAATATCTCCCGGTGCCGTGCAGTTTGTGGTAATGGAGCGAATGAAGGGTCAGAAGGTCTTTTTCGTAATTCCGTCGGCGAAGCTTTTGATCATCGCAATACATTGTAACCAATAATGAGAACAGATCAAGGGTGTGCATTCATTTAGCGGGGACTGACCCAATACCATGGAACCGGAGTCCGCAGTGAAACCCAACACAAACCCAGTCTGGACAGAATCCCGCTGTGGATTACTTTTTGCTTATGACAGTTACCCTTCCGCCCGCGCTGGACCAGCTTGTGGATCGGCTTGTTCACACCGGACGCTATGCCGACGAAGCCGATGTCGTCCGTGAAGCTTTGCGCGTGCTCGAACGGCAGGAGTTCGATGAATCCCCCGCCCTCGAAGCGGCGATTCTCGAAGGCGTCTCGTCCCCGCATCAACCCTATGATGCCAGTGTGATGGATCGCGTCCGTCATAACGCCCGCTCCATCGCATGAGCCTGGAAGTCTCCATTGCCCTGCGGGCGGAGCAGGACATGACCTTGCAATACCGCTGGTATTTGGATCACGCCGAGCTCAACGTCGCGGAAGGCTACCTGCTGGCCGTGCATGAAACCATCCAGCAGATCGCTGAATGGCCGGGCTTAGGCCGCCGCCGCCGATTTCGCGCACCCGAACTCGCTCACATACGCAGTATCCAGGTGAAAAGGCCGTTCGACTGCCATCTGCTCTTCTACATGGAAAGCGACACTCTTCGGATCGAACGAATCATGCACGGGGCACGGGATCTGCCGGAACGCTTGCTCGAAGATCCTGAAGGATGATAGGCCGCAACGTGGCTGTGGCGTCCCGCCGCAGGCCGTTTTCCGGAGCGTCTCGCTCCGTGATTAATCCTATCAACATGAAAGACTCCCTGCATCTAGCGGATCATGAAAATCCCCCCTGCCATTCCAAAATCCAAAATCCAAAATCCAAAATCCAAAATCAACAATCAACAATCAGCAATCAGCAATCAGCAATCAGCAATCAGCAATCAACAATCAGCAATCAACAATCAACAATCCCCAATACCCCTCCCTCTTCCCCACACCCGGCCAGAAAACATTCCGTAATACGGCGGGGAAGACTTGGAACATGTGATTTAGCGGGGACTGAACCCAATAAGGTAGGGCTGATCCGGCTCGGTCGGCCCTGATCCAAAACGCAAAGGCGCGATCCCCAAAAAAGGCATGAAACCACCGGCGGGCACTTTGCAACGTAGCCCATTTGCCAGAAGTCCGTGCGCATATCCATGCCGCCGGAGGCTTTTGACTGCGGCGGTTCTCATCCGCCGCTTTTTGGGTGAGTGATGGAAAAACGAAGGTACCCGATAGCAACCCGTCGTCCCGTAAAACAAAGCCGCCCTTGAGAGCTATGAATGAAGAATCACAGCAGTCCAGAGCCTGCGGCGCACTCTAGACCATTTGCCAAAAGTCCGTTCGTAAAAATTCATTACCGCATCTTAACTCTGTGAACTCCGTGCCCTCCGTGGTTAAAATTTCCGTACTCGAAAACGAAAGCACTTTTGGCAAGCGGTATACTTGGTTGTCAGATTTTCACGCACGAACTTCTGCTACGCCTGCTCCAGATATCCTCCAACAGAAATGTTGCGATGAAGCACCTGACCCCCAAAAGACCCCCAAAAACTGGACTGATGCGATCCACCCCTCCGATTTACCGTTATTGACCGATTGCTAAATTGATTTATAAATCAGACATGAACACGAATCCGCAACCTATTCCCCGCCATTTGAAGGCAGTAGCGCTGCGGCATTTGGAAGGATTTCCGGCCATCGCGATCACCGGCCCACGCCAATCCGGGAAAACGACCCTGGCGCGGGAAATCGGCGGTGACCGTCCTTATGCCAGCTTGGAAAACCCCGACGTGCGCCGCTACGCAGATGAAGACCCGCGCGGCTTCCTCGCCCAGTTCCCCGATGGCGCGGTGCTCGATGAAATCCAGCGTTGCCCACCGCTTTTCTCCTACCTGCAAGGCATTCTCGACGCCGACCACCGCATGGGACGCTTCATTCTGACCGGCTCCCAACAATTCGGCATGATCGAGGCCATCACCCAATCGCTGGCCGGCCGCGTCTCGCTGCTCAGTCTCTGGCCATTTTCTTTATCTGAGCTTCAGGAGGCCGATCGCGCCCCGGCCTCGCTGGATGCCCTGCTCCATGCCGGACTCTTTCCGCCGATCCACGACCGCCCGGTGGACCCGGACGCATGGCTCCAGAGCTACGTCGCCACCTACCTGGAGCGCGATGTCCGGATGTCGATCAAGGTTCAGGATCTCGCTACCTTCCAGCGCTTCCTCCAGTTGTGCGCCGGTCGCGTCGGGCAATTGGTGAATCTCTCGTCGCTCGCCTCCGACACCGGCATCAGCCGCGCCACCGCCGAGGCTTGGCTCTCCGTGCTCCAGGCGGGCTTCCTCGTATTTCTCGCCCGCCCGCATTTCACCAATGTCTCCAAACGGCTGATCAAGGCCCCCAAGATTTTCTTCACCGATCCCGGCCTCGCCGCCTGGCTAATCGGCATCCGCTCCGCTGAGCACCTCCGCACTCACCCGCTCCGGGGTGCCATCTTTGAAAACTGGGTGATGACGGAACTCGCCAAAGCGGCCGCCCACGCCGGCCGCGTGCCCACCATCGGCTTCCTCCGTGACAAGGAAGGCCATGAAATCGACGCCATCGTCGAAAGCGGCAACGTCCTCCACGCCATCGAAGCCAAATCCGGCCAAACCGTCCCATCCGACGCCTTCAAGGGCCTCGACTTCTGGCGGCCGAAACTCCCGCCCGGCAAAACCTCCCGCTCTTGGCTCGTCTATGGCGGCGACTCCGCCCAACCCCGCCAGAACGTAACCGTCCTCCCGTGGCACGGCCTCGCCCCGCTCCTCCAAGAACTCTGACCTCTGATCTTTTCTACACTGATCACTGATCACTTTCCACTTCTCCCCATGTCCTTCGACCAAAAAACCCGCAACCTGCTCCAGCGCACCGTCAGTGCCTGCCGCAAGATCCTCGATGAGGAATTCGCCGCACAGCGCCGTGGGACCTATGGCATCAATGACGATGGCACCGGCGGGCACTTTGCAACGAAGACCGTTTACCATAAGTCCGTGCGCAGATCCATACCGCCGGAGGCTTTTGACTGCGGCGGTTCTTATCCGCCGCTTTTTGGGTGAGTGATGGAAAAACGAAGGTACCCGGTAGCAACCCGTCGTCCCGCAAAACAAAGCCGCCCTCGAAAGCTGTGAATCAAGAATCACAGCAGTCCAGAGCCTGCGGCGCACGCTACTTTGTTGTCACCTTTTCACGCACGAACTTCTGCTACGCCTGCTCCAGATATCCTCCAACAGAAATGTTGCCATTCGCACCTGACCCCCAAAAAGAGATGCAAAATCTGGAACGTGTCAGTCTTGCCGGGCTTTCATCCGTGCTTCGAATCGCCCCAGCAGTTCAGGTGCAGCTCTGAATGTCGTTTGGCGCAAATCGTTGAGTGCCGCGATGCCATTGAGCAGGCCTTGTTCATCGGCGAGGTCGATCAGGTTTAAGGTGCCGACGGTTATCAGTCCTCGTGCCTCTGCCGCTCCACGGCCCAAGCGTTCGTCGATGAGCACCACTTTCACCCGCCTTTCAATGGCAAGGCTGATGGCCTCATTCTCGCCTTTTCCGAGTTGGATCGTCTCATCCAGCTGCTCGACGGGCGAGATGCGCAGCCAAGCAGGCGGTTCCCGAAGCCAGCGGCTTACGGCCTCCGGAGCCCTAGGATGGCTCAATTCGTCTAGGACCGCCTGCGGGATCAGAACTTCGACGAAGAGCGAGGCTAGGATTTCCACCCTTCCAATGATGATCAGGTAATTCAATGGAGTGGTATCTGCCACCACCACGCCAATGGCATTCATGCTTCAGTTAAAGATCTGAATGCTTGCGTGCTCTGTTCCAGCTCCTCCCATGTCGGCTGCTGATTCGCGCCATAACGCTTGAAGAGAATCTCCGCCTCGTGGAACCCAAGACCTAGCATTTCCGCAGCCTGTCCACGCGAGAGCTTGCCTTCTCGATATCTTTCGATGACTAGCATTTCACGGGCACGGCCCGCAGCATCGGCAGTGTCCAAGCCGAGGAGCGGCTTCCAAGAATCAGGAAGTTCGAGAACCAGAGTCATGTCGGAAGACTACAGCGTCCGGCAGGATCGACAAGCGAACACTTCATTTTACCCCTTTGTTGTCAGTTTTGAAATTCCTCTTCCTCAGACCTCTCATCCCTCGCCAAATTTCATCAAACAAAACTTACTTGAAAAACTCCCCAATCCCCAATCCCCAATCACCAATCCCCAATCCCCGATCCCCGATCCCCGATCCCCGATCCCCGATCCCCGATCCCCGATCCCCGATCACCAATCACCAATCACCAATCACCAATCACCAATACCCCTCCCTCTTCCCCACACCCGGCCAGAAAACATTCCGTAATACGGCGGGGAAGACTTGGAACATGTGATTTAGCGGGGACTGACCCCAATAACTGAACCCAATAAGGTAGGGCTGATCCGGCTCGGTCGGCCCTGATCCAAAACGCAAAGGCGCGATCCCCAGAAGAGGCATGAAACCACCGGCGGGCACTTTGCAACGTAGCCCGTTTACCAGAAGTCCGTGCGCAGATCCATACCGCCGGAGGCTTTTGACTGCGGCGGTATGGATCTGCGCACGGACTTTTGGCAACCGGTCTACTCGGGAGAATCCAGCCAGCCCATTCACCCGCTGGGTGATCTCGGCTCACTAGCTATTTCTTTTTCTTCTCCTTCGCGGCGTCGAGGGCTTCCTTGACCTTGATTTCGAGGGATTCGTAGAGCGTGGGGTCGGCCTTGAGGGCGTCCTTGGCGGCGTCGCGGCCTTGGGCGAGCTGATTGCCGTCGTAGGAGAACCAGGAGCCGCGTTTCTGGATGATCTCCATTTCGAGGGCGAGATCGAGCAGCGAGCCGGTCGAGGAGATGCCCTCGTCGTACATGATATCAAACTCGGCCTCGGTGAAGGGCGGGGCGACCTTGTTTTTCACGACCTTGATCTTGGTGCGGCTGCCGATGACGGTGCCGTCGGTGGATTTGATCTGACCGATGCGGCGGATATCGACGCGGACGGAGGAGAAGAATTTCAGCGCACGGCCGCCGGGGGTGGTTTCCGGGCTGCCGAACATGACGCCGATTTTCTCGCGGATCTGGTTGGTGAAAATGCAGACGGTCTTGGCCTTGGAGATGAAGGAGGTGAGTTTCCGCATCGCGGCGCTCATCAGGCGGGCTTGGGCGCCGACGGTGGAATCGCCGATCTCGCCGTCGAGCTCCTGTTTCGTGACGAGGGCGGCGACGGAGTCGAGCACGACCACGTCAATCGCGTTGGAGCGGACGAGCGCCTCGCAGATCTGGAGGGCTTCCTCCCCAGAGGAGGGCTGGGAGACGAGCAGGTCGTCAAGGTTCACACCGAGCTTGCGGGCGTATTGGGGATCGAGCGCGTGCTCGACATCGATGAAGGCGGCAAGGCCGCCGCGCTTCTGAGCCTGAGCGATGGCGGTGAGGGTGAGGGTCGTCTTACCGGAGGATTCTGGGCCGAAGATTTCCACGATACGCCCGCGGGGAAAGCCGCCGACGCCGAGCGCGCGGTCGATGAGGAGATTACCCGTGGGGATCACATCTATATCCATCCGACTGTCATCACCCATCCGCATAATCGCGGACTCGCCGAATTCCTTCTGGATCTGTGCGATCGCGAGATCGAGGTTCCTTTTCCGTGCATCCTGGAGTTTCTCCGCCGCCGTCACTTCTGCTGCTGTTTTTGTAGCCATGTGCGGAAGATGTGGAACCACTGAACCGGTGGCAAGAAAAAAGATGTTCACCGGAACAAAAAATAGAGTTTCCCAGTTTTTCGCAAGCAGTCCGGAATCCATGAGGGTGGGGATGGTCGCAGCTCTGCAACCCACAACGCCTGTCTCCAGAAATGGCGAAGGCGCGGATCCGTTTCCAGATCCGCGCCTTACAATTCTTCTTCGCTAGCGGGCGATTGATCTTTCCCCCCGGAAGAATCAACCACGTTTGCGCAACGAAGATTTATGAATCAATCTCATATTTTTTGGTCCTGCAAACAAAAAGGACTCATTTTTTGATTTTTACAAAGTCGCAAGAGCGGCTTTAAGTGCTGCGAAATCCGGTAAATCTTTCGGATGTTCCTGCACATCGGAGAACCTGACTACGCCAGCCTTATCAATGGCGAAGGCGGAGCGTTTCGGCACGCCACCCATGATGAGGTTTGCCTCGGGGAGGAACTGTTCGTAGGCCACGCCGTAGGCTTTCGCCACCTGATGCTCGTAATCGCTGAGGAGCGGGACGGTGATGCCTTCCTTCTCCGCCCATGCGGCTTGCGCGAAGGGATTGTCACCGGAGATCGCGAAGACCTTGGCGTCGAGCGCCTCGTAATCCTTGATGCCGGAGGAAATGTCGCAGAGCTCCGTCGTGCAGACGCCGGTGAAGGCCATGGGCACGAAGAGGAGGACGATGTTGGATTTGCCGATGTGCTCGGAGAGTTTCACGAGCGCGGGGCCGTCGGCGGTTTTGGTAACGAGGGTGAAGTCGGGGGCTTTGTCGCCTGCTTGGATGGACATGGTATTTGTATGGTTGGTTGTTTATGGAAACGCGGTGCTATCCTAGCCACGAGTTTCACGGGGTCAATCCTTGGCGAAAAGCGCGGCTCTCTCCTCATCGGAAACCGCGCGCCACTCGCCCTCCGCGAGTTCCTCGGGGAGTTTCAGGCCGCCGATAGAGATCCGTTTCAGGGAAACTACGTGGTTTCCAACCGAGGCGAACATGCGGCGCACCTGATGGTAGCGGCCTTCGTGCAGGGTTATGAGCGCTTCGTTTTCGCCGAGGCCCTCGAACCCGGCGGGGAGGAGGGGTTTTGTTTCGCTTTCGAGAAGCAGCTCGCCGGAGCCGAAGAGCTCGCCCTCGTCGCCGCGCAGGGGCCGGGCGAGGACGGCATGATAGACCTTGAGGCAGCCGGATTTGGGATGGATCACTTGGTGGAGGAATTTCCCGTCATCGGTCACCAGGAGCAGGCCGGTGGTGTCCTTGTCGAGGCGGCCGACGGGATTGAGGCCGGGGTTCCTTTTCGAAAAGCGCGGCGGCAGGAGATCGTAGATCGTCTCGCCGGGATCTTCGGTGCTGCACGTGTAGCCGTTGGGTTTGTTGATCACGATCACCAGCGGAGCGACGGGATCGATGTGCTCTCCGAGCACTCTGACGTGTTCCGCGCCGGGGAAATCTTTTGCCCCCAGAACCTTTCCGTCCCGGTCGGTGACCGCGCCGCTCTTGATCAGCTTTTCCGCCTCTTTCCTCGATCCATATCCGAGGTTCGCCAACAGTTTCACAAGTTTCATCCTCAGCGATGCTAGCAGACGACGGACAAAGCGTGATCTTTTTCTCGGCAGTAAAGTAGCCCCGCCAAAGGGTGCCACCTACGCTATGTCATATCCCGCCCGTTGGCTTGATTCTTGCCGGTTTCTTCGGGGTGGCCCAGTGATCGACGGCGGGATCGACCACGAAATCGTTGGCTAGCGCCTCGCGCCCGAGCAGCAGGCGGTGGATCATGCGCTTGCGGGAAACGAGTGAGACCACGATGCGTTTCTCCACCCCGGCGAGGCGGAGTTGCGTCTCCACAAAGAAGCGGCTCGTTGGGCGGCCGGTGGATGAGCGGACTTTTTTCCGGGCGATGATATCTGCCTCTAGCGTGATCAGTTTCCTGTCCTTCCGGTCGAGGCGGACGGTGAAACGCACGCGATCGCCGGGTAGCTCGGTGATCTCCGCGCAGTCGATGGCGCTGCTGCGCGCGCCGGTATCGGCCTTGGCCTTGAGACGGAGGCTCCAATCGGGAAACTCGACCCACTCGCGCCAGCCGATGGTCATGCTCATGGCACGTCGCCCTCCGGTTTGGCGGGTAGCTTTTTCACCCTCCGGCGCTTTCTTTTTTTGGCGGGGATGAGTCCCTTCATGTGCTCGGATCTGCCGTAGCAGAGCAGGGTGTCATCGGCCTCCAGCACACGGCAGCCCTTGGGGTTGGAAACGACCGTGCCCTTGCGGCGGAGGGTGAGCACCACCACGTCATGCTCGCGCAGACCCGTTTGCTCGATGGTCATGCCCACGTAGGAACTGCCGATCGGGATGTGGATGTCTGCCACCGAATAGCCACGGGAAACGGTGAGCCGCTGGCGGATGTCGATCTCGGGGAATTTCACCTGATCCGCGATGTAGTCGATGATCTCGCCGGCGATGTCGAGGCCGGTGGCTCCCTCGATGCCCTCGAGGCCGGGCGAGGAATTCACTTCCATGATCTGCGGGCCGTCCTTGCCTTCCAACATGTCCACGCCGCAAATGCGCAGACCCATGATCTGCGCGGCGCGGACGGCGGCTTCTTCGTAGGCGGGTTCGAGCGTGATCGCCTCGGCCTTGCCGCCGCGATGGACGTTGGAGCGGAATTCCTGGCCCTGCGCCACCCGCCGGATCGCGGCGACCACACGATCCCCGATCACGAAGGCGCGGACATCCTTGCCTTTGCTTTCCGCCACGAATTTCTGCAGCAACACCTGCTGTTTGGTGGAGTGCAGGGTCTCGACGATGGCGCGCGCGATCTCGATCTTGTCGGCAAGGATCACGCCCACACCCTGCGTGCCTTCGAGCAGCTTGATGATGACGGGTGCGCCGCCGACGCGCTGCAGGGCGTCCTCGAGGTCGCGTTTGTCATCCACATAAGCCGTGGTGGGGATGCCGACATCGTGGCGGGAAAGGATCTGGAGCGAGCGCAGCTTATCGCGGGAGTTGCTGATGCCCGCTGCGGTGTTCGGAGTGAAAACATCCATCTGCTCGAACTGCCGGACGACAGCGGTGCCGTAGCGCGTGATCGACGTTCCGATCCGCGGCAGCACCGCGTCCGGCGTGCGGAGGGCTTTCCCATGGTAGTAGAGGGCTGGATCGCCCTGATCGAGCGCGATGGTGAGGCGCAGGGTGTTTAGCACCTCAATCCTGTGCCCACGCCTCCGCCCCGCCTCGATGAGTCGGTGGGTGGAGTGGCACTTCGGGGAGCAGGAAAGGATGGCAAGTTTCATGCGGAAAGGACTGACCACGATGCATACGCCGCGCCATTCGTAAGGTCAAAACAAAGTCAGTAACGTATCCGTCGGAAAGAAAAGCTTCCCCCGCCACGTAGCGGCTTTTCATGATGCAAAAACCCCTCGCCATTTCCCGCCGCCGTTTCCTCACCGCTACTGCCGCCGCCACCGCCTTCGGCCCATCCATGCTCCGGGCCGCGCCGTCGAACGCACAGCTCAACATCGCCTTCATCGGCTATGGCATTCGCGCTTACGGGGTGATGAGCCATGCCCTGCGGCAGGCGGATGTGCGCCTCGTCGCGGTGTGTGAAGTGGAGGGCACCCGGCTCGCGAAGGCGAAGGAGGAGGTCGAGAAACGCTACGCCGAGGATATGAAATCCGGCATTTATAAAGGCTGCGCCACGTATGTCGATTACCGGGAACTGCTAGAGCGCGATGATCTCGACGCGGTGGTGATCATGACGCCCGACCACATGCACGTCCACCCGGCGCTCGCGGCGGCGAAGAGGAAACTGGATATCTATTGCGAGAAGCCGCTCACCCAGAACATCGCCGAGGGACGCCTGCTGGTGAACAGCGTGCGGGATCACAAGATCATTTTCCAAACCGGCAGCCAGCAGCGCTGCGAGTACGACCACCGTTTCCGCAAGGCGGTGGAGCTGATCCGCGCGGGCGGCGTCGGCGATCTGAAGACGATCCGCATCGGTGTCGGCGCGTCGCCAAAGCCCTGTGATCTTCCCGAGCAGGAGACGCCCGGTAACTTGAACTGGGATCTCTGGCTCGGCCCGGCACCGCAGCGCGGATACCATGAGGAACTCTGCCCGAAAGGAATCCATAACCATTACCCCGCCTTCCGCGAATACGAGGAATACACCGGCGGCAAGCTGGCGGACATAGGCGCGCATCATTTCGACATCGCACAGTGGGCGATGGGTATGGACGCCAGCGGCCCGGTCAGCGTCGAGCCTCCGGCGGCGGGCGATACGGGTTTGAAATTCACCTACGCGAACGGCGTGGAGATGTTCCACGGCGGCCCGAGCGGCTGCACCTTCGAGGGCACGAAAGGCACGATCCGCGTGGACCGGAATCTGCTCGAAAGCGATCCGGCGGAAATCCTCACAACCCCTATCGACGGCGGTAGCACCTGGCCCAAGGATCACCTCCGCAACTGGCTCGACTGCATCAAGACCCGCGAGGAGCCGATCTGTTCCGCGGAAACCGGCCACCGCACCGCCACCGTCTGCCACCTCGCCAACATCGGCTACAAGCTCCGCCGCAAACTCACCTGGGATCCCGCCAAGGAGGAATTTCCGGGCGATGCCGAGGCCAACGCCCTCACCACCCGCAAGCCCCGCGCGGGCTGGGAACACGCGTAACGGCCATGCCCATAGCGGAAAGCCATGCGCTCCTCCACCCCGGAGTAGATCAGCAATGAATCATGCAACGGTGCACTGCCGTCTTGCACTTCCGTCTTGAACCCAAGCCTCTTGTTCACTGCGGAAGTTCGTCGCCCTTATTTGGATCAGGTTATAGCGGTCATGACGACTGAAACGGGAGGCGGGTCAGGCGTTAGGAGTGACGGCTTATTTCAACTAAGGGCGCAGTCGAATGGGTTCATTTTCACTCACCCATTCGCAGCACCCTTTATTGTTTGCTTGGTTTAGCTAACGTGCGAATTACAGTAGTTCCTGCAATGTAGTCATGGAGGGCTCGCTTCCGGAGTGTAAATCCAGCCATAAAGAATCCAATAAAAATAGGGACTGCAGAAAGAATACAGCTGAAAAAACGCAATAGTGATCTTGAAAATGATGGGAAGTTACCTTCAGCATCGATCACCCTAATTCTCAACGCACGCTTTCCAATCGTCGCACCACAAATAGTGTGGAGTGTCGTGAAATATACCGCCCAAACAGCAAGTTTCAGTAGTTCCGCCACCCAAATCACTTCTTCATTTGCAGTGCTAGGATTCGCTGACCTGATGAGAGACTCACAGGCTACGACAGGAATTGCCAAGACGACTATGTCAATGACTAGCGCAAATGCACGCAACCAGAATCCAGCGTATTGATTTCTCTCGATCATTTTGATTTTGAAGCGAACGTCTAGCTCATCCACGGCGGGGAGGGAAGCCTGAATTCAAACTGGAGCCTTACCCGCCGTTGCATGGAGCGTCTTGTGTGTGCCCAGCATGGGCACGTTGTAAATGGGGTTCAATTCCTCTGTAGAAATACCAGAACATGAAAGTGATGAAACCACTACCAGAGGCCAAGCGCGGAAGGGCGACCGACCGCGTGAAGGAGCCGGAGCGCAGCGGAGACGGCCTGCCAGCGAAGCGATGCAGGCAACGCTATGGAAAAACCGCGAGCGGATGAACAAGAACCGGATAGAGCCGGAGCGTAGCGGAGACAGCCCGCCAGCGTAGCGATGCGGGCAACGCCGACACGGTGCGATGAGCTGGCACAACACAGCGAAATCGTCTGGTATACCCGTGGAGGTAAATCCGGCGGCAGTGCGGTGGAGCAACGTGCCATTACCTGGCCCGACTTCGCCCTGCGGGCTACGACGGGTTTGCGAGGAGATCAGCAGCCTGCCCGCCATAGCCCGGAGCTGCTGTGGATCCTCTGCGGCATCATCGGAGTGGTGGCAGCTTCGCTCATTCTTGTGAGAACCAGGGTTGCCAGGATTCAGGAAAATCTCACTCCGTTCCGTGCTGATCACTGAGCAACTTGTCACGGCATAGCCGAAGGCGACGCCAGAATCAGCCTTTCGGATCACACCGGGATTCTGGATGGAATTCTGTCAAGATTTGCACACTGACCCCCATTTTTGACCCCCATTTTGACTGACCCCCATTTCATATGGTTGATGGCGCAGCTTTGGAACCAAATCGTGGAAAACGCCCTCTCTGGGAAACTGGAGGGGGTGTTTTTTAGGATATGCACAGCAGGTAAAGCAGGGCTTGACCTGTCGCGCAAATTTCAAACATCGCCCGCGATAGGAACTTGGAATTCCGGACTCACAAATTCCAAGTTTGTGGCAAAGTTGGAATTAGAGCTTTCCGAAATCCAATTTTAGGACAACCTGTGGAGATGAAAATCCGCAAAACAGGGCGCTACGTGACCGTTTCCACGAGGGACGAGCCGTTCAAGGCATTTGTTCCCGATGCCCTGCCGCCGCGACCTCCGATCGTGATGGATTCGACATTGGAGAAACTTCATGGCGAAGCCCAACTCGCATTGGGAAGACTTGATGGGATCGTCAGCCTATTGCCCGCCCCGGAACAATTCCTCTACGCCTACGTTCGCAAGGAAGCGGTCGCGTCCTCACAGATCGAAGGCACCCAGTCCTCGTTGTCCGATCTGCTTGCCTACGAAGTCACGGCGACACCGGGCATACCCGTTGAAGACGTCCGCGAAGTATCCGATTGCGTGGCGGCCTATGAGCATGCCGACCAACGCATGACCGGAGGATTTCCGCTTTCGCTGCGACTGATCTGCGAGGCCCACGAAAAGTTGCTGGCCAGCGGACGGGGCAAGGATCAAAGCCCGGGACAATTTCGGCGAAGTCAGAACTGGATCGGGGGCAGCCGTCCCGGAAACGCGAGGTTCGTGCCACCACCGGCCGATGAAGTACTAAACTGCATGGGCGACCTGGAAAAATTCCTGCACGATGATCCGGTGAAAACTCCGCCCTTGATCAAGGCGGCACTTGCCCATGTGCAGTTTGAAACCATCCACCCGTTTCTCGATGGCAACGGACGTGTCGGCCGATTGTTGATTCCGCTAATTCTGCGTGAGGAACGGGTTTTGCAATATCCACTTCTGCACCTGTCCTTGTTCTTCAAGGAACACCGGGCGAGATACTATGAACTGCTTCAGGAGGTGCGCCTCAAAGGACATTGGGAGTCATGGCTCGATTTCTTTTTCCAGGGAGTTCGCGACATCGCGGAAAGGACGGCATCGGACATTCAACAAACCTTGGCACTCTTCGAGAAAGACAGAATCCGCATTTCGCAGATGGGCCGCTCCGCGCGCTCGTGCTTGCTCATCCATGAGCGTATGAAAGCACAACCAATGACGTCCATCTCTGCCCTTTCATTGGCCACAAAGCTTACCCCGACTACGACTGCCGCATCCCTTGCCAAGCTGGCAAAGATCGGGATGGTCAGGGAAATCACCGGAGGCAGGTACGGCCGTCTCTACGCCTATGCCAGCTATCTGAAAATCCTTGCTCCATACGAGTGATCTACCGTGCAAGCCGGTGCCGTCACCGATCCCACCACGGGCATGACCTTCGGCTACCTCCGTAGGTGGGGTCAGTCCCCGCTAAATCACATAGGTGGGGTCAGTCCCCGCTAAATCACATTTCCCAAGGCTCCGCAGCGGCGTCTCGGTGTATTCTCTCTCCGGGTGTGACGAAGAGGGCGGGGCGGCGGAGGGCGGCCGGGATGTGGCGCTGAGCCGCTGCACGCTGCACTTCGGTGGCGGAGGGGGGATGGGGGCGGCTCACTTCACGCTGCGGTTCTGTTTGCCGATGACCCACGCCGCTATGCCGCCGCAACTGAGGATGACCAGGAGCAAGACCCCGCCGCAGAACTTCATGGTCTCGAGCTGTTCGGTGGCGAAGGGCACCGGCTTTTCGAGCGCTAGGAAAATATGGCGCGGCTGCTCGTTGCGGTAGTCGTTGCGAAAAGTCTCCGCCTCGCGGACGAGGAGGTCGATGCGTTCGTTTACGAAGAAGGTGTAGGTCGGTTTCGCGTCCGCGCCATCGGGCCAGACTTTCATGGTGGCGACCTCGATGGGCGTGCCCTCATCTACCATGCGGCGGATGCGCTCGACGAGGAGGCGGGCTTCGTGCTCGTTTTCCGCGCCGGATGCGAGCAGGCGGCGGAGGCCTTCCTTGACCATTTCGAAAGTCTCGAGGCTGTCTTTGCCTAGTTCTCCGCCGATGTCGCGGGTGCGCTCGATTTTCCGCTGCAGGCGGATGCGCTCGAGCTCGAAGGGGTTGCGGGTGGCCTGCGCGATGAGCATGCCCTCGAAGGCGTAGCGCAGCGGCATGATGCGGGCGGGAACTGGCACCCCGCCGCGCTCGCGCTCGAGCTTCGCCTTATCGAAGAGGCCGCGGTTCATTTCCTTGTAGGGGACGAGCGCCCCGGCGAGGAGCATCTGCGGAACGAGCAGTAGCGGCACAGCGGTAAGCGCGGCGCGTTCCGTTTTCACGAAAGAGGAAACAAGCAAGGCCATGCCGGTTCCGGTAAGCGCGGTGAACGTCATCCAGATCCAGTGGTAAAAGAGCACGCCCTTGATCTCCAGGAAATAGTTGCCGACTAGCAGGTAGGTGAGGCACTGCACCCCACCGACGATGCCGAGCGCGAGGAATTTCGCGCCGACATAGGAGATGCCGCCGGGCTGGCAGTTGCGCTCGCGGCGCATCACCGCGCGGTCGCGTAGGATCTCGGTGGCGGAGTTTGTCAGGCCCAGGAACATCGCCACGGTGACGCTCAGGAAAAGGTAAGCCGGGATATGCAGCGCGGTGGAGAACTCGTAGCTGCCCTCCGGCGAGGAGCGCAACGTGATGGCGATCAGCGCGGCGAGGATGGGAGCCTCCAGGAAGGTGCTGTAGATCGTGCCGCGGTTGCGCACTTTCGAGAGCAAGGAGCGCTGGAAATAGGTCAGAAAAACAAGAAGCACCGCACGCCACGGGCGGCTCGGGGTGGGCGGGATCGGCAGCCTCGCGCCGGCCGCCACCTCGCCAAGCCGCGTCGGCGGGGCGGCATCCCGCGCCAGCGATTTCAAAAGCGACGCGCTCTCGAAGCGCTCCTGCCAGAAGGTCGGCGGGAAACGCCGCGCCGCGCCAGTGTTGCCGCCGTCGCCGATTGCGCTGAGGGGGGTTTCCAGGACATCGAAGACGAAATCCGCGCCGAGCGGGGTCTTCGCGATCATCGAAGGATGGGGGATATCCAGCTCTTCGCAGGCTTCGCGGAAATAGCCGACCATCGCGGCGGGAGTGCCGAAATATGCCACCTTTCCGCCGCTATCGAGCAGCAGCACCTTGTCGAAAAGCCGCAGCACCCCCGCGCCCGGGCGGTGCAGGGAAGCGATCACGATTTTCTCCCGTGCCAGCGCCCGGAGGGTTTCCGCGACGTGCTCGGAGTCTTTCGATGAGAGGCCGGAGATGGGCTCGTCGAAAAGGAAGACCTCCGCGCGGCTACCTAGATCGACGCCGAGATTGAGCCGACTGCGCTCGCCGCCGGAGATCGTCTTGTCGCCGGGCGAGCCGACCCTACGCCGCGCGATGCTCTGCAGGCCCAGCTCCGCGAGCATGCTGTCCACACGCCTTTCGTGCTCGGCGGGCGTGAGGCCGGGGCGGCGTATCATCAGGCCGTGGCGCAAATGCTCGCGGACGGTGAGCTGCGCGTTGAGAGACTCTTCCTGGGGCATGTGCGCCACGAAGGGCACCAAGCGCTTGCGCTGCTCGTAGAGGGAGATGCCGTTGAGGTTCACGCGGCCACGCGTCGGCTTGCGTTGGCCGGAAAGCACCGCCAGCAGCGTGCTTTTCCCGCTGCCGCTCGGGCCGATGATGCATAGCATCTCGCCGCGCCTCACATCGAAGCTGATCTGGTCGAGCGCCCTGGCATCCTTTCCGAAGTCATGGCTCAGGCCATCCACTTCCAGCGATTCGATCTGCGTCCGCTCCTCATCGAGGAAACCTTCGGAAAAGCGGCAGCGCACCGCCTGGCTACCGGAAATCCGAATCAGCGATCCATCGCGCAGGGTCGCCCGCTGGCGCACCGGCAGTCCGTCCACCAGAATGGTGCCGCCCGCTTCGCGGATTTCCAAGAACCCGCTGGAGCCTTCGCCGTCGTAGCGGATGAAGAGCACGGTCTTGGGCGCGAGCTTGGCGCTCAACAGAAGATCACCCCGCCCGAGCGTCGTCGCATCGTTGGAAACGAGGTATTCCTGTTTCTCGGCGGCGAGACGGAACCTGCGCCCGGATTGCAGGGCGCGTTTCCGGAGTTCGTTCACGGTGAGGCTGAAGCCGGACGGCCCGCCGATGCGCTCGTGGTTGAGGCAGGTGACCGCCTCACCTTTTTTCAGGGCGCCCTTGCTGCCGCAGTATAAGGTCGTATCCGCCAGCACCTCGATGACCGCCGTCAACCCGAACCGCACGCGCAGCTCGCTGCTCCGCACGCGGGTGCGCTCGGCGACGAGCCCCTCCTCGCCGGCCTCGATGTAAAGCGCGGGGGAGCTGTCCATTTTGCGCACATCGAGGAAAAACCGGAGGTCGTCGTGGGTCATCAGCCAACCGGGGATGACCAGTTCCTGCCGCTCGCGGACACGCATGAAAGCGCCGGTGGCGAGGGACTTGCCGCGCACCCACAGCGGCAGAGCGCCGGTGTTGCGCAGCAGGATCAGATCCCCCGCCCGGTACACGCGGAACTCCTGCGCACCTGCCGCGGGTGGCAATGTCACATCGGCGCTGATGCCGCCAAAAATGAGTTTCTCGAAGGGCAGCTCGCCGTCCGGGACATCGGTCTCCTCGCCTTGCATTTCCCGCATGATCGCCGTGCCCATCTCCGGTTGGCCGAGGCGGCGCATGAAAATCTCGAAGCTCGCGCGGTTGCGCTCGGAGCGCCCCGAAGCATCGACCAGCGTGAAAAGCTGCAAACCCACGGCAAGCTTGCCCGTCTCATCGAGCGTCCCGCGCAATTCGGCGGCCAACCCGTGCATCGGTTTCGGGCTCTTGACCGCCCGCCGCAAACGCCTAGTCAGCCATGCATGATCCACTTCGGGAAAAGCGCTGCGCAGCATATCGAGGATCAGATCTGCCTCGGCCGCGCTGAGTATGTCGTCGAGCGTGGCGAAGGCCGCGAAAGCATCCACCAACGCGCCCACCTGTGCCTCGGTGCGTTTTCCGATCCGCCCGAACCTACCCGCGCCCGGCAGCCAAGCGGGCAGCTTCGTGAGCCAGCCGCGTTTGCCGCCGCGCTGCCCGCCGGGCCCTTTCCACTCGCCTTCAAAGTCCATCGCTCACTGTTTCTGACAGCTGGGCCGCAACCCCGCAAGTCTTCGCGCGGAGGCGCTGATCCGCTGGGCTGCTTTCAGCCCAAGGATCTCCGGACACCAGCGTATCTTCCCGCCCGTGCGCCGCGCAGATTTCCAACAGGGGCATCGGGATCAGCGCATCCGGGGGTTAAGGGCGATCTGGGCGAGATCGGCGAGGAGGTTGGCGGCGACGATGAGGAAACCGTAGAACAGGACGAGGCCTTGGATCAGGAAAAACTCGCGGTCGGTGGCGGCGTTGACGAAGTGCTGGCCCATGCCGGGGATCTGGAAAATCGTCTCGATCACGAAGGAACCGGAGATCATCGCGGCGAAGGCGGGGCCGATGAAAGCGACGGCGGGGATGAGCCCGCCTTTGAGAGCGTGGCGGATGATGATGCGTGAGCCGGGCACGCCTTTCGCCTTGGCGGTGCGGATGTAGTCCTGGTTGAGCACGTCGAGCATGCCGCCGCGGGAAAGGCGGGCGAGGTAGGCCGCGTTGATCATGCCGAGGGTGAAGGCGGGCAGGATCCAGTCCGTGGGAGATGACCAGCCAGCGACGTTGAGGGACTGGAAATATAGCCCGGCCCCGACAGCGAGCAGCGGGCCGATCACAAAGCTGGGCAGGCAAATGCCAATCATGGCGAAGGCGAGGCACGAGAAGTCAACGGGCGTGTTTTTCCTCACCGCCGCGATGACACCGGCGGGGATTCCGACGAGCAGCGCAATACCCATCGAGGCGAGGCCGAGTGCCAGCGAAACGGGAAAGGATTCCGCGATGATTTCCGAGACCTGCACGCCCTCCTTCTTGATCATCGGGCCGAGATCCTGTTTGAAAACCAGGTTTGTAATGTAAATCGCGTATTGGACGGGCAAGGGCTTGTCGAGACCCATGGCTTTCTTCTTTTCGGCCAGGATGTGCTCGGGGAGCGCCTTCTCCTCCGTGTAGGGGCTGCCCGGCATGGCGTGGACGAGGAAAAATGTCAGCGTGACCAACACGAAAAGCGTGAGCAAGCCCTGCAGAAAACGGGATAGGATGAGCTTTGGCATGGCGGGCGGGCGTTCAGCGTTTCGGCGGCGGCGGGACGAGCCGGATGTGGGTGTAGGGATGGTTGTCGAGCAGCAGCGGCTCCCAGCCTTTCACGGAGGGATGCAGCAGGTAGTTTTTTCCCCACCAAGAAATCGGCGTCATGGGCGAGTCGGCGAGCAGGATCTCCTCGGCCTCGCGCAAAAGGCGATGGCGCGCGGCGGGATCCCTGATCTGGAAGGACTCCTTGAGCTTTGCTCCGAAAGGTTCGCTCTCCCAGCCGGTGCGGTTGTTGCCGTTACCCGCCGACCACATTTCCAGGAACGTCAGCGGATCGATGTAATCCCCGATCCATCCGCCGCTGATGATCTCGTAATCCATGTCCTGCATGGCGACCAGGTAAGCAGTCCATTCCTTGCTCTGGATCTCGACTTCAACGCCAAGGTATTCGCGCCACATCGCCTGGATGGCCGTGGCGAGCGCGGCATTCGTTTCTTTGGAGGCGATGAGAATTTTCAGGCGTGGAAAATCTTTGCCCCCCGGGAAGCCGGCCTCAGCCAGGAGTTTTCTGGCCGTCTCGGGATCCAGCGCAACGCCGCGCGGCGGCTGGTAATCACCCATCGGCGGAGTCATGCCGTAGGCGGGCTTGAAGCCGCGGAAAACGCTTTCGCAAAGCGCCTTGCGGTCGATGGCGAGACTCAGCGCACGGCGGACGCGGACATCATCGAGAGGCTTCGCCTTGGTATTGTAACGATAAAGAACGGTGCCTAGGTAAGGCTCTTGCCGCAGCGAGCCGGGGTCTGCCTTTTTCATGAGATCCACCACCTCGGGCGGGGCGGTGTTGGTGACATGGAGCTGGCCGTCGCGGAACATGCGCGACTCGGTGAACGTGTTGCTGACAGGCAGGAAACGGATGCCATTGAGCGGGAAATTTCCTGCATCCCAGTAGTGCGGGTTGCGCTCGACCTCGATGTGGTCGTTGCGGCGGTAGGACTTGATTCGGTAGGGGCCGTTGCCGACCACGTTCTCGGAGCGCGCCCAGGGATTTCCGACCATATCGATTTTGCCGAACTTGAGCACTTGATGCTTAGGCACAGGATACCATGTGTAGTGCTTGATGACTTCGAGGAAAAAAGGTGACGGGCCGCGGAGGGTGAGGACAAAGCCGTGGGGATCGGTGACCTTGATGCCAACCGTCGAGAAATCCGTGGACTTGCCTTTGTTAAAGTCCTCCGCGCCTTCCATGAAATAGAGCATCTCCGCGTATTTCGCGCCGAAGGACGGGGTGAGCATGCGCTCGTAGGAGAAACGGAAATCCTCGGCGGTTACGGGTTTGCCATCCGACCATTTCGCCTCCGGGCGCAACCGCACCGTCCAGACCGTGAAGGTCTCATCCGGGGTAACCGATAGCGCGGCTCCCGGCGGCGCACTGAGATCCTCGGTCGGGTGCAGCTGGACCAAGCCCTCAAAGAGCGCGCGCATGATGTTGTTTTCGATCACGCCGGAAACAACCTGGAGGTCGAGGCTCTTGGGATCGGCGGAATTACCCATGAGAAGAATGCCCTCGCGGGTCGCCTTATCGACCTGGGTTTCCTTCTGACAGGAAACGAGCAGCAGGCAGGCGGATAGGATCAGGGGCAGGCGTTGCATCGCTGGTGCGGAAATGTTCCGGTTCCACCCGGACATTGCGAACGCCGAGACTTAGCGGCAAGCATTACGGGAAATATTTCGCGGCCAGGGACAAGCCGAAAAAGCGCGGAAGCTTACTTCGCGGCGACGTATTTCGTGAACGCCTTGAGTTCCGCGGGAAGCGGTTTCCCAAGGTTGAGATACTTCTCATAAAACACAGCCAGCGCGGCGGCCTCGGTGAGGCGGGTGTATCCAGTCGAGTTCTTGTTCTCGTCCTTGGTGCCCCAGTTCTGGATGGCGACCTGGACTTCCGGATCCTTCTGGTAAACGCCTAGCGCCTTGAGGCTGGCCTGTTGCGTCAGTATCTCCGAAGCTCCCGAGTCCGCTGTCATGGCGATACTGTATTCGATGACCGCCTCGCGGCCGCGCCCGAGATTGTCGAGCGCGAGGGCTTTGCAATAGGCAACCTGCGCGCGCTGGTAGCCGGGAAGAACCTCTTCATCCCTCTCCGAGGCGATGATCAAAACACGATCCCATGCGGCGGCGCGGACGGCGTCCCACATGATGTAGAGGTCGAGCTGGCGGAGCTGGTTCGCGCGGGTGATGGGCTCCTTGAGGAAGGTTTTCAGAACGGCAGCGAGACCCTCGTAGTCTCCGAGGTGACGGAAGCATTCCATCTCATGGAAAGCGGCGAGGGTATGGAAATTGTCGGGCAACACGGCGATCGGCTTGCAGCGCTCCTTGACCGCAGCGAACGCCTCCTGCGCTTCCTTGTATTTCCTGCCCTCGAATAGATCGATGGCAGCGGCGTAATCGGGCGGCTCGACGAGGAAGACGGTGGCGAAATCCGCTGTACGCGCATCGACGAAATCCGTGGAAACCTTGCTGGTCTTGTAGCGGATTTGCGTCTTGGTGGCAGCGAGGATCCAGGCGCGGAAGGTGCCGCCGTTATTGGGTTTTGAGAGGATGGCCTCGGCCTCGAACGCCTGCGAGAAGGCAGGGATCGTAAGCGCGGGGATCAGCAGGAGCGGGAGGATGAGGTGTTTCATGGTATGGCTTGGGTTGGGGGTTTCGGGATGGTTCAGCGGCCTTCTGCCTCCGCCTTTTCCTTGAGGATTTCTTCCATGGATTTCACGTTCGGATCGGCCTCGTATTGGTCGGTGAGTTTCTGGACACGCTCCCAGAATTTCACCTCCTCGGGGGTCATCTTGTCCTTGAAGCGACCGGTCAGCTCGAGGAATTGGTAACCCCGCAGATACGCGCCTTGGCGGTCGGAGGTGACACCCGGCCCGGTCGAGGCCTTGTTGCGTTTGTAAGAAAGCTCCATCCACCTCTCGATCGCGGGGGCGGAGATCTTGATGTAGCCCATGTGGGCGGAGAACACTTTCACATACATGGCGATGGCGTCGTCGGTGAGGTTCCGCTTGTCGAAGGTCTCGGCCAGCATGAGGCCGACCTCCGGCGAGTATTTCGTAAAGCCGAGGGATTTGCCCTCCTCGCGATCGAGATATTGGTTCGCACGCTCGGCCGCCTTGGCGTAGTCCCCTTTTTTCATCAGGATCTGGATGATGCGATACAGGGCGAACTCGCGATCCGGCTTCTCCTGCGAGTCGGCGAAGATGCGCTCGAAGTCCGCGATGCCTTTATCGAGATCGGCGGGCTGCGGGGACTGGCCGTAAACATCGGCACGGCCGCCGAGCGCCTGGAACAGGTAGGACTGGTCCGGGCGGGAGAGCGCCTCGTCGTAATACGAGATCGCCTCACGCGGCGCGGAGGTGTTCTTGCGCAGGTAATCGCCGAGTTTCACAAGGATGTAGTTGGAAAGCTCCTTGAGTTCGAAGTCCGCCTTCAGGTTCTGGAAAAGGACGGTGATCATCGCCTCAGCGGCGCGCTGCTGGTCGGGTTTCTCCTTGTCCTTGGCTACGGTTTCAAACACGCCGATGATGGCGATGCGTAGGATCGCGCGGGCGGCCTTGTCCGTGGTGCCGATTCCCGGAAAATTGTAGTAATGCTCCTTGAGCTCTTCAGGAGTGTGCTTCTCGAGATAGAACTCGGTGTAGGAGTTGATCGCCTCCTCAAGGCCGACAGACTCGGTTTGCTTGGCCATATCGGAAATGACCTCCTGAAGGCGTGCCAGCGACTCATCACCGCGGCCGACGGACTCCATGGCATACATCTGGGCAACGGCGAACTGCGAGCGGTAGGGAGAACCTTCCGAATACTCCTTCCAGAATTTGTCGGCGTAAGGGACGGCATCTTTCAGGCGCGGGCCGAAGTCTTCGCCTTTCTTATGCTCGCCAAGCATGCCAACGAGGGAATAAAGCGCCTCGCCGACCACACCGTCATGGGCGCGCATTTCGCCGATCTCAATCGCCTTGAGATAATCGGCTTCGGCTTCATCACGTTTGTCGAGACCCTGCAGGATGTTGCCGCGAAGGTTGTAGGCCTGATCCGTGACCGGGGAATCAGCGAACTCCTTGATAATGCGGGTCGTCTTTTCCACGGCGATCTCGTTCTCATCCTCCGCGTAGTGGGCGTTGGCGCGGTCATAAAGGGCGAGCGGGATGTAGGACTGGTTTGGGTCGGCTTTGTATTTCTCGAGGAAAGCGTCTAGCAGCTTCGCGGCCTTCGACCAGAACCGGAGGCGGGAAACGTTGGATGCCTGGAAATACGAGGCGGACATCGCGAAGACGCTCGCCGGGTATTTCTCGACATGCTGGTCGAGGAGCGGGGCGGCTTTGTCATATTGGCCGGTGTAGAAATAGGAGCCGCCGAGGACGAAAAGGACGAGATCGTGCTCCGGCGTACCTTCGGTTGCCTTCTTGTTCTCGATGATGTCACCCGCGATCTCGATACAGATCTCGTATTTCCCGTCGAAGAACAGGGAGGAGAGCATCATCTTCTGGACATCCGGCTTGTATTTGGACTCAGGGAAAGTGGCGAGGAACAGTTCGCCATATTTCTGCGTGGTCATGATATTGCCGATTACCGAGGAAGTGCGAACCAGGTGGAAAAGGTTGTCCTCGCGCTTCTCGGCCTTGGGAAAATACTGCTCAAGCTGGAGATAGGCCGCGTAGGAGCCGTGGAAGTTGCCGTTTGTATCATGGATGAACGCGATCACGGCGAGCTTGAACATCTCGATGGACTTGTTGCCGCGCTGCTCGGCCTCGAGGGCGGTGAGCTGGGACTCGAGGCTCGCCTTGTCAAGGCGGAGGGTGCCGGAGGAAAGGCGCGGAAGATGGCCCATGTCGCGGATGCGGGCACTCAGATCATCGATGGCGACTTCTGTGGCCGGAACGAACTGATAAAGGTTGAGCGCCGCTTCCGTCATGTCCGCCTCAAGGGCGTCGGCGGCGAGCTTCATGAAGGTCTTCGAATAGCGCTGCATCGCGTAGGGGGCGACGATCAGGCCGCCGCGGTTCTTGGCGATGAAATCGAGAAGCGCGCGCTCGTCGGGCTTTGCGATGGCCGCGGTGACCAGCGCCTGGAACCCGGCCACGATGGCTTCGTCCGGCGTGGGGAAGGTGTTCTTGTTCGTGATTGCAATTTCAAGATGCTCACTACCCTCGGTGATCTTACCGAGGCGATAATGGGCGATCGCCATGTTTACATGGAATGAACCCTGGGAGTATTTATCCTTCAGCTTGTCGCGCTCCTGGAGGAATTTTTTCCACTGGGTGATCGCCAACTCATTGTCCTCGAGGCCGAAGGCCGCGTCGCCCCATTTTAGCAGAGCCATCTTTTGAAAAACGTTACCCCCGCCAGCCACCTTGTCGTTGGGAAAGTCCTTGTAGCAGGATTCAAAGGACTTCATGGCTTCATCGAATTTCTTCAGCTTCAGCTCGCACATGCCCTTGCGGTAAATGATCGTTCCAAACTGCGCCCCGTAGAGCTGGATCGCCATTTTCGGATTCTTGCCAAAGGCCGCGGCTTTGGTGTTCAAGGCGAGCGCCTCCTCCCACTTCTCCTTATTCATCGCCATGAGGGCGGCATCGACGAGTTCCGGGAGCGTTTCCTGCGCGGAGGCCGGGACGGCGGTGGCCGCGAATGCGAGTGCGAGAAGGAGTTTTTTCATGGTCGTTATTGGGTAGGTTTTCTCGTGAAAAATCGGGTTATGGATCGGTAGAGGTAAAGTTTGAAAAATAATGCGCCGTCGGTGATGTCCTGCAAGGGGGAACGTCCGACGGCGTGGGAATTTTAGGGATTTCCTGAGGAAAATCCGTTCACTCCACCAGATCGGTGAATGTGACCGAGGAGATTCCGGCTCCGGCGAGCGAATTGAGGACGTCGATCACGCGCTGCTGCGTCGCGCCGGGATCGACGAACACCTGCACCAGGGGCGTGCTGCCCGCGCTGCGCGCCGCGGCGGAGTAGAGGTCGAGCTGGCTGTCGAGCAGCGGCACATCGCGCACGCTGGCATCCTGATCGAGCTGCTGCTGCCCTGCGCCGACTCCGGTGTAGATCACACCAGCGGCATCCACGCGGATGAACATGGGTTCGATCTTGGGCTGTTCGTTGCTCGGGTTCGCGGCCGGAAGGGACATGGCCAGATCGGACTCGCGGATGGTCACCGATGATGTGACGATGAAGTAAATGAGCAGCAGGAAGCAAACATCAATAAGCGAGGAAATGTCGAGCTCCGGATTGTTGTCGTCCTCGTGGGAGTATTTCTTGTGGCGTGCCATAAAAAAGTGTGGGTTAGGAATGGTGGTGGGGCGGACGGATAAATAGTCGCCTATTTCTTCTTAGCGCCACCGCCGCGACCTTTCTCGTAGACGGCGAAGACAACTTGATCCACCCCGGCTTCAGCCGCGGCACGAACCGCTGTGCGCGAATATTTGAAGACCGCGTCCTGATCGCCGCGCAAGTGTAGCTTTGGTACGATGCCGAGCGGGATGATCTTGTCCCTCTCCCTCTTCACGAGATCGACGATGTCCTTGTCATCAGCGAGAATCACGGTGAAGTCTTCCCCGGTGAAGGTGCCGTCCTGACGGACATTGATCACGATGCGTCCGCGACCGTCTTCCTGTCTCTTGGAGTTTTTTGCGACCGGAGGAACAACATCCGGGTCGGTCTTCACGATGATCGCGGTGGCGTTGACGATGAAGAAGATGAGGAGCAGGAAAACCATGTCGATCATGGGCGACATGTCGAGCTTCGCCTGCTCATCCTCAGGGGTTCTTGACGCTTTGAGCTTTGAGGATGCCATGGTTTTATTCTTGGGTTCGGAATTGCCTGGAAAGGATCAGACGTCGATTCCTTCGGGAATCTTGGCGTAAAGCGTGTCCGCGTTCACCGTGGCGACGGCGGCATTGAGCAGTCCCTCGGCGGCGTAAATTGCATCGGAAACGAGGCCGTTGTATCTGTTTTTGAGGACGTAGAAGACGACGATACAGGGAATGGCGTTGATCAGACCCCAGAGCGTGGTGAGGAGGGCGACGGAGATGTCACCTGCGAGCTGTGACGGATCGGCGGCTCCGGAGGAACTGAGGGTAGCGAAGCAACCGACCATGCCGATAACCGTTCCGAGCAGTCCAAGCATCGGGGAGGCCTGAGCGCAGACGGAGATGTAGTTGATCAAAACCATCGCTTTCCTGGCCTCATTGTTGGTGAAATCCGCCATGGCGTCCTCGATTTGGTCGCGCCCAAGGGTATCCGGCTGGGTTGCATCGATGTTAGGGAATGAATAGGCGACAAGACGGCCGAGGAAGGAAGGGTGGGAGGCGGCAAGCTCAATGGCGGAGCGGACGCGGCAGTTCGACATGTGATCCATGAGAGCGGCATGGAGATCGGAAGGGACGAACTTCGCCTTGCTGAAGTTCATGAAGCAGTAAATGGAGAGCCCGATGAACGCCATCACGGCGGCACCGATGAAGAGCATCGTCCAGCCGCCGTCGATCACCCATACGTCGAGGAGTGATTTCTTGGCGGGGGCATCCGCCGCGAAAAGTTGGGGAGCTGCCAGCAGGGTGGCGGTGATGATGGTGGACGCGGTGAAGCGATGGCGGGTTGCGAGTTTTTGGATCATGGACTTTTTTGAAGTTGTGCGAGGTGCCGCAGTTTGAAACTTACGAGATGGGCGGCAAGAAAGATTTTGGGAAAATGAGAAAGAAGTTTGGCGCGTGCCGCGTTCGGGTTCGGGTTTGGGTTCGTAGTTGAACGCGGGGCGATGCGCTTTCCTTAGAAAAAAAACCGCCCCGCTCCCGGTGAGGGAAGAGGGCGGCGGGAAACGGGTTGAATCGGACGATCAGGCCTTGCCGAAGATGGTCTTGCCGGTGGAGCGGAGTTCATCGCAAGCCTGCTTCATGCGGTCGCAGAGACCTTGCTCGCCCTTCTTGAGATAGGAGCGCGGGTCATAGTGTTTCTTGTTGCCGACCTCGCCGTCGATCTTGAGCACGCCCTCGATGTTTTGGCAGATGTGCGTGACGATGGGGCGTGTGAAGGCGTATTGGGTGTCGGTATCGATGTTCATTTTCACGACGCCGTAATCGAGGGTTTCCTGTAGATCCTCGCTGGAGGTGCCGGAGCCGCCGTGGAAAACGAGATCCATCTCGGCGCTCGGGCCGTGCTTGTCGGTGACGGCTTTCTGGCCGTCCTTGAGGATGGAGGGCTTGAGCTTCACCGCGCCGGGCTTGTAGGAGCCGTGGACGTTTCCGAAGGTGGCGGCAAACATGAAACGGCCGATGCCGCTGAGCGCCTCATAGACCTCCAGCATGTCCTCGGGGGTGGTGTAGAGTTTCTCAATCGGCAGGCCGGAGGTGTCATGGCCGTCTTCCTCGCCGCCGACGCAGCCGGCCTCGACCTCGAGGATGATGCCAAGCTCGGCGCATTCCTTGAGGAGGCCTATGGAAATTTTCAGGTTCTCCTTCAGGTCCACGACCGAGCCATCGAACATGTGGGATTGGAAAAGCGGGCCCTTGCCGGCGGCGATGCGCTCGCGGGAGGCTTGCAGGAGGGGCTTGAGGAAACCCTCGACCTTTTCCGGATGGCAATGGTCGGTGTGGAGGGCGATGAGGACATCGTGTTTCTCGGCGAGCAGGTGGCAGGCCTCGGCGAGAACGATGGCTCCGAAGGCGGCGTCCTTCACGGCGGTGCCGGATGCGAACTCGCCGCCGCCGGTGGAAACCTGGATGATGCCGTCGGATTTCGACTCCGAAAAGGCCTTGAGGGCGCCGTTGATGGTGGTGAGGGAAGTGACGTTGATGGCCGGGTAGGCGTATCCGCCTTTCTGAGCGGCATCGAGCATGGCGGCGTATTGTGCGGGTGTGGCGATAGGCATGACGGGGGCGGGGGTAGCCGAATCCGTGCCATGCGGCAAGGGCGAAGAATCCTTGCCAAAGCGTCCGGTCTGGCCTACGTCCTTCACCTCCCCCGCCGAAATGCGGGTCCCGTGGTCCAATGGATAGGACGATGGCCTCCGAAGCCGTAGGTGGTGGTTCGATTCCACCCGGGACCACTCGGGCGTTTTGCCCCTCTCACTTCACCCCGGTGATCGCGTTGATCTCCTTGCGTTTCTGGGCGGCGATCTTGAACTCGTAGGCTCCGAGGTCGGGCGCGTCGGGGTCGATGCGGAGCAGGGTTTCCTGGGCGAGCCAGCGTTTCTCCCCGGCGGAATAAATCGGCGTGAGGGCGCAGAGCAGGATGATCGCGATGGGGTAGGCGGGCAGGACGGCGAGGGCGGTGGCGCACTGTGCAAGGCGGGCGGCGGGTTTCCCGAGGATCGCGCGGAGGGCGTTTGCAAAAAGTAGGCACAGGCACAGCGCGAAGGGAGCGGCGAGGGCGGCGAACGTGAGACGATGCCACATTCCAAAACGCTCCACGAAAGGCAGCGCGGCGAACGACCAGACCGCGATCATCGCCATCACGGCCAGGGCGGCAGGAACCGTGAAACGATCACCGAACCCAAAAGGCGCCAGAATTTTCCCAAGCCGCCAACGCACCGCGATGGCCGGGGCGATGAGCAGCGCCAGCAGCAGCGCTACATACTGGACGCCGGGAAAGGCCATCTTGAAAAATATCACGCCGTATTCCCTGCCGCCCAGCGGCGTGAGGCGGGTGATTAGGAGGAAAAGCAGGATCGGCATCACGACGCCGAGGCCGATCACCCATGCCCAATCCGCCATGCCGAGGGTGCCGGCCATGCGTTTCGCGGGGAGGCGGATCATCGGGGTGGACACGAAACGGAACAGGAACACGATCAGCGCGGCGAACGGAAGGAAGAGCGCGAGGGCGAGGAGGCCGAGGCCGCCCACAAGCTCATGTTCGGCTCTCCGCATGGGTTCGAAATCGGCATCGGATAGGGGCGGGGGGGAAGCAACCTGCCGATTTAACGTCGCAGGGGAGAGGCCGTGCAGCATGGAGGCTTTATCCTCAGGGAACGGATCGTATTCCCCTTTCTTCACACGAATGTCCCGCAGATCCCTTTCCGCCTGGAACACCTCGCCCTGCTTGCGGTAGGTCTCCGCCATTTCCGTGAGGCCGAGGCGGGCGGCGGCGGCCTCGAAATTCTTCGCCGTGGCGATCGCGATGACGGAATAAACCAGTTCGCCGACCAGGATCAAATCCGGATTCCGTCCGAGATGGGCGATGAACGCCTCGCGCTGTTTGGCGAGAGCGAGGAACTCTTCCTTTCTCCCGCTTTTGGAAAGCTGCTCGGCGCGGGCGCATAGCAGATCCGAGATATAGCGGAGCTCCAACACGCAGGACGAGCCGCTGTAGGCATGCATCAAGGCTCTCGTGAACTCCGCCATGGTCTCGGCGGGCAACAGCTGCACCCTCGCAACGAACATTGGATTCGTGTAGGTTTCGAAACCGGGCAAGGCGGCGGCTTTCGCGATCAGCGCGATCGCCTCCTCGAAAGCGGCAGGGTCCTTGATATCAAACTCCGCCTCGAGGGCTAGAGGACGTAGGCGCACGCCATCCGCCATGCGCTGTGGCGGGGACGGGCCGCTTCGCTTTTTTTTGGTAAAGGATTCATTGCCGCTCGACCCTGCTGCAAAGTCAGGGAGATAGGCGTTGTCGGGATCAATGCGGGCGGCGGTCTCGAAGAAATCCGGTGGCAGGGCGCTCCTATTGCTATTGGAAACGAATGCCTGCGCATACTCCGCGAAGTAGGCGGGATTTTCCGGAACCAGCAAATGGAGCCGCCGTTTCTGCTCAAGATCATCCATTTCCAAATTACCGAGCAACAGGCGCTGTTCTTCCGTAAGCCCTGATGGTAATGCAGGCATTCTCGCTCCGCTCGATGCGAAAGAGAACATATTATATATTGGGTAGACCATGCGTATCGAGCGTATCCATGGGGAAAGCGCCGCCAAGAGAGCCGCCGCCGCCAAGACCCAAGGCAAAGCTTTCCGCACCAGCGGGAATTTCCTCCGTCCCGCCGCCTCGATCCGCGCGGTGGCCTCCACCATGCCGGGATGGGCGGCATCGAATTTCTCCCCGAGGAAGGCGTGGGCTGCCATGCGCCGCTCCGCGTTGTCGGCGAGGGGTTCGGTGACTCTCTCGATGAGCGGGTGGGTTTCCGGAAGCATGGGAGCGATGCTGTCGGGTTTCGCGGGGGTGTCAGGGAAAAAATGGAGTGTGGCGGCGGATTGCATCCGCCCTGCCTTTCTCTGGTTTTGTATCGGCATGGCGGATGCAATCCGCCGCCACTACTCGAACACATACGCCTTATCCCGCACCTTCACTTCGGGCGGGATCTTGTTTTTCTCGAAGAGATCATAACCGGTTTTCAGGTTTTCCCAGAACGCGAGGTGGGGGCTTCCGGTGGCCTCCGCCATGCGCTCCGGGGTCATGCGGAAGGGGAAGATGTGGACGCGGAAGAAAGGCTGGTGGTTGTCGAGGGCGGCCTGGCAGAGGGTGTAGATTTCCTCGATTTTCTCATCGGTCATGGCGAGGCAGCCGACGGAGACGTTGCTGCCGTGGATCATGATGAAAGAGCCGGTGCGTTCGTGGGCGCGGTCGTAGGCGTTGGGGTAATTGACGTTGAAGGAGAGGTGGAAGGAGCTGTTCGGGTTCATGTCGCTGGCACGGGAGAAATAGAATCCCTCCGGCACCTGGCGATCGCCCTCCGCGAGCTTGGGGCCGAGCTTTCCGCTGGCGGCGGCGATGGGATAGGTGCGGAACAGCTCGAATTTTCCGGTGGACTTGCTCTCCACATAAAGTTCCAGCTCGCGCTCCTCCTTGAAGGCGCGGATGAAAACGGGGGAGCCGGATTCCAGTTTTTTCTCCGTGAGTTCGGTTCGCATGGGTTTCGGGACGTCCCCATTCTTAGCTCGGTTTTTGGCCCTGTCGCCACAGGAACACATCGCGCACAGGATGATAGTGATGAAAAAAAACCGCTGCAGCGTGCGTGGTGGCGCTGGTTCAAATCGCGTTTTCACGCGCCACCTTGCACTCCGCACGGCATGCCCGCACAGGCCGATATGCCTAACCGTAACCATTGCTTTTGGCTGTGGGATGGGATTGCAATTTCGCATACAGACCGTTTTTCTCCATCAGCTCCTCGTGCGCGCCCTGCTCGACGAGTTCGCCGTGGTCGAGGACGCAGATCACATCGGCGTTGCGGATCGTGCTGAGGCGGTGGGCGATGACGAAGGAGGTGCGGTTCGAGCGGAGCTTGTCGAGGGCTTGCTGGACGAGCTTCTCGGTGGTGTTGTCGAGGGCGGAGGTGGCCTCGTCTAACAGCAGCAGCGGCGGGTTCTTCAGCAACGCGCGGGCGATGGAAAGGCGCTGCTTTTCGCCGCCGGAGAAACGGATGCCGCGCTCGCCGGCCATGGTGTCGAGGCCTTCGGGCAGGGCGCGGATGAATTCGGCGGCGTTGGCGGCTTCGAGGATTGCCCACAGCTCTTCATCGCTCGCCTCGTGCTTCGCGAGCGTGAGGTTCTCGCGGAGGGTGGTGTTGAAAAGGAACGGTTCCTGGGTGACAAAACCGGTGTTGTCGCGGAGCCATTCCTTGGAGAGGCCGGAGAGAGGATTCCCATCTAACAGGATCTCGCCGGAGGTGGGTTCGTAAAAGCGGGAGAGGAGATTGAGAAAGGTGGATTTCCCCGAGCCCGTGGCTCCGACGAGGGCGACGGTCTGGCCGGGCAGGGCGCTGAGGCTGATATGTTTCAGCGCCGGAGCCTCGCCGCCGTAGGAGAAGCTGACATCGCGGAACTCGATGTTGCCGGAGAAAGTTTCCGGGCGTGCGCCTTCCGTGAGATTCGATTCATCGGGGGTATCGATAATTTCGAAAAGGCGCTTCGCAGATACTATACCCTTAGTAAATGTCTGCGAGAGCGTGTTGATGCGTGAGATCGGATCGAACAGGAAACCCCACGCCACGAGGAAGGCGATGACGATGCCGGGCGAGAGCTCGCCGTTGAGCGTCCACCATGCGCCGAAGGCGACCATGAGGATGATGCCGGACTCGGCGATGAAGGACACGGCGGGCCAGACGATGGCCTGGCCTTTCATGACATCCATGTGCTTGTCGCCGACTTTGCGCGAGGCCTCGTCGAAATCGGAGAGCGCCTGCGGCTCCACCGTGTAGGCCTTGATCTGGCGGATGCCGGCGAGGTTGTCGTGGAGGATCGCGTTGAGTGCGGAGGAGGCCTCGGAGGAGGCGCGCCATTTCGGCTCCGCCTTATTCGACCACCATGCGGTGATCAGGCCGATGAAGGGTAGCGGGATCATCACCACCAGCGTGAGCTGCCACGAGTGATAGAGCATGTAGCCAAGCACGATGAGGAACTGCAGGAGGGCGGCGATAGCTTGGTCGAGTCCCTCGATGATCACGCGGTTCGTGGCGGGGACATCGTTGGCGACGCGGGACATGATTTCCCCGGAGGAATTTTTATCAAACCACGGGATGGGCAGGCGCTGGAGCTTGTCGTAAAGCTCGCAGCGGATGACGTGGGTGAGTTTCAATTCGAGGTGGTTGTTCAGGTAGGTGCGGAGGGTGAAAAGAAGCTGCCGGGCGAGGATCGCGCCGACCCCGATCAGCGCGGTGGAAAGGATGAGATCCGGGCGGTTTTTTCCGATGATCGTATCGATGAATCGCATCGTCACCCCGGGCAGCACCAGCACCAGCGCGGTGCAGGCCACGGCCATCAGCAGGGAAAGGCCGCTGAGCAGCGGAAAGCGTAGGGTGTGTCGGATGAGACGGAGCATCGCAGAAACCATGTGCTAAAATCGCGCGCATGGCGAACCGCGAATTTGCGCGTGGGACTTCTTTCTCGGCCAAACCAATCCGACGTGGAGTATTGAGCCCGAAATCCGAAATAGAAAATTGGTTCCAAGTAATTTGACCACAGAGACACAGAGAACACGGAGCTCTCGAAGCAACATCATAAAGTGTTTCGCATCATTTTCCCAAACCTCTGTGTTCTCTGTGTCTCTGTGGTAAAGACCGCTGATTTTGAAATTGAATATCGGTTTTCGGGTTCATGGCGTTGTTCGCGGAATGCCTCGACATCGAACGGTTTCGTGCCCTTCTTGATCATGCCCCGCAGAGGAGCCAGCTTGGAGCGATCAATCCCGCGCGCTCTTAAAAGAAATCCATCCGCGCGGGGCTGAATCTCCAGATGGCTGCCGGGCACCGCACCCAGCGCTTCTAGCACCGCCGCCGGAAACGTCACCTGCCGTTTGCTTGTAACCTTGATGAGCATAACGTGAACCTCTGCCACATTACCATTACCTTCAAAAAGTAAGGTGAAGCCTTGTATCTGCCAAGTCCAGGCTGAGCGATCCCGTCTCACAAACCGCTTTCATCCCCGCCCTGAAACGCCCACGCTCCGCCGCACATGGCCGATGACCCGAAGCTGTTCATGATCGCGCTGGTGGCGGCGGTTTGCATCGGCGTATCCAAGGCGGGTTTCAGCGGGGTCTCGATGGTTTCCGTGGTGCTGCTGGCGGAGGTTTATGGCGCGAGGGCATCCGTCGGCCTCGCGCTGCCGCTGCTGATCGCGGCAGATCTGATGGCGTATCCGGCGTTCCTGAAACACGGCTCGTGGAAGCCCGTGTGGAAACTTTTGCCCGCCACGCTGGTCGGCTTGGCGCTGGGTTGGTGGCTGCTGGGTAAAATCGATGACCAGATCGCGCGCCGTATCATCGGCGGCTGCGTGCTGCTGATGGTGCTGATCCAGGCGTTCCGGAAAATGAAGCCGGTATTCTTTGATAAGCTCGCGGAGTCTCGCGGACTGGGCGTGGCGGCGGGCGCGATGGGCGGTTTTGCCACTATGCTGGCCAACGCGGCCGGGCCGGTGATCCAGCTCTATTTCCTCGCCCGCCGCCTGCCGAAGATGGAGATGATCGGCATCGGCGCGCGGTTTTTCCTGCTCGTAAACCTGATCAAGATCCCACTCAACGCCCGCCTCGCCCTCATTACGCCGGACAGCCTCTGGGAAAACGCGAAGCTCCTGCCGGGCGTGTTCGCAGGCATCGTCCTGGGGCGGCTGCTCATCGGGCGCGTGCCGCAAGCGGCCTTTGAGTGGATGGTCGTCGCCTTCTCCGCCGCCGCCGCCGTGAGGCTGCTTTGGTGAAATTCAAGGCAGCGCTTTCAGTGCCTGAAATGCCTGGTAAGCGAACATGCCCATGAAAATCGGCAGCAGGATATCGTCCGTCATCATGAAATACAGCACGCCCACCCCGATGGCGACCGCGATGGAGATCAGCAGCGTGAGCTTGATGCGGCTCGGACCGAGTATGGTCTGTAAAAGGCGCCCGCCATCGAGCGGCAGCACGGGCAAAAGGTTCAGCAGCGCCCAGATGAAGCTGATGGCATAAAGCCTCTCCACGAAATACGTCGCCTGCGGGCTCATGCTGGGGAGCGACTGGGAGAAAAGATAAACCACCGCTCCGAGCACGATCTGCAAGGCCGGCCCCGCCGCCGTGACGAGGAAAGTCCGCGTCCTGTCCAACGGCGCGCCGCCGCTGTAAGCCGCGTAACCGCCGAAGGCTTGCAACACGATCTCCACCCTTTTCCCAAAAGCCTTCGCCGTCAGCGCATGGCCCAGCTCATGCACGAGGATGGAGATGAAACCAGCGATCATAAACAGGAGCAAAAGGAAGAAAGCCTCCTTGCCATCCACCCGCGTCACGCCCCCGATGAAGGCCAAGGTCAGCCAAAACCACAGCTCCACGCGGATCGGAATTTTAAAGAGAGAAAATTGGATCATCAGCCGTTATTGGTAGGGCAGAAAGTGCCGCCAGGAAACCGCGGCAAATGGGGACAAACTACCGTTGCTCCGATCAAGGCCTGGCGGGGTTCGCTTGCCTCACCTCCACGGCTCCTGACAGCGGCGGAAACCAAACCCATCACGCCCCGAACCGCAACAACAAATCACGGCAGCGCGGGACGACCGCCTTTGTGTAACGGCTCCGGTAAACCCGAACTCCGAAGTGGAAAATTGGTTCCAAATCATTTGACCACAGAGACACAGAGAACACGGAGCTCTTGAAGCAACATCATAAAGTGTTTCGCATCATTTCCCCAAACCTCTGTGTTCTCTGTGTCTCTGTGGTTGAAATTCTTCCAAATTAGGCAGCTCCGATTCACCTCCCCGCCTCCACCACCATATCGCGGAGTTTTTCGTTAAAACCCTCCGCGCCGGCGAGTTTCCCGATGGGGATTTCCATGCGCCACCTCCAATAGAACGGCGTAATGCCGGGCACGTTGATGCGCTCGCCCTCGATGTCCGCGCTGCGTAATTCCCCATCCATGGCGAGGAGATCCTGGAAAGGAAAAACGGCCCACATCGCCGGGGATTGGAGGTGCTGGGCGAGGATATGGCCGACCGTTTCCGCATTGAGATCCTCCTCGGGAAACGCCTTGCCGAGTATTTCCCAGGCGTAGCGGGCGCGCGCCTTGTCGTCCTCAAGCCACCAGCCGCGCAGGGTGGACATGTCATGGGTGCCGGTGGTGCATACGCTCATGTAGGGCATTTCAGCGGGGTGTCCGAACTCCGCCCTGCTATCCTTCGGCCAGCGCTGGATCTCCAGCGAAAGGATGCCGAGCGCCCGCATCACCCCCGGCACGCAGGCGGGCACCATGCCGAGATCCTCGCCGCAAAGCAGCATGTCGCTCGCGCTGCGCATCGCCGGGAGTTTCTCCATGGCCTGCGCTTCCCAGAATCCCTCCTGACGGCGGAAAAAATAATCCACGTAAAGCTCGCGGAGGCGGCCTTGCGTTTCCCCGTCGAGCGCTTTGAATGAGGCGGTGTCCTCCATCGACATGCGCGGGTGAAATTCCGTTTCCCCGACCTGATGGAAGAGCACCTCGGCCACGAGATCCATTAGCGCCGCGCGCACCCATTTCTGGTTCTCCCCATCGCCGCCGCCTGGCTTCGCGAAGTGATCCGCGATCCGGCATTGGGTGGAAAATTCCTCCTTGAGCGCGAAACAGCTCATGCCCTTGTCGATCAGGAAATCCCGCGCCACCTCATCGGTCAGATCCCCGAAGGTTTGCTCCAGGTTTCTGCGATGGATGTAAGGCGTGCAGAAACGCTCGCGGTCGAAGTGGATGCCGCGCTCGGCGAATTCCTCCAGGCGGACCGGCAACGCGGGATCGAACCAACCCATGATGCCCTCGATCTGCTCCTGCGGCACCTGCCAGATGCGGAAAAAACCGAGGATGTGATCGATGCGGTAGGCGTCGAAGTAGCGGCTCAGTTTCGCGAAACGCGCGCGCCACCACGCGTAGCCGTCCTTTTTCATCTCGCCCCAATCGTAGGTCGGGAAGCCCCAGTTCTGGCCCTTTACGGCGAAGGGATCGGGCGGCGCACCGGCCTGCGCGTTCATCTTGAAAAGGTGCGGCGAAACCCACGCGTCCACCGAATCGCGATCCACGCCGATGGGCAGATCGCCCTTGAGCGCAACGCCGGCCGAGCGCAGGTGCGCCACCGCGTCCGCGAGTTGGCGGTCGAGCTCGTACTGAAGCCAGATGAAATACATCGCCTCGGTGCTGATCGCGAGGGACTCGGCCTTCTGCGGATCGTAAACGGCCCACCCGCCCCATTTCGAGAAATCGGCCATGCCGTGCTCGTCGCGTTTCACGGAGAACACCGCGTAATCGAGCACCCAGTCGCGGTTGCGCTCTAGGAAACCGAGGAACGCCTGATCGCGGAGGATCGCGCTGTGATGCTTGTCGAAAATTTCCCGCGTCACCCGCCATTTCACCGCCATCACTGCCTCGTAATCGACGTCTTTGAGCGCGTTGAGGCGATTCTTGTCTGTGGCAAGCGCAGCCGCATTCACCGGGGGATGGCTCAGGGCATCGAGCCGCAGGTAAAGCGGATGCAGGGCGAAAACGCTGATCGCGGAATACGGATAGCTGTCCGTCCACGTGCGCGAGGAGGTCGTATCGTTGATCGGCAGGATCTGAAGCATTTTCAAACCCACGGAGACGGCCCAATCGCCCATCGCCTTGAGATCCGCGAACTCGCCGACCCCGCAGCCCGCTTCACTGCGGAGGGAAAAAACCGGGATCGCCACACCCGCGCCGCGGAAACGCAAATCCGCGCTGCGCCGGAAATCTTCATCCGAAACGACCACGTGATCCGTCCCGTCGCGCGGCTCTAAAACGCGGTTCGCACCGTCCTCCAGTTTCACGGCAGAGCCATCGAATCTACGATACATCCCGTATTTGTATTCCACCCGCTCCCCCGGCAGCAGCTCCGCCTCGGCTTTCCACAGGTTTTCCGATACCTCCACCATCGGCACCGCGCGGGCGTATTCCCACGCTCCCAGCGCCTCCGCGCTCCCGATCACGCAAGGCACCAGCCCCTCCGGCAACAGCGCCATCTGGAGAAGAAACTCGTGGTTTTTCCCCCCGGAAACAAAATTCCCCAACTCCCTCGCGCCGCCGCCCACGACCTCGAAAACCTTCGCCTCATAAACCCGGTCTTCCGTTCCCGCCGAGCGCCAGTCGTCTTGGAAAAGAAGGCGGGACGGCAGAGGCAACCCGTCCTGCCAAGCCCATTCCCGCCTCACCGGTTCCCGCAACATGACGCTGTCGCGCCGATACAGATACGAATAGCCCAAGCTGAAATTCCCGTTTGTCGCCGTGTCGACCTCCACCTGCCAATGCCCCTCATCCACCCACCGCATGGGAACCGTCTGCCTTTCCACCGCGGCTCCGGAGCGCGTTTCCATCTCCAACCACAGGGATTCACCCGTCACCGTCCCATAAGCCAACCGGAACACCCATGTCATGGTGAGAACCTAGGACGCGCGCGTGCCAGCCCGCCATTCAAAAACCAAACAACTCGTTGGTTTCCCGCTCACCGCGTCACGCCACGCTGAGTCTCTTCCACAAAATGGATGAGGTGCTCAACGTGGGGATTGGAGGCAGCTGCGGTGGCTTTCAGGGAACTCACGCCGTTGGCGAGGCTGATGTCCTTCTTTAAAAACAGGCGCTTGTAGGCCGATTTCAGGTCGCGGATGTCGTCTTCTGAAAAACCGCGGCGCTGTAAGCCGATGAGGTTGAGGCCGCGGGTGGAGGCGGGGTTGCCGTCGATGATCATGAACGGCGGCACGTCCTGGACGATCTTCGAGAGCCCGCCGATGATGGAGTGTTTCCCGATGCGGCAGAACTGGTGGACGGCGGCGAGGCCAGAAACAATCGCATAGTCCCCGACGGCGACGTGACCCGCGAGGCTGCCGTTGTTGGAAAGGATGATGTGGTCGCCGAGCTGGCAATCGTGGGCGACGTGGGAGTAGCACAGAAAAAGGTTGTGCGAGCCGATGCGGGTGGGCAGCTCCTCATGGGTGCCGCGGTGGATCGTGCAATTCTCACGGAAGACGTTGTCATCGCCCACTTCCAACGCCGTAGGCTCCCCGATGTATTTCAAGTCCTGGGTTTTCCCGCCAACCACCGCGAAGGGGAAAAATTCGTTGCCTTTCCCAAAGGTGGATGTGCCTTCGATGACCACGTGCGAGTGAAGCACACAGTCGTTGCCGAGGGTGACGTTCGCACCGATAATGCAATACGGGCCGACGCGGACATTCCTGCCGAGTTCAGCTTTCGGTGAAATGATGGCGGTGGGGTGGATCACCGGATAAGTTTCAACCTTTGCATCCCGGTGTGACGAGCGAATTTTCAGGCACGGTCTTTGGCGCAAGTCCGGCTCCGTCTTGGTGAGCGAAGTTGCGGGGATGGCGCCCGTTGAATCCAAGATCGAATAAATCGGGTCGCTTCCTGTCCAGGGTTGCTATATCCATGCAGTTGACTCATGTTAAGTTCCATCACATGCCTGACGCAACCGACTCAACCGAAACCCTAAGCATACGCTGCCCCTCCTGCCGCCAGCGTTTTTCGGTGGACGGTAACCTGAGGGATCGGATGGTCGAGTGCGGAGCCTGCGATGCGCGCTTCCGCATCATCGATGACGTGATCCTACGTTCCAAAAAATTCTATCCGGGAGAACGGCATGCGCAAGAGCTGACGCGTTTCCAAAGGGTTCCCCTTTCCACAGCTGCACCGGATGGCCTCCAGACGATACAATACGCGGATTTCAACCAACACGACCAACTTGAACCCACCTCCCCTCAGCGAATCATCGGTGCTATCATCGGAGTCGGGGTGATGGTCGTCATCACTCTGATGTTTATTTTCGCCAGCGGACCGGGCGGATCGATGGGTGCCATGCCGCTCGGAAACAAACTCATCTTGGGGGGGGTCATTTCCGCGTTAGGCATATTCCTCCTAATCAACGCGAATCCCAAGGCGCGCATCAAAGCCGGGGGAGTTGGAATCCTTTTGGCGGCCGGTATGCTGACTGTGCCTTTTTTCATAAAAGGGCCGGAGGTAGCAGTCGCCGTTCCCAGCAAATCACCCGCTGACATCGACCTGAACGCCCCGATTTTCTCCGCCGAGGATCGGGATGATCCGCTCGCCGCATTGAGGGATCGATTCTCGACAAATCCGCTCGAAGTCGAACAGAAACGCCTAAAAAGCACAGGCAGCGACAAAAACGCTTACGGAATTTTCCTCACCGACCTTCTGCAACGGAACATCTATACGGTGAGAGATTTCCTGTACCGCGAGACGATGGCCGGTTTATCATCCCACCCTTATCCGCGCGACAACGGCGACTACCTGATGGTGCTGACGGATGTTCCCATGGGACTCACGGAAGTCGTAGACATAGCCTCCCGTCTCGGCACCACAAAGGAAATCCATCCAGAGATCGGAATCATTGTGATCAGCGTGGATAACGAACAGTTTCTCGACAGCGCGGCGGACAAGCTAAACAACCAGAAGGATCCCGAATTCTATGCGTTAAACCAAAGGGAACTTGTAAGCCTGGACTTGGATCGCGTGAAACGGGCTGTCGAACGCCTGGCCACCGCCGAACCCTCCATCTACCGCGAGGATATCAGCGGCCTGCTTCTCAAACTCATGGAGAAGCCGGGGATCAGTTTCCACGATGAACTCGCGAAGGCCCTGCTCGTCTGGCTTCAGGATCCCGGCTCAGCGGGGGAGGCAGCCCTAAAAGCCCTTCAAGGACAGATCGCCGAAGAAAAGCCGGCTTCCGAAAACCTCGTGATCCTTTTGTTGAAAGGAAACAATCAGGCGGCCATCCCCTCCGTGCACACGCTATGGCTGGCCGATCCGTCGATCTGGGAGCGCCATTATGCCAAGTTCGGTTCCGTGATCGAACCGAGGGTTCTGGAATATCTCAACTCCGAAAAAGCCCCTTTGCGCCGCTCAGCGATCACACTGCTCGGGCAGATAGGCACTGCCACCAGCCTCCCCCCTCTCGGGCAGCTCACTGGGTCGCCGGATCCCGAAGTACGCGTACTCGCGGAGCGGGCCATCAAGGCCATCAACGGGCGCTGATAGCTGGAGGCACGCTTAGGCGGCGCCGGATTCCCCAACCCTTTCTCCCTTGCGTCTCGGCACGCAAAACGCTTCTTTGCTCCCAGTCCGAGCTAAACCACCATCTTTTCACCATCATGTCAGAATACGCACGCGGCCTCGAAGGGGTCATCGCCAACGAATCCTCCCTCAGCAACGTCATCGGTGATATCGGCGAACTCAGCTACGTAGGTTACCACATCGACGATCTCGTGGCGCATTGCTGCTACGAGGAAATCGTCTTCCTGCTCCACCACAACCGCCTTCCGAACAAGGCCGAGCTTCACGCCTTTGAAAAGGAGCTCCGCGCCGAGCGCGCGCTGCCCGCACCGGTCATCGATTTCCTAAAACACTCGCCCAAGGACGCCTGCCCCATGGATGTCCTGCGCACCGCCGTTTCCATGCTCGGCATGTATGACCCCCGCGCGACCATCGGCGAGCCTGATATCAGCGCGAACGCCGCGATCGCCCTCTCGCTCTGCGCGAAATCCGCCACCATCGTCGCCGCCTTCCACCGCTTCCGCAACGGCCTCGAACTCCCGCCCATCCGTCAGGATCTCACCGAGGCGCAGCATTTCCTCTACCTCATCACTGGCGAAGTCCCCACCGACACCGCCGCCCGCGTGCTGGATGTCGCGCTCATCCTCCACGCGGATCACGGAATGAACGCCTCCACTTTCTCCGCCCGCGTCACTGTCGCCACGCTTTCCGACATGTATTCCGCGATCACCGCCGCCATTGGCACCCTTAAAGGCCCCCTCCACGGCGGCGCGAACGAGGGCGTGATCCACATGCTCCAAGACATCGGCGAGCTTGAAAACGTGGACGCATGGGTGGAAGGCAAGCTGGAACGGAAAGAGAAGATCATGGGCATCGGCCACCGCGTTTACAAAGTGCTCGACCCGCGCGCCCCTCACCTCCGCAGACTCGCAACCAAACTGACCGAGGAACTCGGCGAGCCGAAATGGCTCAAGATGTCCGAGCGTATTGCAGAGATCATGCGCGAGCGCAAAGGCCTCGAG